>OHYF01000019.1_pt1 | contig 154520 bp, 115 predicted proteins | sample 1580111 | NCBI WGS metagenome assembly OHYF01 (sample SAMEA3882530, study PRJEB24775) | human gut metagenome | biome: human-associated habitat; feature: intestine environment; material: feces | place: Netherlands | collected 2009/2010
CATTGTAAACGATTAATTTAAATCATGTCTAAGATATTTTCTTTGGACAGCAGTGCCCACACTAATATAATCTTCAAATATGGTCGCGTCCATATTATAGAACTCATCCATATCCATACGAATATCCTGCTCAAGATATATCTCTACATCCCTCATATAGCGAAGAATGACTTTTGGGGAATTGGCAATCAAATCACACAAAGCCTTTTCCGGTGATGCGATAAGAAATGCATAGTCACCTTTATTCATACTCCTTACCCCTATCGGAAATGCCTTTCTTGAAATATGTTTGTAGTCATAATTGCCGACTGGAGTTTGAAAGCTTCGGGGATGTTTTATTGTCATTGATTGATGAACATATACAGCCTCGGGGATAAGTCCATAATATCGTAGTGCAGTAGACATTGAAATATACGAAGGTGTATAAAGATGATTGGCTATCACCTCACTCGATAGAATCTTTCCTGAATATTCGGGGTTGATCACATAAAGTCCTCGCTTTAGCCTGATGATAAACTTTTGTTTTTCGAGCCAGATTACCTTCTTATTAGCAGACTTAAGGTCCGGATATAACGATTCTATGATCGAAGTCGTTACTGGAATGGTTCCTATTTCAATTAATTGTCTATTCATACTGCAAATATAGCTATAATTTGAACAATAAAAGAAACATAACATCCTTTTTTGTTCAAATTATTACTACTTATAAATTTATAAGATAAGGTGGCTTTTCAAGGCATCCTTACTTGCCTATCCCGGCCCGGTTTATAAAGATTCACACGAGCCTACCCTATCACCTTTACGCGAGAGGCAAAGAAATCCGCCCGCTTACGGTTAAGACTGAGGAAGTGCCTCATGAAGAAACCGAATACCTTGTTGGGGAGGGGCACGTCGCGCTTGGCTTCCCTCACGAAAGACAGCAACTCCTCGGTGTGGTTGTCGCATTGGCGGGAAAGACTGGACAAACGATGGGCATTGAGGAAAGGAAGATAGAGCTTCCAACACCACCTGACCATGAAGTTCATTCTCGCTCTAATGGTCTCTTGAAAGATATTGCCCACGCTGACAAAAGCCTTAATGGTCTCCGTCTTTCTGGAAGCGTTGACATCTACCCGGTAATAAGTCAAGGGGCAGTCCCTGACCACGAAGGGATGAGCCATGAAGAGGAGCTTCAGCCAGAAATGGTAGTCGGCGCAGGGATAATACGTGTCATTGAAGCCACCCAACCGCATGACCACCTCCCTCCTTATCAAGTTGCCAGGAATGTCCAGACCGTTTCCGGCCATCAGGTCGGCTATGAGAGAGACCTTCCTCAAACGGAATTGACCTTCGGGCGAAGCGGTCTTCATGCGCTTCGTGGCCGTGAGAAAGAGAGCGTCGGCCTTCCCCTCCAGGATTTTCAACATCCTCTTTACATTTACCATACAGCCCGGCAAGAGGCAGTCATCATCATGCAACATGCAGACCCATTCGCCTTTGGCCAATGTATAGAGGCGGTTCCAATTGCCCGTCATTCCCAAATTGGTCTCGTTCTTATAATAACGCAAACGGGAATCCTGATAGGTGGCCATCAATTGTTCCGTCTCGTCGCCCCGCTCGGGATTATTGTCTACGACGATAATCTCCACATCGCCAGCGTCGTCTTGGGTCAATACGCTATCCAAAGTCTCCTTGAGCGTGGTAGCCCGCTTGTAGGTAGGGATAGCCACGGTGATGAGAGGGTGGCTTTCTTTATTGTCGCCACTAATCAGAAGGGATTTCACTTGAGCGTGCTGCCCAAATTGGTCATTGGTATTAAAGACTTCTGCAAAACTCTTTTCCATTTCGTTTTTGTTTCTGGGAAAATTTAACGCTTACATTTCATTCCAGTTTCCAAGCTCACCTTGGGACTCCACCCCGGCAGAATATTGCCCCTATAAGGTTCCATCACTTCCCGCTCCCGATAGGGTCGGCCTCCCCACTCGATGGGCAATTTTACGCCATTCACCTGCTCAAACATGCTGGCCAGCTCACGCAAGCTGCGGGGATGACCCGAGGACAAGACATATTCGGGCAACAGCGGGGCACTGGGGTCGGCCAACCTGTTGGCCAAAACCTGGAATCCCGCCACCACATCGTCTATATGCAGCAAGTCCATGCGTTGCTCGCCTGGCGACATGGCCAGCGTTTCCCCCGACTGGGCTATCTCATGAAACAAGGCGAGTATCTTCCTGCGGGTGTCTCCAGGGCCATAGGTGTCACATAGCTTCAAGGTGGAGAAGCGAATGGGGGAAGTCTCCTGGTAATAGCGGGCCATGGTGATGAAAGCCTGCTTGGTGGCGGCATAGAGATTGACGGGATGGTATTCGTCAGAACGCTCGGACGACTGGTAGTTTTGCCATATCGTTCCCGTATTCAGGAACCACTTCACGCCAGCCAGTTTAGCGGCCTCCAGCAACGAGGTGCCCAACAGGATATTGGCGTTCACCAAATCCGTTACCTGGTCAGGGCGATGGCTCGCCAAGTAAAGAGAAGCCAAATGGATAATGCCTTCCACCTGATGGCTCCGTAAATAATCGGCCAATCGCTCCACGTCTCCCTGGAAACAACAAACATGGCGGGGAGACAGCGCGCTATAGTCCGTGGAAGGCCTCACCAATAGATGCAACTCATGCTCACCCGACATGCGGGCGTAGAGATGCTTGCCCACGAATCCCGTGGCACCTGTCAGCAATATCCGCATGGCTAGAAAGGAGAGTTAAATTCGTCCAACTTCGGAAAAGTGGTGTCCCTGCCCGAGACGATGGGCTTGTCTACGCCCCAATCAAAGCCTATGGAGTCGCAGGCCACGCCCGCGTCGTGCTCCCTGGAGTAGCAAGAAGTCTGGGCGTAGTTCACCACGCTGCCATCCCGCAAGGAACGGAAGCCATGGGCAAAGCCCTTGGGTATATAGAGATATTGGGCTTTCTCGTCGTCAAGCTCCACGGAAAAGCATTGGCGGAAGGTGGGAGACGACTTGCGCAAGTCCACCACCACGTCGAGGATGTGTCCTTGGCTGACATACACCAGCTTGGTATGGTCAAAAGGCGGCAACTGGAAATGCATGCCCCGTATCACGTCGCAGTGGGAAACGGAATAGTAGAACTCCCGAAAATCCGTGTCCAGGCCGTTCTCACGGAAGAAATCCTCGTTAAACAACTTCTGGAAACCGCCTCTCTCATCCTTGAAATGCACGGTCTCCAAGATATACAAGCCCTCGAAAGGCGTATTGATGATTTTCATGAAAGGTATTTGTTGATTTGTTCCACGCATAGCGCATAGACATCCTCCGACTGGTATCGCTTGTACCAGTCGGCCACTATGGCCATGCATTGGTCTATGTTCATTCTCGGTTCCCATCCCAGGCGGAATTTCGCCTTGCTGATGTCCAATAGCAAGAGGTTGGCCTCGTGCAAGGCATTGGGGTCTGAGCAGTCTTTCAACTCTCCTTTGCCATAATAGGCAATCAGCTTTCGGGCGACTTCCCATACGGTGGAAACGCTTTCCTGGCGGGGGCCGAAGTTCCATCCCTCACAGTAGGCAACAGGCTCCTGCCACATCTTTTCCGCCAAGAGCAAGTAACCGCCCAAGGGTTCCAGCACGTGTTGCCAAGGACGGATGGCCTTGGGAGAACGTATCTCTATGGGCTTGTCCGCCTCCAGGGCACGAACGCAATCGGGTATGATGCGGTCCAAAGCCCAGTCACCACCGCCTATCACGTTGCCCGCCCTTACGCTGGCCAGGCTCACGTGGTGCTTCTGGCCGTAGTCCCTGGGGTTGAAAAAACTCCTGCGCCAAGAAGCGATGGCTATCTCCGCGGCTCCCTTGGAAGAGGAATAGGGGTCATAACCGCCCATTGGCTCGTCTTCCCGATAGCCCCACAGCTGTTCCTTGTTCTCGTAACACTTGTCGGTGGTAATCATAATGCCCACCCTCACGCTGTCCGTTTGACGGATGGCCTCCATCACGTTGATGGTGCCCATCACGTTGGTCTCGTAAGTTTCCACGGGAATCTCATAACTCAACCTCACCAGTGGCTGGGCAGCCAAATGGAAAACTATCTCGGGCTGGTATTCATGGAATATCCGCTTCAACAGCTCGCCGTCCCTGATGTCCGCCCGCAAGTCCGCCTTGATTTTCCGCCCGATGCCCGAGAGCACATAGTTATCTTTATCGGAATAGGGATCCAACGCCACGCCCACTACCTCGGCACCCATCTCATGGAGCCAGATAGAGAGCCAGGAACCCTTGAAGCCCGTGTGCCCCGTGACGAGCACTCGCTTGCCTTGATAGAAATCTGTTGTCATTCGCGTAGAGATTGTCGTTACCACACCTTCCATGGGGCTTTGCCCTCGTTCCACATGGCGTTCAACTCGTTGTTGTCTCGCAGCGTGTCCATGGGTTTCCAGAAGCCCGTGTGCCTATAGGCCACCATCTTGCCCTCCGCGGCAAGCCGCTCCAGCGGGCCACGCTCAAAGATGACGGTGTCATCTCCTTCGGGAATATAGTCAAACACCTCTGGCTCGCAGACAAAATAGCCGGCATTCACCCAGTTGCGGTCTCCATCGGGCTTCTCCTGGAAGGCATTCACCTTGCCCGTTTCCAAGTCCAGGTGAAGGGCGCCAAACTTGCCCACGGGCTTATAGGCCGTCACGGAAATGAGGCAACCCGACCGCTCATGCGCCTGGATAGTGTCGGCGATATCCAGGTCGGTCACTCCGTCGCCATAGGTCAAGAGGAAACGCTCCCTGCCCACAAACTTCTGCACACGCTTCAATCTTCCTCCAGTCTGCGTATGCAAGCCTGTATCTATCATTGTGACCCGCCAGTCCTCGGAATTGTTCTCCAATATCTCTACGGAATTATCCTTCAGGTTGACCGTCATGTCGCAATTGTGGCGGAAATAGTTGGCGAAATACTCCTTGATGACATACTGCTTATAGCCACAGCAGATAACGAAGTCGTTGATGCCATAGTGGCTATAGGTTTTCATGATATGCCACAATATAGGTTTGCCGCCTATTTCCACCATGGGTTTCGGTATGAGCGTGGTGGCCTCGGAGAGTCTGGTGCCCAGTCCGCCGGCGAATATCACTGCTTTCATCTTTGCTCTTCCTATATATATAATATGTATAATGTCATCGGCAAGCCGTCTTCTCGGCCACGAATTGCCGGATGGTGTCTATCATGTATTGTAACTTCTCCCTCGTCATGCCAGGATATACGCCTATCCAGAAGCAATCGTTCATTACCCGGTCAGTAACGGGGAGCGAACCTCCCACTACCCTATAATCTACACCCTCCACGTATTGCTCAAAGGCGGGATGGCGCAAGAGGTTGCCAGCGAAGAGGTTTCGCGTCTGCACCTTATGTTCCTCCAGATAGGTGGTCAGTTCGGTGCGGGTATAGCCTGCGTCTGGTTCTACGGTGATGAAATAGCCAAACCAACTGGGCTTGCTGTTCTTCTGCGGCTGGGGCAGCAGCAAGCCAGGAACGTCTCGCAAACCTTGGGTGAGATAATCGAAGTTCTCCCTGCGGCGGCTGACAATCTCATCCAACTTCTCCAGCTGGGCGCAACCTATGGCCGCCTGCAGGTCGGTGGCCTTCAGGTTATAGCCCATATGGCTGTAAACATATTTATGGTCGTAGCCCATGGGCAACTGGCCGAATTGCTTGGTGAAGCGGCAACCGCACGTGTTGTCCACGCCTCCCACGCACCAGCAGTCCCTGCCCCAGTCCCTGAAACTGTTCACCAACTTGTGGAGCAAGGCATTGTCGGTATAAACGGCACCGCCCTCGCCCATGGTCATGTGGTGGGGAGGATAGAAAGAGGATGTACCTATGTCGCCGATGGTACCCGTTTTCTTCCACTGCCCGTCTATCAGGTATTCCGAGCCCAACGCGTCACAGTTGTCTTCCACCAGCCATAACTGGTGCTCGCGGCAGAAGTCCACCACAGCTTGCAGGTCAAAGGGATTGCCCAGAGAGTGAGCTATCATCACGGCCTTGGTCTTGGGCGAAAGGGCGGCTTCCAATTGGGTTACGTCTATGTTGGAATCTTCTATGCGCATGTCCACGAACACGGGAACGGCATGGTATTGCAGGATGGCGGAAACCGTAGTGGGAAATCCCGCCGCCACGGTAATCACCTCGTCGCCACGCTTGATAGCCCTATCCCCCAGCTCATGGGCGGTAAGGGCACTGAAGGCCAACAAGTTAGCGGAGGAGCCAGAATTGCAGAGCGAGCAATAGGTTACGCCCAACCACTTGGCCAATCCCACCTCGAAACGATGCGCCCAAGGGCCTGCCGTCAACCAAAAGTCAAGCGACGCATCCACCAAGTTGACCATCTCCCGGTCATCAAAATAACGTCCGCCGTAGTTCACTTTCGTTTTTCCAGGCACAAAGTCTTGCGCCTTGGCGTGCACCTCTTGATAATATTCACGGGTAAGCCGCAATATCTGTTCCTTCAACTCTTCTTTCTTGCTCATACATCTAATGCTTATATGTCATGCAAAGATAGGAATTTATCCCCACACTGCCAAGACTATGGCGAGAATTTCCCCTCGCCGCCAAGTTTTTCATGTCTCCCTGACGGCTTTCCAAGTAAAATCGCTATATTCGCGAAAGGCATACCCTGACCAAAATCTATACAGACAGTTATGAAGACCAAAATCTTTTCCCTGATGATGATGGCCTGCCTGGCCACCACACTATGGGCGCAACGAAGCGTAACCACCCTGGAAAAAGGGTGGAAGTTTCAGAAGGGCGACGTGCCCGAAGCCATGTCTCCCGACTTTGACGACAGGAAATGGGAGCAGGTGACCATCCCTCACGACTGGGCCATCTATGGTCCTTTCAGCCGGGACAACGACTTGCAGAACGTGGCCATCACGCAAAACTTCGAGACACAAGCCTCCGTGAAGACCGGCAGGACGGGAGGACTGCCCTACGTAGGCGTGGGATGGTATCGCACCACGTTCTCCGCGCCCGCCGGAAAAAGGGTGACACTGGAGTTTGACGGAGCCATGAGCGAAGCCCGCGTATACGTGAACGGAAAGGAAGTATGCCAATGGCCCTATGGATACAACGCCTTTTACCAAGACGTGACAGACTGCCTGAACAAAGACGGCAAGCCAAACACGCTGGCCGTGAGGCTGGAAAACCAGCCGCAGTCTTCCCGCTGGTATCCCGGGGCGGGACTCTACAGAAACGTAAGAGTGGTGGTGACCGATGAAATCCACGTGCCCACCTGGGGAACGCATATCACGACCCCCTACGTGAGCGAGGAATACGCCTCGGTGAAGTTGGCCACCACCCTGGCGGGAGCCAACGGAAAGGACGTGCGCATCATAACAGACATCCTGAACCCTGACGGCAAAAAGGTGGCAAGCAAGGAGCATCTGAGGCGGGTGAACGAGGGAATGGACCTGGAACAGAACTTCCTGGTGAGCCATCCAAAGCTCTGGACACCCGAGACTCCCTCGCTCTACAAAGCCGTGACCCAAATCTATGAAGGGAAAAAGTTGGTTGACGAATACACCACACGCTTCGGCATCCGCTCGGTGGCCATCGTGGCGGACAAGGGCTTTATGCTCAATGGCAAGCCCCGCAAATTCCAGGGCGTATGCAACCACCATGACCTGGGTCCGCTGGGAGCCGCCGTCAACAAGGCAGCCCTGCGCCGCCAGCTCACGCTGCTGAAAGACATGGGCTGCGATGCCATCCGCACTTCCCACAACATGCCCGCACCTGAGCTGGTGGAGCTATGCGACGAGATGGGATTCATGATGATGGTGGAGCCGTTTGACGAATGGGACATCGCCAAATGCGAGAACGGATACCACCGCTTCTTCAATGAATGGGCGGAGAAAGACATGGAGAACATGTTGCGCCACTTCCGCAACAACCCCTCGGTAGTAATGTGGAGCATCGGCAACGAGGTGCCCACGCAATGCGACCAGCAAGGCTATCAGGTGCTCGCTTTCTTGCAGGGAATATGCCACAGACTGGACCCCACCCGCCCCGTGACTTGCGGCATGGACCAAGTGAGCTGCGTATTGGAAAACGGTTTTGCCACCTTGCTGGACGTGCCAGGCTTCAACTACCGCACATTCCGCTATCAAGAAGCCTACGACCTACTGCCCCAGTCGGTCGTATTGGGTTCGGAGACGGCCTCCACGGTCAGTTCCAGGGGCGTGTATAAATTTCCCATCGAGAGCAAGAAGGACGCCAAGTACGATGACCACCAGTCTTCCAGCTATGACCTGGAGTGTTGCTCGTGGAGCAACCTGCCCGACGAGGACTTCGCCTTGGCTGAGGATTATCCTTGGACAATGGGGCAATTCGTGTGGACAGGCTTTGACTATCTGGGAGAACCTTCCCCTTACGACACCGACGCTTGGCCCAACCACAGCTCGCTCTTCGGCATCATAGACCTGGCCAGCATCCCCAAAGACAGGTATTACCTCTATCGCAGCCTGTGGAACAAGCACTCGCATACCCTCCACATACTGCCCCACTGGACTTGGCCAGGCCGTGAGGGAGAGGTAACACCCGTATTTGTCTATACCGACTATCCTGAAGCGGAGCTGTTCGTGAACGGAAAGAGCATGGGCAGGCAACGCAAACTAACCAGGCAGGAGAGCGAGGCTCTGAGGGGAAAAGACTCGCTGTGGCTGCAGAGAAGATACCGATTGATATGGGACCAGGTGAAATACCAGCCCGGAGAGCTGCGCGTGGTGGCCTATGACCAAAACGGGAACAAGGCGGAAGAGCAAGTGACGCGCACCGCGGGCAAGCCTCATCACCTGGAAATAGTGGCCGATCGCACCCTGCTGAGCGCGGACGGAAAGGACTTGGCCTACCTCACCATCAAGGTAGTAGACAAGAACGGCAACCTTTGCCCTGCCGACAACAGGAGCGTGCGCTTCTCCTTGAAGGGAGCGGGCAAGTACAGAGCCGCCGCCAATGGCGACCCCACCTGCCTGGAGCTGTTCCACCAGCCCAAGATGTCAGCCTTCCACGGGCAGCTGACCGCCATCGTGCAGACAGGCGAGAAAGCTGGAGAAATCATTTTCGAGGCAAGAGCCAAGGGCGTGAAACCCGCCAGGTTCACGCTAAAAGCGGAATAACAAAAAGGCCGCGGCATGGGAAAACCCATCCGCGGCCTCTCTATAATCTCTCTTCTATGAGTGGAAAGCTTAGCGCTCTATGCCACGATTATTGATAGTGGCGTTGAGCAACATAACGTAGGTGCGATACTGCTTCTTGGAAAGAACAGTGCGCATGTACTCCAAGTCCTTCTCGATAGCCTTGTCCACCATCTCCTTGCGAGCCTCTGCGGGAGCGCCAGCGGCGTTCAGCATGTCAGCGTTGAAGTTGGTGTGGATGTCGCGCACAGCTGCTTGCTGATCAGAGCTCAAGCGCAAGGCCTTGGTAAGACCACTCATGTTGATTTCCATTCCGTAAACGGCAGCGGCGTTGTTAGCCTCAGCCTTCTCGTCAGCCGCAAAAGCGGTAGTCATGCTCAAAAGAGCAAATGCCATCAAAACAATCTTTTTCATAATCTTTTTACCTTTCTTACTTTACGGGATTCACTTTTGTGTCCCAATTAAACTTATTATCCTAATTGTCTTTTGACACCGCGAATATACGCCGCTTTCCGATACCCCGCAAACATTTTGGCGGAAAAACGCGTGAAAAGCCGATTTTCTTGACGTAAATCAAACAAATTAAAAGGAAACCTATTATCCCTGCTTTCAAAATAACTTATTTTGCCTCGCGATTTAACTTGTTTTGACAAGAAAAATAAGTTGTTTTCATGAGCAAAACAACTTATTTTCATGAGCAAAACAAATTGATTTACCAAGGGGCACCATTAAGAGTCGCAAAAGCATGGCTTTATGGGACAATCCTCGCCTTTTGTAACAGGAACTTAGAAATGGAACTGGATGTCCACGCCACAATGGAAAGGATTACCCTGTTGGGCGAAACAATAGGCGGTGCCCGTCGCGGCGCTCTGCAGGGCAAAGGTGTTGTAGCGGGTCTTGGTAAGGTTCTTCGCCCACAAACTGATGCCCACAGAACCGAAATCTGCGTCCACTTGCGCTCCCAGCAAGGCATAGAAGGGCTGCGAGTAGTCATTGTTCTCGTCCCAATAGGTCTTTCCCTGGGCATTGAGCCGTAAGCCAAAAGTAAGACTCCTCAATAAGGAACGGGAGAAATCCCATCGATAGTCCGCCTGGACAGAAAGCGTATGCTGTGGCACATAGGGGACATAGCGATCCTTATAACTAACCAGATTGCCCGCGGCGTCCTTGTCTTCATATTCGTCGAAGACTGCCCGAGTATAGCCATAGGTCAGCCCCCAATTGAAATGAGAATCAAGAGCGGCACCGCGCAAAGTGGTCTCCAATCCGCAACTGTGGCTCCTGCCCGCGTTCACCATCATGCGACCATAACCATAATTTCCCGCCATCACGGAAAGTTGCTGGTCTTGGATGCGCATATAGAAAGCGGCCATGTCCCAATGCAGTTTCTGTTGGAAAAGATTGAGATGGGCACCCAGCTCAAAATTCCAACTGGTTTCGGGCTTATAGGCTATGGTTTCGTTAATACGGCGATAGTCCTCGGCGGTGTGGGGAACGTCGTAGTCTCCCTTCATGGCGTCCTGCCGATGGTCATTCAATTCTGTTTGAAGTATGTCACTAAACATCTGGATGTTGAAACCTCCCGCCCTGTAACCCTTGCTCACCATGGCGTAGACATTGCTGCCAGCGTTGTCCAGCGAATAACGCAAGGAGAATTTTGGCAATAACTGGTTAAAGCTATCAGAGCCCTTTCCGTCTAATACGGAAGAGAGAAGATTGTCGGCCGACTGGCCCATGATGTGGGCGGAAAGGGACATCAAGGCGGAAGTCTCATAACGCACCTTGGTGTGGGTATAGTCGTAGCGCAAGCCCACGGAAGCCGTCAACCTGGGCGTGATGGCGAAATTGCTCTCGTGGAAGACGCCTAAGTTCAACTGCGGAGTATGATAAACCCCTGGCACGATAAGCGCCACTTGCATATTGACACCTCCCGCGGCCTCAATGGCCTGAGCCGCCATGGCCTCCGCCATGGCTTGGGGCATGCCCTGCGCCACCATGGAAGAAATCATGGATTGATAGACAGCATTATAAATTGAGCTTTGAATGCCTGAAGCTATATTGTCCGTAAAATCGCTGTCAAAGTAAACGGGGGCTTCGGTACGCAACCATTGGGAAGAGAAGAAAGCCCCAAAAGCCCAATGCCAGAAACCTGACAAAGGTTCACGGCTCTTGATGGAGAACTCTTGCGTAAAGGCATTCTGGAACTGGCGCTGTTCCAAGTGCATGAAATCTTGGGGCAAATAGTCTTGATCCATCAGCATGTAATCCTTCAAATACTGGTAGCTGGTAATGCTATGGAAATCGAAAGCGTTGACATGCCACCCCAAGTCCAACGCGGTATTGAACATGTTCCTGCGGTAATTGCCCCTGTAATTATTGTCTGGCGCAGCGGTTTCACCCGTATTCCTGTCCATCACGCCATAGGGGAAAGCGTTCTGGCGGGTGTACTGGTAGTCTGCCACGTAAGAAAGACTGAAGTTGTCGCTAGGGCGATAAGCCACCCGGAGACGGCCGCCTGCCTCATTACCGTTATCCGCCTTGAGACCCGAAGACTTGTACTTAAAGAAGCCATCACTGCCCTGATAGAAACCCGCCAATCCTATAGCCAGTTTTTCGCTGAGTTTTTGATAATGGGCAATTTCCGCCAGCCGCCAATTGTGGCTGCCATAGCCCAATCTCAGGTCAGTGCCATCCGCTTGCAAAGGATCTCTAGTAAAGAGGCGCACCAGCCCTCCCTCTGTGTTAAGTCCATAAAGCGTGCCCTGGGGACCTCTCAACACGTCTACCCTATCGAGCTGATAGGTGTGGAAATTGAAAGCGGCCTTGCTCATGATGGGCATTCCGTCCAAATAGATGCCCACCGCGGGGCTGTTGACGCGGCTTCCTATTCCCCTCACATACATTGAGGAAGTAAGGCGACTGCCATAACTGGGCATCTCGAAATTGGGAACGTAGTCTGAAAGTTCTCTCAAGTCACGCACGCCCAGTGACGAAAGATCTTTCGCGCCCAAGGAGTTAGAGCTAAGAGCCTGTTGACGCAGCCTGAATACCTCCTTGGGAGAAGAGACAACCACCACTTCGTCTATATCATATACCTTGCTGGTATCATTGAGGTCATAAGTCTTTTCGGAATTGATGCCATCCGCGGACAAGCGCAACACACAACAAAGGAAAGACACCAAAAGGAAAAATCGAGCCATTAGATAATCATTATATAGTTTCAGTTATACCAACGCGAAGATACGGATAATTATCGAAATAAATTCTAACTCCCGAAAGTTTTTCGCCATCGGGAAATGGAAAACCAGAAATATACCAACAAAAGGGGATAGCCCAAATAGTAGAGCGTGGTCAAACTAAACACGATATAGTCTATGGCGCATACGGCCAAGAGACCAAAGAGGTAGAGAATGCCCTCGCCTGCCATCATGCGGTGGTAGACTTCATCCACGCAAGTGAGACCAACGATGAGGATAGCCCACACACATATCAAGAAAAAGCCCAATACTGGTGGCACGGCAAAGGGGTTAAGCGTGGGATGGAAATAAAACTGTTGCCAAACCTGGGGCCAAAAGTTCTGTATCGTGGCATAAAACGCCGCCGAGGAAGAGACCAACAACACCAAAGCCGTGGGGTAAGGAGAATCTATATCATTGAAATGCACTATCCGGGCATTCTCGGAACGTATCTTATACACCAAATAAGCCAAGGCTATCACCACTATGATAACAAGGAACACCAACAAATGAATGTCGCTGAACATGGAGATGAACTGCGAAATAGGATCATCGGGCACCACTTGGCGCAACAACGACGACTCATGCGTCCAGCCAATTCTCCCTTTCTCGGTAGCCAATTGCACCCATACAGTATCTATGCTGTCTTGAGGTATCATGCGGATATCGGACACTACCAATAGATGGCCGCTCTTTACGGCAAAGGTATCTACGGGCATTTGATTGACATACTCCTCGGGTTGCTGGGCTATCAACAGCAAGGAATCATGTTTCACCACGAAATTATACTTATTAGTGTAATGGTGAGTGGCCGAGAAATTAATGGAGTCTATTTGCCGTTGGTTGTATGTGACCAATACGTCGGAATGGGTCTCGCCACGTTTGCGGTAACATGACGTGAAAAGCAGCGAGAAAAGCAGGAGCGGCAAGCCGGCTCGCCATAGGAAACGCATAAAACTACTCTGCATAGATATTCATTTGGCATTGGTCACAACGAAACTCCAAACGAAAAAGTCTCTCGCCTGGCAAGCGTAAATAGAGCGGTTCACGCCAAGCAGCGCGTTTGCCGCCATGGCGTTGGCAATAGCCCAGTTCTCTCTTCACGCAATGGCGGCACTGCATCAGCAGGGGATGATTGTGCTTTTCATTCAGCTCAAAAGCGGGAACTGGTTGCCTCAGTCCTTGGGAAACATAAAAGGCCTTGGCCTCTTGGTTTGCTATATTATAAAGGTATGGATAGTCACGGTATGCTGGTTGCCACACTTTCAAGGGAGCCTTGGAAACGGCAACACGCTCATGAGTGTCCGGTTCTGGCGTTTTAGCGTTCTGTTTCTTTACGAACAGCTTGGAGCTTATAGGCATCAATCTGTCAATCAACTTACGACGCAACTCCGTAAGTACCTTATTGGGAATAAAATAATCTTCCGCTCCTGGCGATATGTACAGTTTTTCACAAACAAAGGGAGTGTTCCCCAATTTGGTGAGTTGGTCGCAAATATTCTTTCCCTGGGGCTGCTTCGCCTTTTCCAATGGCCAATTCACCATTACCTTAGTCTCCATGCAGGAAAGCGAAAAACCTTCTGGCTCAGCTTTAAATTCCATGGCCAATGGCAATTTGCGCTCTGCGGTTTTACCTTTCAGTTGACGCGAAAACGCCTCGTCATGATTACGATAAAGAGAAAGCCCTGGACGCAATTCCTTTGGCATACGCTGAGGGAAAAGCCTATTGCCTTCGGCCTTGTTAACCCTAAAGCCTTGCAAGCGATGGTCTTGGTCGAAGAAAGACAAACCATCGCCATTGGCAAAGCTGGCCGTACCCGCCACGGTAAAGCTATTGCCCTTTATTTCTTTTACTTTCCCAACAAACGCTCCGATAGACTTCGGAGTGTCGAAAGAAGCGATACGCTCGGCCACGCCCTCCATGAAATAGGAAGTGTAACCTCTATTGAAAGTTTTTCCTAGAGATGGTTCGAAATAGTAAGTGACCGTGCCTTGGGAAGCGCGGCAATAATCTAGCGGGCGACTCTTCACCAATTTGTCAAGACGTTGACTATAGGCTGAAACCACGTTCTTCACATAATCTTCATCCTTGAGGCGACCTTCTATCTTGAACGTGCAAACACCTGCGTCCGCCAAACGTTCCAGGTAGTCTATGCGACACATATCCTTAAGGGAGAGGAGATGGCGTTGCCGCACAATCTCATTTCCATCGGCATCTACCAGGTCAAAAGCCAACCTGCAGAATTGGGCGCAAGCACCGCGATTGGCGGAACGTCCCATAGCGTATTGGGAAGCATAGCACACTCCCGAATAAGAAACGCATAAGGCACCATGGACAAATGCCTCCAATTCCACATCCGGCACAGCCTGACGGATTTCACGAATGGCTTGCAAAGACAACTCACGAGCCAACACCACCCTGCGAAAACCTTGGTCGCGGAGCCACGCTGCTTTTTCCGCCGTGCGAGTATCGCATTGGGTACTGGCATGTAGGACGTACTTTCCCCTCATCCGCTGCGCCAAGCCCATGTCTTGTACCAAAAAAGCGTCTATCCCAACAGCATCCAGTTGGGTCACCATAGCCAATGTATCCGCCATCTCACTATCGTAAACAATAGTATTAACCGTAGCGTAAACCTCAGCCCCGAAACGATGCGCATAGTCGCATAGCGACCTGATATCCTCCAAGGTGTTGGCCGCGGCGATTCTCGCCCCATGACTGGGTGCGCCTATATAAACAGCATCGGCACCGTGGTCTATAGCCGCGATGCCACATGCCAAGTTCTTGGCTGGTGCCAAAAGTTGCAATTTGCGCATAAAATCACCCTATCAGGTTTATGTCGTAAGGAGTCTCTTGATAAACATAATAATTAATCCAATTGCTATAAAGCAAGTTTCCCGCCGATCGCCATGTCACTACCGGCGGCATATCAGGATTATTGTCGCGATAATAGTTCAGGGGCATGCCTACATCGGCACGCACGCCCCTGTCACGCTTATATTCATTATCGAGCGTGTTGGCGGCATACTCCAAATGACCCGTGATAAAGAACTCACGCCCGCCACGAGCCATTACGATGCCAACGCCACTCTCGTCAGATTCAGCGATAATGCGCAATCCCTCCACCCGCTCTATATCTTCCTTGCGAACTTCCGTATGCCTGCTTTGAGGCATATGGAATACATCGTCGAAACCACGGAAAATAGGCAATTGCGGGTCAAGGGCTCGTTGGTCGAAGATGCCAAACATCTTCTTAGGCAAGGAATATTTAGGAATGCCATAATAATGATACAAGCCCGCCTGGGCTGCCCAGCAAATATAAAGCGTGCTGGTGACATGTGTGCGCGCCCAATCAAAAATGGTGCGCAGTTCATCCCAATAGTTCACGCCCTCAAAAGGAATGGATTCCACAGGAGCGCCAGTCACAATCATACCATCGAATTTCTCTTTCCTCAAAGTCTCAAAATCCTTATAGAACATTATCATGTGCTCTATCGGGGTGTTTTTGGGTGTATGGGTACGGAGTTTCATGAAGTAAACCTCCATTTGCAAAGGCGTGTTGGAGAGCAACCGGATAAGGTCGGTCTCCGTGGTAATCTTCAAAGGCATAAGGTTGAGGATAACAATCCGCAAGGGACGGATATCCTGATTGAGCGCGCGGCTCTCGTTCATGACGAAGATATTCTCACGCTTCAGCAACTCGATGGCAGGTAACTTGTCGGGGAGTCTTAATGGCATTTTCCTGTTTGTTTCTCGCTATCTTATTAAATATAATAATGTTCGCACGCGCGAAGGGAGCTGTTTACCACAGCTCCAAACGCTCGCTCTTTGGAATGAACAACTTGTCACCCTCTTTTACGTTGAACGCCTCATACCAAGCGTCAATGTGAGGCAATGCGCCGTTCACACGCCATCTGCCCAAAGAGTGCGGATCAACCTTTACGCGGTTGCGTATTTCCTGCTCGGTGATGTTGTCTGCCCATACTCCGGCGTAAGCCAGGAAGAAGCGCTGGGCGGGAGTGAAACCGTCCTTGTTCTTCAGTTTCTTGCCCTTCGTGGCGTTAAGGAAAGCATTGTAAGCCACTTGCAATCCTCCGTGGTCAGCCAAGTTCTCACCCAAAGTGAAACGACCATTGGCGTTCAAATCGGGCAACACCTTGATATTGGAGAAGAAATCGGCATACATGTCCGCACGCTGCTTGAAGCCCTCGGCATCGCTAGCTGTCCACCAGTCACGCATATTGCCGTCGGCGTCATACTGGCGGCCTTGATCATCGAAGCCGTGTGTCATCTCGTGGCCTATCACTACACCGATAGCGCCATAGTTGAACGCCTCGTCTGCCTTAGGATCAAAGAAAGGATATTGCAGGATACCTGCGGGGAAACAAATCTCGTTGGTAGTGGGATTATAGTAGGCGTTTACCGTTTGGGGATCCATGAACCACTCATCGCGGTCTACGGGCTTGCCAGCCTTCTCCTCTATGTGCTTGTCGTGAGCGAATTTGCGGCAAGCCATCACGTTCTCGTAGTAAGACTTGGCAGGGTCTATGATAAGTGTTGAATAATCATGCCACTTGTTGGGATAACCTATCTTCACGTAGAAACGATCCAACTTCTTATGAGCGGCAGCCTTAGTGGAGTCGCTCATCCAGGTCTGTGCGTCTATGCGCTGGCCAAGGCTGATTTGCAAGTTGTGCACCAACTCCTCCATCATCTTCTTGGAAGAGGCGGGGAAATAACGTTTTACGTAAATGTTACCCAACGCCTCGCCCATCTGGGACTCCACTTGGCTAGTGGCGCGCTTCCAGAGAGGATAGTCTTCCTTGCGACCGCTCATGGTCTGGCCAAAGAACTGGAAATTGCGCTCCCTGATTTCATCCGTGAGATAAGAGCAGGAAGACATGATAACATCCCACTCCATCAAAGCACGCAGTGTCTCCGCGCTCTCGGCAACCACGATTTTATCAAGTCCTGCCAAGAACTCAGGTTGGCCTACCACCATTTCCTGTATCCACTCCGACTTGATTCCCTCGGCATTGGACATCACTTCCAGGCGCAGGTTGGGATAATTGGCATTGAATTCCATCAATGTCATCTTGTTATAGTTGGCCTGCGGGTCGCGGAGTTCAGTCGCGCTCTTAGAGATGAGAGCCAATGTCGTCTCATGTTGGAAGACGGCCTGTTCCTTTTGCTTGGCGGCCTCCTCGCTGAAGCCATAGAGCTGGAACATATCCGCGATAAATTCACGATAGGCCTTGCGAATAGCTACGGTAGCGGAGTCGTTGTTGACATAGTAATCCTTCTGTCCCAAAGTAAGACCGCTTTGGTAAACATTGAAGATGTTCATGGTGGAATTCTTCTCGTCAGCTCCAAAACCGCAAACGAAACTTACTCCGTAGCCTTGCTCAGCGTACTTCAACTGCAATGCCTGCAAGTCTTCCTTGGTCTTGGCAGCTTCCATCTCGTCCAGCAAAGCCTTCACGGGAGCGATACCTTCCTGGTTGCGACGGTCTACGTCGAGAGCCAACTTGTAGAAGTCGGAGAGCTTCTGCTCTATGGTACCTGTCTTGTAGGTCTTCTTGCGCAGGTCTGTCAGGATTTCGTTCACTTGCTTGTTCACGTTTTCCTGCAGCAAGTCAAAACTGCCGAAGCGGCTATAAGCGGCGGGCAGAGGATTGTTTTTCTGCCATCCACCCGTGGCGAACTGATAGAAATCGTCTGCGGGACGCACGCTTTTGTCGAAGTTCTCTTCGTGGAGTCCCGACTTGTTGCCCTGCGCCATCACGCCCATGGGGACTACGGCAAACAGGACAGCTGGAATCAAAAATCTCATTTTCATCTTTCCTTGTTCTAAAAGTTTTGTTATATAATTATATGTTATTCTCTTCATTGATTTGCTCCAGTCGCTCGCTGAGAGTAATCCACCGTTCGTTCTCTTCGTCCAGCGTTTTCATGAGCGAGGTATACTCCGTTACCAGTTCCATATTGGATGCGTGGGCTGGCTGGCAAAGTAAATCGTCCAGCTCTTTTTTCCGTTTTTCCAGCGAAGCGATTTTCGTCTCGCAGTCCTTCACGGCATTCTCGGCTCGCCTCACGCGCTTCTGTTGTTCCTTGCGCTCAGCGTAGTCTTGCTTGCCCGGCACTGCTTTTGGAGCGGAAACAGGCTCCTGCGGAGAGGGGGTAACGGGCGAGGAAGAAGCCAAAGCCTCTTGAACCGTCTCTGCCTGATGGGCGCGCAAGTAATCATAGATGCCGCCCAAGTGCTCTCTCACCTTGCCGCCACCAAACTCATATACCTTCTCCACCAGTCCGTCAAGGAACTCGCGGTCGTGGCTCACGATGATGGCCGTGCCGTCAAAAGCCTTGATGGCTTCTTTCAGCACATCCTTGGACTGCATGTCCAGGTGATTGGTCGGTTCATCGAGAATCAAGAGGTTGACAGGTTGCAACAGCAATTTAATCATGGCCAACCTGCTGCGCTCGCCTCCACTCAACACCTTGACGAATTTCTCGCTGGTCTCCCCTCCAAACATGAAAGCACCCAAAAGATCGTTTATTTTCAGCCGGATGTCGCCTGTGGCCACCTCGTCAATCGTTTGGAAGATAGTGAGATTCTCATCCAACAACTGGGCTTGGTTTTGGGCGAAATATCCTATCTGCACGTTATGGCCTATCTTCAAGGTTCCCGTGAAAGGAATTTCGCCCATGATACACTTCACCAACGTGGATTTTCCCTCTCCGTTCTTACCCACGAAAGCCACTTTCTCACCCCGCTTAATGGTCATGGAGACATGGCTGAATACGACATGGTCACCATAAGATTTGCTTACCTCATCGCATATCACGGGATAGTCGCCACTGCGCAAGCACGGGGGGAACTTCAAGCGCATGGCGGAATTGTCAACCTCGTCTACTTCGATGGGCACAATCTTGGCAAGCTGCTTGATGCGGCTCTGCACCTGCACGGCCTTGGTAGGTTTATAACGGAAACGCTCTATGAACTCCTTCGCGTCGGCTATTTCCTTTTGCTGGTTCTCGTAGGCGCGCAGCTGCTGTTGCCTGCGTTCCTCGCGCAAGACCACATATTCATCATACTTCACGCGATAGTCCTCCACCCTACCGCAAGTAATCTCCAAAGTACGATTGGTAACGTGATTGATAAAAGCCCTGTCGTGGCTCACCAACACTACGGCGTTGGCACTCTGGGACAAATATTGCTCCAACCACTGGATACTCTCTATGTCCAAGTGGTTAGTAGGCTCGTCCAGCAACAGCACGTCAGGATGGCGCAAAAGAATCTTGGCCAACTCAATACGCATACGCCACCCCCCAGAGAACTCCCTGGTAGGGCGGTCGAAATCTTCCCTAAGGAAACCCAAACCCATAAGCGTGCGCTCTATCTCCGCCTCGTAGTTCTCGCCACCCAGCATCAAGTAGCGCTCGTGCTCTTGCGTAAAGGTCTCCACCAGCCTGGCGTAATCATCGCTCTCGTAATCCTCTCTTGTAGCCAACTGCTCTTGCAGGCTGTCTATGCGCTGTTTCAGTTGAACGGTATCGGAGAAAGCCTTGCGGGTTTCTTCCCTCACGGTGGTATCGTCTTGCAATTTCATTACCTGCGGCAGGTAACCCACTGTGGTGTCGTTGGCCACGGCTACCGCTCCCGCCGTGGGCTGCTGCAATCCGCACAATATCTTGAGCATCGTGCTCTTGCCCGCCCCGTTTTTGCCCACCAAGGCAATGCGGTCGCGGTCATTGACCACAAAACTCACGTCATGGAACAAAGGCTTCACGCCAAACTCGACTTTCAATCCCTCAACGGAAATCATACCTTATAACGCAATAAACCTAATAGGGTCACGGCCAAAGAGCCATGATAAAAATTTCATGCAAAGGTACGGGAAATATTCGAAATGGCAAAATATAACCTCCTTTTTCTCGTAAAGGACACATCTTAAGCCAAGGAAAGGAAAGACCAGAATTTCTGAATTCCAGGCCTCGCGCTACGGGGCTCCATCGCGAAACAACTTATTTCGCCAATCAAAACAAGTTATTTTGGCGACGAAAATAAGTTATTTCGCTGACCAAAACAAGTTAAATTGAAAGGCAAAACAAGTTATTTTCAAAAGGCGGGTAAAAAGCCTGAAAATTAATGGGCATTTCCGCTATTTTCACCTTGTATCCGCTTGTAGTTATCCTAGAATTTCGTATCTTTGCAAACCGAACGCGCGATTGTGCCCAACAAAGGAAAGCGGGCGCAAAACCGCAGGTACTTAAAAACTCGAATCTATATACATACCTTTCTTTCTTGACAAGGAAACACATCATATATTAATAGCCCAGAACATGAAACTACATGAGGCTTTGCGCCAGAAATGGATATTGGCCGCAATAGCGGTGATGTCCGCCAGCACATTGCAGGCACAGCGGGAAATGAAAACCATCAACGACAGCTGGGAATTCCGCAAGCCAACGGAAACGGAATGGAAAATGGTAAATCTCCCGCACACGTATAACCTGGACGCTTATCAACAACCGAACTATTACCAGGGAAAAGGCATATATCGCCGTACGCTCACCTTGCCTGAGGTGATTCCCCACCGTCGTTACTATCTCAAGATAGACGCGGCGAGCAAAGCGGCGGAAGTTCGCGTGAACGGAAAAGAGATAGGCAGCCACGCGGGCGGATATACCGCCTTTATCTTCGACATCACGCCCTACATCCAAAAAGAGAATGTCATCGAAATCACCGTGGACAACAGCCGCAAGGATATCACTCCCATTTCGGCCGACTTCACTTTTTGGGGTGGCATCTACAGAGACGTGTGATATGACTAACCTTTACAATGAAATAGGATTGGACCTGGAGGACGTGGCAGGCTGGAATCTCTACCAAGGATGGTACGTGGACAAGCTGGAAGACTTCGACGCCTGGTGTGAAGACCAGCACCGGCGTTATCCCGACCACCCCATCATCATCAGCGAATGGGGAGCAGGAAGTGACCGCAGGCTACATTCCACCCACGCGAAAGCCTTTGACTTCAGCATAGAGTATCACCAAACATACGTGGAGCATTACTTGCCATTCATCGAGGAAAAAGAATGGATCAGTGGATGCGCTTACTGGAACTTCATTGACTTTAACGTAGCGGGGCGGCAAGAGTCTATGCCGAGAGTCAACAACAAAGGCTTGTTCTATAACGACCGCACACCGAAAGACGTGGCATACTACTTCAAGTCCATGTGGCGGAAAGACATCCCGGTATTGCATATCGCCAGCCGCGACTGGAACGTAAGGACGGGGAAGGCTGACGCTGCCCAGATGGTGAAGATATACACGAACCTGCCCGAAGTGGAATTGTTTGTCAACGGGAAATCCGCGGGACGGCAGGCCGTGGACAATTGCCACGCCGTGTTCAACGTTGTACTTCCCGAGGGAAACTCCATTCTAACGGCAAAAGGCATCTATGAGGGGAAAGCCGTGGAAGACGTGATGTCCATCCGTTTCCAGCAACCGCCCAACTTGGCGAAAGGGGAGGAACTCGCCATCAATGTGGGCAGCAACTGCTATTTCACCTCTGCCGTGAGCCAGTTGACATGGTTGCCCGACCAGCCATATAAGCCTGGAAGTTGGGGCTATATAGGCGGAAAAGCCCGCGGCACCACTTCTGAAATCACGAATACCATAGATGGACCCATTTACCAAACCTGGCGCGAAGGAGAGATTGTCTATCAAATTGACGCTCCAAAAGGAGATTACGAGGTGGAATTGCTGATGGCAGACGTGACCCGGCCCGCCGCCCAACTCGCCAATCTCTTAGGAAAAAACAAAGAGGAAATGGTCTCTGGAGAGACTCGTTTCAATATATCCATCTGCGGGAAGCAAGTGGAAAGCGATTTCTCTCCCGCTGACGGTGGACGCTATCGTACTGCCTTCAAACGTCGGTACATCATCCGCGCTTCCGAAGGAAGCATCACCATCAAACTGGACGCTGTCAAAGGAAATCCCTTCCTGTCTGGCATAAAGGTGAGAAGGCTCTGAGCCACCAAAGCGATTACCTGCCTTGACGAAGGGTAATATGCTGAATCGCTGACACGAAAACCGCCGGGGAACAGTCCTATCGCAGGAAGATGTTCCCCGGCGTTTATTTCGCTCTAGAGGATAATAGCGCGTTTCCCTATTCGTGTCTAACCGCAGGAGCGCCGAAGTAGCTCGGATGCCGGTTGTCTGGATTGACCACAATGCGCTCAAGCACGATTTCCGGGTCTATCATGAAGACTTTCAAGGTGTGCATGCCCGCCTTTTTCACGTTCAGCTTCATGGTAAGCCAACGCTGGTTGTCAAACACTTCCGTTCGGCGAGGCTGTCCCTTCCCTATGAGCTTGACGCTGGCGTCTTGCCAGGGCAATGGTTTCAAGTTGGGGGACTTAGCCAGATTCTCCGAAGTATATTCCTTAAACTCATCATGGAAGCCTTGCCGTGCGTCAAGCACTTGGGGCGTTTCCTCATCCAAGCCTACCGCGAGGCGCAATCCCCGCTCAGGATAAACATCTTGAACGGGCAAGATACCAAGGCACAGCGAAACAGTTCCCGTATCGGGCAACAAGACTTGATACTCCAAACAGGGTGCGTCTGCGGGTCTGGCACTGGCGGCCGTGACAGGCGAGATACCCACGCAAGCCTCCTCCCTGCCCAAATCTGGCAATACAATCCACGTGGCATCCTTTCCTGGTACATTCTTGTTATATAGGTATGCGGGAATGGAGAACTCGCTTCCGCTCAGGTTACCGAAGTATGGTCCATCTGTCTCCGGCTCTTGTTCCTTAACAGCGCGCAGGGCAACAGGCACGCTTGCCTTTCCGCTTTTGATGGTTAACTGGGCTTCATGCGTTCCTTTTGGAAGGGCTTCCCAGTCAACGCTTACCAAGATTCGGTTTTCTTCTGTCACGGTTCCCTTGGCTTGGCTAATCTTCACCCAAGGTTCTGACGCGGTTACCGCATAGTCGAAACTGCCCTTTCCTCTGTTGAAGATGTCGACATAATAGCTCTGGCCAAGCAGCGAGTCAAATACGGGAAGTTCCAGCTTGCCCTCTCTTTCTGTAACTTCACTGCCTTCCGCGGAGACTCCCATAGCGGGAGAATCTTGCGGAGTAACCTTTCTTTGTTCGGGCAGTATCGCTTTTTCCGGCATAGACCAAGTGGCGTAACCGATATGAATATCAGACATCATGTTTTTCCACTTGCCGTTGGATAACGTATCATTGTAATAACGCGTAAGCCGCTGGTCTCTTTCATACAACGCTTCCGCCATCCGAGCGTAATCGTTGGCCAGGAGTCTTCCCTGTTGGGCGTATAAATGGTTCTTTCCCGTAGCCAGATAGATTCGGGCAATGCCAGAAGAGGCCACGGCGGGATAATACACCAACAGGAAATAAGCGTCTCTCGCTTCCTCAGGAACACGGGCTTTCACCGCCTCAGCTTTTTCCTCCAGGTCTTTCCATAGCCGTTCCACATTGTCCGACTCTTTGTGGTTGACGACGCTGAAGATATTTGGCGTTTGCACTTCCGCCTTGCGCCACAAGTTGTACTTGGGATACTTCGTGACAATATTGGCCGAGATTGAATTGGGATCCCAAGCGTATCGCATTATGAAATCTATGGGCAGCTCTTTCGGTTTCAAGTCGCCTACATTAACAATCCACAAGTCATCGATACCTGTTTGGTAAGCTAGATTGAACTGTTCACGCAGTTTTGGAATAGGAGAAGTGTTTATCCAACGGTCATTGCATGGCCCGCCGTTCATGTCGATATGGTAATAAAGCCCCATTCCGCCCTTGCGATTTTTCTCTTTCAGGGGACCACAGCGACGGATATAGCCCCAGTTGTTGTCGCAGAAAAGGAGAAGAACATCGTCAGGTACGGTGAAGCCCTTATCGTAATAGCGTTCACCTCAGTAAAGATAGCCCAAAGCTGCGGCACTTCTGATGGGTCTTTCCCGTAAACTTCCTTGATGATTTGGCGTTGCCCCGCCACCACGTCACGCAGCACTTTCATGTTTTCCTCATCATCTCCCTTGCCCATGGCCACGTCGCCATCACCGCGCATACCTATGGTGATAAGATTGTCAAAACGCTTATTGCGCTCCAATCCGTCACGGAAGAACTTGTCGAGGTTCTTCTTGTTAGTGACATAGTCCCATGCGCCCACTTCCTCGCGGCGCTTGGTGTACTCCTTGTGGGCACGCATCATTGGCTCATGATGGGAAGTTCCCATGACAATGCCATATCTATCGGTCAGCGCGGGATTCTCTAGGTCGTCCTCGTTGAAGGCGGTAGCCCACATGGCAGGCCAGAAATAGTTAGCCTTCAGGCGCAACAGAAGCTCAAACAGGTGGGCATACATCTTCGAGTTCAGTCCCCCGAACTTCCCTGAAGCCTATCCGCCAAACGAAGGCCACTCGTCATTGATGAAAATACCGCGGTATTTCACTTTCGGTGAAGGCTGCACATAGCGTCCAACGGCAACATATAGCGAAGCGCTCTTGCGCACCGGCACGTCTGCTCACCAATACCAAGGTGACACACCTATCTTCTCGGAGATGTCATAGATGCCGTAGATGGTGCCTCGCTTGTCGCTTCCCGCTACCACCAAATTGCCGCCTACGGTCTGTATGAGGAACGATTCCCACTTGCCCTTGACGGCGGAGACATCGAGTCTCCCCTCTTCCACCATCTTGTCTATCAATGGGCTATGACCTATCGTACCGATAATGACAGACCGCGAAACGGGCGAATCTTCTTGAACTAATCGCGGAGTGGCACCAGATACCATGCGAATGTCATTCACCAAGTCACCCGCGGCACGGACAACTCCATCCCAATCCGCGGAAGAGACACAGAGAGTGGCGGCTTTTCCCTCCGCCGCCAAACAGAACGAGTTCGCTGTCTGCTCATATCGAACATACTGCGGCGTGCCGCTGAGCAGGTCTGTCTTCACCGGATCACCATTGGCAGTGGCATATCCCGCCATGAGAAAGGCGCAAAAGGTAAAAAGGAATTGTTTCATATGAGAGAGTTTTGTGATGAATGAGTTGATTACAAGTCCGAGAATATTCTCTTATAATATTCCGCCTTCCACTCTACGGGGCGTGGATAGGCACGAGAAGTGGACGGCATGCGCCATACTTTCACGGCACGGCCAGCGCATTGCGTCTCCACGCATTCGCCAACCGCCAACGGAGCGCAGCCTAGCACGGAGGCCAACGTATCGGCAGACTTCTGCCCCGTGGCAACAACAGTGCGGCACTCGGGAAGCATCTCCAGCAGACGGGAAATATCCGTGGGACGGATTACCTGCAAGAAATTATCGGAAGCGTTGTCCTTCAGGCGTACGATTTCCTCTGCCGTGTCATAGAGTGCCAATCCATACGCTTGACAAAAGGCAACGATCTTTTCCTTGTCGAACCGTTTTTCGCCAGGCACGACAAAGTAATCCTTGTCTCCTTGGGCGATATAGCCCCATATTCGCCAGAAGTCGTTGGTCCAATTGGGATAGAAAAACTCCATGCACCACCGCTTTCTTGGCGGAGGGAAACTGCCCAATATCAACACCTTGGCACCTTGGGGCAAGAAAGGTGTCAGGGGATGTGTCTCGCCGTTCATAGTCTTGTAAGTGGACAAGTGAATGATTACAGTCCACAAAGATAATGATAAAGTGCGAGAAACACAAGCCTTCCCGTGGGAAAACTCGGACTTCACGTACAAAAAATAGGCAGTACCAACTCGTGATACTGCCCTCAACGTTTTCTCCCGATGGTGGAAGCCTATCTGTAAAGTGCCTTGGCCAATTCCTCCAGGCCAGCCTCCCCGGGCAAACCGGGATAAGCTTGCTTCATGGCCTCTACGAAAGCCTGTGGCGTCTGGTTGGCGGCCAGCAATTCTTTCATCTTCTTCAAGTAGCCTATCTTGAACTCCACGGCATCCCGACGGGCCGCGCCGCCATGTCCGCCAAGGAAAAGCTCTGCTCCTGAGGCCAAGGAAAGCTCTGCCTCGGCTATCTCCGCGTCGATGGCGGTGGGAGAAGAAACTTGCAAATGGCTCACGTGCGCCTTGGCGGGAGTCCAATGGGTATAGTAGGCCTTGCCCGCTATCAAGATGCTGGCGGCGGGAAAGTCGGTCGAGGCACCATGGCGGAACTCAAAGGTAACGCCCGCCCAAGTCTGCGTAGTGCCAAACGACACCTCAGTTACCGCTCCCGAGGGCATCTCCGTCATGGTGTCGCCCCACGTCTGCTGAAAGCCTTTCATCATGCCTCCATAGACCGGGCCTTTGGAAAACTCCTCCATGCCCTCCGCCATCACTTGGTCATGGTGTCCAGTGCCACCTACATGATAGTCGGAGATGATTTTCTCGATGGGCTTGCCCAGCTTCTCAATGTAGTCGTTGAACTCCGCCACGTTTTCCTTGAACAAGGGATGCTCCATGGTCACGAGCGAATCCTCGCCCTCGATGATGTAGCTAGCGTCTCCCATCACGTCATTTGTGTAATAAACATGCAACTTGCAGCTGCCGAGGTCATAGGCCTCAAAACGTCCTTTAGTTTGTGCCATAACTGTTACCGTTAAAAGATTGAACAATACAAATAAACAAATTACTCATTTTCCAACATTATTAGTGAATACCAGGAGGCCACTCTCTAAGGGTGACCTTCTATCGTTCACGCCGCGAATTTAGCGCGGCTTTTTCTTTCCCGCAAGTAGGCACCAGCGTGGAAGATACTTACCCAGAGGTAAGCATTGTTGATTATAAAGCGGTTACGAAAAAGTAAAAAAATCTAAAAAGACATTTGCCCACTTTAAGAGTTTTGCTTACTTTTGTAAACCAATCTGAAAACCAACACGATATGGATAGAACGACAATAGAAAGCACGGCGTTTCCCGAGTGTCCCATCAGGAACATCCTGGCAAGGATATGTGACAAGTGGTCGCTCGTGGTCATTTACACGCTAGACCAAGCGAAAAAGGAGAACATCCGCTTCAAGGAGCTGCAAAGGTCGATACCCGACATATCCCAAAAGATGTTGACCGTGACGCTGCGCACACTGGAAGAGGATGGCTACGTCACCCGCACCGTCTACCCAGAAGTGCCGCCCAGGGTGGAATATGCCCTGACCCCACGCACGCGCTCCCTATTGCCCTACATCAACGCGCTGACTGGATGGGCGAAAGAAAACATGGATTCCATCATGAGCGACAGGAAAAAGGCACGGGCCAAAGCCTAGTTGGCGTGGCTCTTGCCACCAGAAGGTCACCAGCCCGCATAGAGCATCATCATGGTTGGCTTTCGCCCATCTCACGCCAAATGGCATATCAAAGTGGAAATGGGCGGATGGCAATGTCACAGGGTACTTTGGCCGCCTCCCAAATCAAGTTATTTCGCCCAGGGAAATAAATTGTTTTGCCCAGGGAAATAAGTTATTTCGAGAAGCAATTCAAGTTGTATTCATGGCAAAAAGCATATTGGGTCTCATACATTTAAATAAAGTCTATTCATATTTTGTTTCATAATAATGGAAATTAGATTAGTAAAAAACCATTCGGCTGTATTTGGCTATAAGTATGCGGGGCTTCCCTTCAATGTCTTTGACGAAATGCCGTTTTGGAGATAGACGCAGGGTCGTTCTGCGTTTTGCCAATCCGTAAAACTCGCCAAACACATAGTGTTCAATCGTGACATCGTTGGCATCATATTTAAAGGTGGGGGCCAGATTCTTTGCCTTGATTTCTCGCAAGGAGTCAAGGGCAATCTTCATCTCGTTGATGTGTCGTGCCCCCATCTTGGTCATTTTAGTCGTGTCGACTTTGGCTTGGAAATAGTTAGTTTCCCATGTGTTGTGTATGAGGGAGACAACCGAGTCCACGTCCGCGGCCGATGCTATGATGTATTCTTTTCCATAGTTGGCCTCGTTCCTCATTCCCACATAATATTGGGACCAATAAAGGAGAAACGCCTGCCAAATGCTCATTTGCGTTCCTGTCAAGCGGATTTTCTTGAACGGCCAAATATAGGAAACACAGCTATCGCTCTCACTGTATGCCTTGTTCTCCTTTTTGCTTTCCAGATAGCGGGCGTACTCCTTGTCGTAACATTTCTTCTTTGGGAGTTTCTCTCTAGCGGGACGCACGTACAGGCGCAGCGAGGAAATGTCCTTGGGCCTGGTGCGTATATCCCACTTTTTCCTGAAGTCGGCCAAGACATAGTTTTCGTCCAGCCTCAATTCATTCAAAGGTTCCAACAGGAAGCCAAGATTCACTTCCGTGTCAGCCAATCGCCAATTTGTCGTGGCATTGGAACAAAAGAGGTTCTTTACCTCCGAGTATTCCCGCTGGGCGAAGCACCCTGTGCAAGTTGATAACAGGCAGAAGATGATGAATAAACGCTTTGTTTTTATCATGTAAAAATATTTTTTGCTTAAGTAAGTCATTATTTATGATAGGTGTGAAATTTTATGGTTTAACGTTCGGGGTACGCATAATTTGCAGTAATATGTAGATATTAGAATCTATTTCATAACGAAATTTCCCTGTACTTATTGTTTAAAAACATGAATACTTGCTTATTTTACGGCGGCACATAAAAGACGCATGTTTTCAATAGTTCCCGCAAAAATAGTTGATGGCTGTTTACCATGTCAGTAGGCATAGATACGCGAAAAAATCCTCAATATTATTTATTAATAGTATATCCATACCATTCCAGGACTTCTTCCCAGTTCATTCCTTCGATTTTATCTTGGTACTGTAAATCTGCGTCCTCGGCATACTCGCCGCTATGATTTTGGATAAACCCTTCATACCATTGCGCTACTCCATCAAGAAATGCATCCAGGTCTACGGAGCCATCATGAACAACGCTATCTAACCATTCGTCGAATTCCTCTGATTGGTTTCCCAGGAAACTTCCACAAGTGCCGTTATTCATCCATCCCATAAGGTTTTCTTGGTATTCAATTGGTGAGTGATTATCATCCACGCTTTCCATAATTCCTGTTTGATATTGAAAATAATGGAATAGCTCTTGTTGCATTACATTGGCATACATCCATGCTTCCAGGTTAATTCCTGGATCAATGTCAATTATAATAGAGAGTGTTCCATCTTCATTGATAATGCCGTGTCCTACTTTATTGATTTCCCCAAAAGACACACTTTTAAGCAGCCCTTTTTCTACCAAGCTGTTATAATAATTTTGTATACTTTGGGGCAGTGTCTCCACTACGTCCTTAACGGACACGCCACCAGGGGCTAGATTGTCGTTATTATCATATTCCCGGGAATCGTCATAGCCGTAATCATTTTGTTCGTCATCAAGGATGTCATCTTGATAGTCGTAATCAGAGTGGTCAGGCCTGTAATCGTCTGCCGTTACAACCAATTCAGGAAGATCCCCTCCATCAAAATCATAACCATAACCATCACCGCCCATTAGGGTCTTGCACTCACTGCTGTCCAAAGTAGGTATGGACAACTTCAATTTTTTTAAGTCTTTCATTTGCGTTGTTGTTTATAAAGTTGAACTTATCAGACAGGATGAAAAACATCCTTTTGTGTCTCTGTAACGGTTGCTGAACCGGAAGGCCACTCATACACCAACAAAAAGCCCCCTACCCCTGTCCTCGCGATTTGCCAAGAGTGAAAATGCGCCTACGACTTTTCGTCGAGCTCACGCTAAATGGCATAACAGGATGGGAATGACCTCACTTTTACAAATCACTAGGGAAGCCTTCCGCGGGGCCTTTTTGACCGCTTTCCAGATCAGGTTATTTCAATCAGGAAAATAAATCGCTTTGCCCCGGGAAATAAAAATAAGTTATTTCAAGAAGCGATTCAAGTTGTTTTTATCGTAAAGACTGTGTTGGCAAAGTGAATGTTTTACGCTTTACCAACACGGTTTAATGCGCGTCCTCGATATCCCCGCGTTTTTAAATGCGTGGGTATCAACCGACATCCCAACACCTTGGCTGTTTGTTAATGAAAAGAGCCAAAGATGCCATGGTTTTTATTCGTAATACATAATATGGTTCTTTGAGTCAATGACCACATAGCTTTTGCGAAACATCGAAGGGCCTATACACCCGAGAACATTTGGCAAGTTTATTCTCCCGCCTACTCCAATTGCGACCTTTCTTCTTTTCCGCTCTCCAACTTGGCAGACTGCGGCAAGAATCCCTTTTCCGACTTCATTACCGGCCTTGTCTTGGGCGGGAAGTATCCTAAATTTGTTCTTTCTTATGAAATTTAGCGCAGAAGGATTCCTGACGCAAAGATACAGCGGAGAACCACTGTTGAGATTAAAAAGAAACCTCCCTTCAACACTGCCCAGATGTCCGTATGTATCCGAGATAAACAATGTTGCCTCAATAATAGGCAGGGGAGACGATTCCATCATTTTGTATTGATGCATGTTTGTTTCGCTTATGGCCTCTTGACTGACAAAATCGAGCGTTCCTTGATCAAAATCCAGGCGCGCCAAATAAGCTGTTGAGTCCTTCTCGTTTTTCAGCAGATATACAGGAACATTTATCTTACTCCATTTATCCACCACATAGATATTGCCTTGATAACTTAAATCCCCAATAGAGACCTTGCCATATTTGACTTTGCTGACAGGATGCTTTCTATAGAAGTCTTTAATCCCCGCGATGTCTGAATCAACGGTTTGGTATAAAGAGTCAACAAACAGCCTGTCATAGTCATCTTCGCTGACGATAATCCCATGAAAGCCAGATGCCACCAATATTTCTATATTGTCATGGTTGTTTATGGACGTGGTAATAAAATACCCTCCTTCTTTATATGTCATCTGAAAACTTGTCTGACCAAGAGAGACAAGAGGATGAATGACAAAAAACAATATCAATGCAAGATGATTTCCGGCAAGTCTCATACTCTGTTATTTAAGTTCAATATATATGTTTTACAATATTATGGGTTATTTCTTGGAATCAAGATATTCCCTTATTGCCTTGCGACCAATCGAGTAATTACACACCAAGACATCACCACTTATTGAAGAATCCGGGATGAATTGTGTGTTTAATATAATTCTCTCAAGTTCCAGAATATCTTCATCCGTGAAATCTGATGATATTTCATGGTTTATCAGGAATGAAACCTTTTTGACAACGCCTTCATGTGGTGCGATTGTCAACTCGCAAATAATAGGATTAAACTTATACTCCAAGCTTTTGCTTAATGTTGGGACGGGAATTTGCTTTATGATGTCAGTTCTCATTTGCTTGAATATGCTTTTTTGTTTTTGCCCATATTCACTGATTTCCCAATACGGAGACTGTTTTAAATTACGTAAACACACTTCCTCCTTGTGTACTATGCGTATTTTCTCAAATAGGTTTGCGGAAACACGCTCACACAACACGCTGTCCTTCTGCTCTAAATTATTGTATTCTTCCGTGCCAATATGGCAGGGATGGCTACTTAAAGTTAAATGTCCCCACAGAAATAAGAACAAACTAGTTAACAGATATTTCATAGCTATGATTGATTTAAAATTACGATTTCTTACGATTGATGAATCATAAGAGAAAAGCGTCTGTCTAGATTTTGTAACGAATAAAATGGAGATTTATTGTCCCATAGACAGAAGCAATGGTATTATAACACACTGTTCTTCATGTGATCGAATTATTCGCCAATCTAACTTCATTTTCACAAGTATCATCTACAAATATAAGTCTTGTGGGTAGATTTACGTCTACCCACATGTTGATATTTACAAACCTAGCAAATCAAAGAACTCGTCCCAATGCCAGTTATAATCATGTTCTAAAGGATCATTGTATCCAGAAACATTGGAGTGGGCATCTTGAAATATGTCAAAAAAGTCCATTATGCCTTCTTTGAATGCATCTCTATCAAAATTTCCATCATTATCAAAACAGTTTTCAACAAATTCCGGCCAACTAGAATTTACGTTTCCAAGATCTAAACTATTATAGCCGAATGGGTCATTTCTTTCTTCTTTAAAAGTATTCTCAAAATAGCTTGCTAAATCCCCCAATGCCTTTTCCTGGAATTCTTCAGCAGAATGTGACATGCCATCTAGCGACCCCATTGCGTCTTGAACGGCGTGAATGACTTCTCGCAATAATACGTTATCATCTAACGAGGAGGTCGTTATGGATTTATCCTCAGAAAAATATGACGCAGGACCTCCACTTCCATTTTTATAATTAGGGTCATAATTTATTTTTATGTTATTCGCCTTCAAGAAATCCTGTATTTTTTCCGGCAACTTTTCAAATGTTTCTTTCAATTGGTCTGGTACGTTATAATCACTATCATGACCATTATCGTAATCTTGGTCATAGCCGTAATCATTTTGTTCATCATCAAGGATGTCATCTTGATAGTCGTAATCAGAGTGGTCAGGCCTGTAACCGTCTGCTGTTTCGACAAATTCTTGAAGGTCCCCTCCAATGACGACATCGTCACCACAACCATAACCATCACCACCCATAAGGGTTTTACACTCGCTGTTGTCCAAGGTAGGTATGGACAACTTCAAAACTTTTAAGTCTTTCATTTGCCTTGTTGTTTATAAAGTTGAACTTATCAGACAGGATGGTAACCATCCTTTTATAATTCTTCATTTGATTCAATGTCAAACAATGCAAGATATCTATACTTGTATATACATATATAATACGACTTTATTAACGCCAGATATGTCATATACGATTGGCTATACTGAGACTTCAGTCTGATATATTGTTCCATGTTGATTCTTCCATAATCCATGGCCAATTTCACGTTGGTCATTTGCGTGTTAAGCAGACGCAATGTTGCCCTATAGTTGTTGATCGATTCTATGATTATATTGATATTATATAGGTCTCTTAAGATATCCACTGTCGCGACTGCCTTCTCGTACTCCCTCTGTTCTTCAAGTTTTTGCATTTGTATCCGCGAAATCCTATATTTATTTTTTAACGTACCACCATTATACAAGGGAATGGAAACGGAGAGTGAAATGCTTCGGCTGGCTAAGCGGTCATCTAAAGCATGCCCAAAACTTTCAAATTGCGTGTTATATCCTCCTCCCATTTCTAATTGAATAAGTGGAGATATTTCCGCTTTTGCTTTCTTTATTTCTATATTTTGCTGTATTTCCTTCAGATTGTAGCTTTCATCATAGCCATATTTTAGGCATCTTGATAAAATTTCTGAAGCATCAAAATCTAAATGACGAAAGGCTTTTAGGGAATCATCAAATATAACACAAGGAGTTTCCTCTGGAGGTAACCGCAGCAAGCCCCTGAATTTGATTCTTGCGGCATTAATATCGGTTTCATTGTTATAAATGCTGTCCCGCATATATTCAATCTCAGCGTCGAGATAATCCGGCTCCGATATTCGCCTGTCGCATAACAGTACCTTTGATTTCTCATAGACGTATCTGGATAGCATAAGGTTTCTCTTGTTGACTTCTTTGCTTTGTTGCTGGATAAGAAGGTCAAAAAACGCTTCGACTATTTCATATCTTGCTTTCTCTCTTTCCTGCCTATTGGATATTCCCTCTACGATTTGTTCTTGAAGGTCTTGCCGCTTAGCCCATTTATACGCATTAAAAGCAAATAGGTTTTGACTATACGAGAGGCGGCTTAGGTTAAGATAATACGCATGGGTCTTATCGTCATTAGTCAGATTGTCCAGCCTATTCAGGCCAATTGAATATCTCAGGGTTCCCCCAGTCAGAGGTATTAACTGAATGGCATCGATGTTTAGTGAAGATGTGGCATAGGTTCTACTCCGATACTTATAGCTGCCGTCATATTGTGATACCAGACTTATTGATTTGTCATATTCTGGCAATTTCATTGTAAGCTGTATATTGGGCTTTATACTTCCTTTAAAAACTTTGTGCCTCAAGTCATTGATCAAGGAGTCTTTGACTGCCAGCCTATATCCATGTGTTTCCTGGACAAGACCTAATGCTTCCTGTAAGGTGAATGACCTCTTCTGGGCTTTAGCCGTAAAACACCAAAAAGGCAAGACGAATATCAACAACAGGGCTTTAACCATAGAACAACTCATATTTCTTTTTGTAGCTGGGGAATTTTATTTTTATTCTCGTCCCATCATTAAAATAAGCCACGTACCCTTCCTCATTCTCCTTGTCGACTTTCAGCAACTCAATCCAGCTATTATAGTAAGGAATTTGCCTGACTTTAGGAATGTTGATGTCCGTGATTTCTTCCAAAAGGATGTCTCTTTGCCCGATATTGTCATAGGCACCTATGAGGAAAAGGTCTTCCGTGTCGCCATAGTCAACAACGTGTCTGTCTTTGGGATAAACTATTTCAAAGAAATACGTATAGGTGTCCTTCAGTTTATGTATTTCCCCATAGTATTTTGTATATAGAATTCTGGTTCCGTTTATTGCCTGTAAAGAGTTAAACGAGCCACGTGTTGCGATATATGGGAGTTCTCCCACCCAATACAGGATACCGAGAGCTCCATCTTTCTTTTCAAAAAGCCGGAAACTGTCAGTCTGCTTTGGAACAAAACACTGATACATCTGTTCTTTTTCAAAAAACTTTTTAATGGGACGGTGTTTTATGTTATTATTACAATCCGTGATAAGCCCCCTGCACCAGAAAGTAATCTCATCCCATAATCCATCTCTCTTGCATTTTGCCGTGTAATTATAAATATACAAATCCGCCTCATGGTGTTCCTCCTTTGTCAGATAGCCATTCATGCATAGCCACTCTGACGCACGAGTAGGGAGCCTGTGGGCGTTCAAGTGCAAAAGCACGGACTGTTGGGAGAGCTGGAGAAGCCTTTCTGCCTCCGCATAGTTTAAAAAGCCAGCCCATTTAATTTCATCTTGGTCAACAGGAATGACATCCAGATGCCTTTCTATCCTCGCGATAAAATATATGATACGCCGCTGAAACGTTTTTGTTTCTATATTCATCAAGAACGGCTTGGTATGTATATCATCTAGAGAGATGTTAACACCTGTTTCCTCAAAAGTCTCCCTAACAGCTGCTTCCAGCGGGGACTCACCAGGTTTAATCAATCCCTTGGGAATGGAAAGATGGCGACCGTTCTTGTCCGCAGCCTGCCTAACCAGCAGAATTTTCTTTTGGTATATAATGACCAATCCAGCTGAAATATGCTTCATGCCCTATGATTTCAAGTAACGTTCTTTCCAATTGATTACCGTAGACTCGTACACATGCGGGTGTTCAAATCTGTATGCTATATCAAAGACTTCTTCTCGCAGGGGGCGAATGCTATCCCAATTATTTATTTTATCAGCTTCAGCCTTACCCAAAATGTCATTTCTAATCTGGCTGAGCCAGCTTTCAAACCCCATGAGATAATAATATCCCGGAATCCGATTTCTTAGGGAACAAAGTTCATAGTCACCGTTTGCCAGGTTTCTCCACACATCGACATTTGATACCTTGACCTCTTGCAAATTCAGGATATTACGAAGAGCCCTCTGTTTACGGTAAATTTTCTTGTGGCAATCAATAATTGAGTCAAGTAAGGAGTGTGCTTCCTGATACCATGGAAATTTAATTTTAAACATTTCCCCGTTGTCAAAGTATAGTACAAATCCTTCCTGGTTAGGTAAGTTTAGAGCGGCAAGTTCGTCAAAATTAGTGATGCTGCCATATTGGGAAGTGTAGTCTCTTGCCCTTAAGAAACCAATATCCGGCAGCTCCATTGGCAAGCATGTCTGCTTGTCTATCATCCCTATCAGGTATAAGTCCCGTGTGTCCCCATAATCAATCAACACATTGGACTCGGGATAGACCGCCTCAAAAATGTAGGTGTATTTCCTGTCTAGCTTATAAATGTCCCCCGAATGCTTCTCGTATAATATCTTTGTGGCTTCTACCGCCTTTGAGTTGGTGAAAGAACGCTGGGTCGCAAGAAAAGGTTTGTCATTAATCCAATATAAGGTACACATGGTGCCATCTACCTTTTCGAGAATTCGGAATCTTCCTTCCGGTATCCGTCTTATCTGATTGTCATTCAACAATACCGTATTTTTGTTAAGATATTGTTTGTATGTCCAGAATTTTTTAAATGGATGCTCGACCACGTTTCCTTCCCCGTCAACTATCAAACCTCTACAATGTGTTGAAAGACTATCCCATACGCGCGGTTTGTCCGCATCAGAATAATAGCCATAAATATACAAATCCGCATCAGGATGTTTCTCTACACAGACAATGGTATTCTCCGCATATTTGTTTAAGGTATCAATATCAAATTTCATTTTTGATAAAATTTATGCAATAAGGAATAAATGAATGGTAATAACTGGCTATATCAAAGGCATGAAACAGTTGCTCAACAATCTCAGAGACAACATCTTCTTCGCTCACATCCTCAACCTTCATTTCCATTATATACTCTAGCCGCCTTAAATATAAATGGTATTCTGCTTTACAGTTGTCATAACTCTTCCATTCCTGAATCAAGTCCGCATAGTTGGTAAACAAAGATTGCGCATTTGCTATACATAATGCCTTATGCTCCCTTGCAATCTTGTTTTCAGCTCGAACTTTTATGTTGTTACTTAACAGGTACTTAATCGTATCGGACATTGTTGTCCAAGTATATCGCTTATAAATCTTGTCATTGAATGCCTTGAAACTTGAATAATCTGGATAGAATACTTTCGCTATCAATATGTAGGCATAGAGCATTTCTGTCATGATGGTCTCAACATTCATTCTCTCTTCCCCGCCCGAAAGAATAATACCCTGAAATTCAAACGTTAAATCCAGTAGCTCATCATATAATTGCCTACATTTGACCTCCACCATGCACGGTATATGCTGATAGGGTATCCTGATATTCCGACAATTAAATTCAGAAGACTGGAGATATAGCATTTTTTGTATGGATAGCAGGGCTTGTCCACTTTGTTTTCCATTATCGAAACGCATTGCGTACACGGCATCCTTTCTGCCGTTTATGTTATAGAATTGCAAGAATGGCGTATTTGTACCCCCGCAACTTCTAACTAGCCCTTGGATTGGAATAAATACATGGAATATAAATGAGATATCGTCGGAAATATTATAAAAACGCATAGCTAGCTTATCATCTGGTGTCATTGGCATACTTGTCGTGACATCCCAAGCCTGGGATATGGCAGGGATTTTTCTCATATTATTATATAAGAGGATAGGTTTTAAGGATTGTAATACTATTCGACTTATATCTAAATCATCCTTCAAACACACCGTCGTTGAAAAAAGAGAATTCAACAAGATGTCATGAGATAGAATAAGCGACATGCAATAATCCAAGCTTATCCCATATATTTCTAGGGTAACACCTCCTCTTTTTCGGCATTCTTTCCTTGTGCGAGAGAAATCATTGCTTATACCAATAACCGTAATGCTTGTTGGTTCTGAGGATTGTTTCAAGAACAAAGTTGGAAAATGAAATAGTTCATTTCTTATGTTTTCAACTGTTGCTTTATCCAAGTTATACATTCTATTTAAAAATTTATTTCCGTTGCACTTCTTTCTTGAGAATTTTCCTGCGTGGCAGGCTGCACTAGGTCTTCTTGCTTTTTGTTGGAAGACGTGATAGCCTTGAGTCTATTAAAAAGCATAAAAATCAGTTTCTTCCTGACAGTGATGATTTCTGCTTTCCCATACATTGTTTCAGCGAAAGACAATGTGTGGTTATTGTCACTTTTCAATCCATCTGGCATATTAATATATACCAGGTATCCTTTCTCCACGGAGTTCATGGATATTCTCTCAACATATCCTCTCAAAGAACCATATTCCTGATAAGGATAAAGCATCATTTTCAGATTTACCGAATCGCCCTTAGCTACATTGCCCGCTCCATCAGAGGGTAAAACGGCTATGCCAAAATACGAGCTGTTCCTATAAATGATATTATATATAGGCTCTCCCGCAGTTACAAAAGTTCCTTCTGTAACGAGATTGGCAAATTCGGCCTCACACTCATCTGGAGCAATAAACACATATGTCTTTTCCCAATTTCTTATCTGGTTCACCAGTTTATGGTAGGCGTTATTCAAAGAGGTCTTTGCCTCGTCCAGCGCATTGTTTATGCCGTCAACTATCTGGTCTCGCTTGATGACATTCTGTACAGTGGAGTTCTCTGCCTGTCTTATTTCCTGTTCAATAGAAAGAATCTTGTTTTGCGTCTCAATATATTGGATATTGGATTGGTCAAACTCATCTTTCGGTATAATGTTCTTTAAATATAGCACTGAATCTGACTTCAAATAAAAAGAGTGTATTTCTTTTTCCGCAATATATGATTTCAATAGTTCTTCCCGGTTTTTCACTGACATCATATTAGCTTCTATCTGTTTGTCTATCATTGACAGGGAATGCTTATAGTCATTGTGCCCGTTCTGTAACTGGTCGTATTTGAGGAGGGCGACTTTAAACGCGTAGAATTCCGCTTCTATCTCCCCCAACGCATAAGAGTTTCTTTGCAACTCATATATCAAGGAACTCTTGCTCCAGATATCATTCTGCCCCAGCCATGATTTGAGGGCAAGAACATCTTTGTAGTTGGCGGGATTCTCTATAACAGCCAGATATTGTCCCTTGTAGCATCTTAAGGAAGGCTTATTGACAATAATATGTATCTTGCCACTACTCTGGGCATTTAACGTGATGGGAGGATTGGATGACATGACCTTGGCATCTGCATAAACTCTTTCCGGGACTTCAACAATGAATCCCATTATGAAAATTGACAACACGAAAAGGAACAATCCATATATCACATATGTGGTGTACTTTCCTGGCATGCTTTGAGCCACATCATAGAATTCTTCTGAATGTCCGTACTTTTCATTCATGCTTCGCTTCCTTTATTATTGAGATAAAAATCTTCAATCACCATTTCTTGGTTTTTGAAAAGACTGTAGTATGCACCTTTTTTCATGTATAAGTTATTGTGTGTCCCCATCTCGACAATGTTTCCGCCTTTTAATACGATTATCAAATCGGCACGTCTGACAGAGGACAAGCGATGGGCAACCAGTAATGTGGTAGGATGATAGGGCAGTTTTTTGATGGTCTCGATGATGGATAATTCATTGTTTGAATCCAATGCACTCGTAAGTTCATCTAACAGCAAATACTCGGGATGGCTGTATATGGCACGCGCAAACAAGATTCTTTGTTTTTGCCCTTCACTCACACCTTTTCCATTTTCCTGAATCTTTGTGTCATATCCCATAGGCTTTTTCTCTATATCTGATTTTATATTTGCCAGTTCGACAACTTGTCGCAATCTCTCAGCGTCGAATTCTCTCCCAAAAACAATATTGTCCAGGATGGTTTCATTCAGCAACCCGCTATCCTGAGATAGCAGCCCAATCCTATTTCGCCATTCCGTCATGGGAAAAGAGGTAAGTTTCATGTTGCCAACCAGGATATTGCCAGAGGTTGGAACATATAGACCCGCCAATAACTTAATAATGGTGGATTTACCACATCCACTTTCCCCGACAACGGCAATCATCTTGCCCCTAGGAAGTATGCAAGATATGTTTTTCAGAACATAATCGTCGTTAACGCTATATTTAAAATAGACATTTTTGATAACGATATCTTTAGAGAAATCGACCAGTTCTGGCTTGAAGTCTTTGGCGGCGGAAGCATCCTCTACAGGCTTGTTGATTACTTCCTGTACCCGCATATAGCTGATATTGGCCATCTGTATGGATGTTATGAACTGGATAATTCCTGCCATTGGCGCAGACAACTGCCCAACTATATATTGTACGGCAATTAACATACCCATTGACATATCACCACTGGTGACAGAAATCGCGGCCAAATAGATGATGAAAAGGGTTTTTGACATGTTGATGAGAGATGAGCCCAATTCCTGTAGCTGGCCTACATTAAGAAGCTTTATCCTTGTCTTGAACAGCTTTATTTGCACCTTCTCCCATTGCCAGCGTTTGGAAGTTCCATAATTGAAGCTTTTGATGTCTGTCATATTGGATAGCATTTCTATCCATTGGCTCTGGTTCCTGGCTAAATATGTAAAGTACCTGATATCCATCTTTTTCCTGATATTCCAAAAGAACAGTACCCAACCACAATACAATAAGCTGCCAATGGTAAAAGCCCACAGAATCATGCGGTTGTAATAGAACAAGATAATCCCAAACACAATGAATTGCAGTATAGACAACATGAAGTTAAACATGCTGGTCATAATGAACGACTCCAATCGGTCATAGTCGGTATTGCGTTGCATAATATCCCCCATTAACCGCGTTTCGAAAAAATTCATTGGAAGTTTAAACAGCTTGATGATGAAATCAGACTGCATGGACAGTTTTATGTGGACGGAAAAATGTGTTGTCATTAACTGCTGAATCCAACTGCTTAACGATAGGCTTACCGTAAGAATTATACCGGAAATGAGCATGACAGTGATAAAATCATAATCTTTTGAAGGAATGCCCACGTCAATTATATTCTGCGTTATAATTGGGAATAGCATGTTCAGGGCCGTAACCACTATTAACAAGAACATGACTTTGATAATGGTACCTTTGTAGGATGCCATGTAAGACCAGATAAAATTAAAAGCATTTAAAACAGATTGCTGACTGGCATTCTGATTTCGAGCATCATCTTGCAAAAAGTCATTTGTTGGTTCAGACACAATGCAAACACCTCTTTTTTTCGTCTTGTTCCCATCATTATACTTGTAAACCAGCCACCCATTTGCGAAATCACGCAACGAAAATCTGCACAATCCATTTTGTGGGTCAGAGGCATATATATACTTTGACGTTATTTTATATACCACGATGAAATGGTGATTTCTCCAATGCACGACACATGGCAGAGGAACTTCGTTCCTGAATTTCCAATACGACAACTTATAAGCCTGGCTCTTTAACCCGATTTTCTCTGATGCCTTGATGAAGTCATAGACAGAAATGCCCTCTTTCTTGATACCACATATTTCTCTCAGGTACTCCATCTCATAGAACCTTTTATAATACTTACAGATCATCTGGAGGCAGGCGGGGCCACAGTCCTTACTTTCCAGCTGCCTTGTAAAAGGAAACTTCGGCTTAAAAGAGAACATCAAGGTTAATTTTCGAGCAGTTGTAACAAATTGTCATTTTCTGGAAATTATCCAAAGAAAATATTGACAGAATCTGGTTGTATATATTAAAAAGAATGCTATGTTCCTTCGTAATGAAATAGAATGAATTATATGGCATTTGTTTGCTTTCAAATGATATTCTCATGATGTTCATACAGATTTCCTCAAGTTGCTTTAATTCATAAGTTCCGCTTTCGAAAAAAACTTTGAAAGTAGATAGCAGCATGTCTCTATTGCTGTTGTAAGACTCATCGAGGAATTGAAATAATTCTTTATGGCGATGGGCTAGTTCTGAATGTTGAGCGTGCCCGTTTAAATTTATGGCATCAGGCATATAAACCATGGAAGCATTTAAAACAAAATATTTCCTTTGCTCTCCGAGGAGACGAAAGAGGTGTAAAGTTATTAGATACCCCAAATCTATTCCATTGAAGGGAAATTTATTGTCTTTTGAATTAAATATCCAACTAGAACACTTTGCAAAGAGACCATAAATACACTTCTCAAACTTTTTATCACCGAACAAATTAAGATTGAAAAAGATTGTGTTATAAGGGGTATATAACTTGGGGGCAATTTTAAAACCCGCCTTTGCCGTATAGCCGTTTATAAAAGCCAATATCTTTTGGGGAGAATATGGAGATTCTGTTATGGCTATATATGAGCCACAAGCCTGCACACTACAACCGCCTATATAGTAAGCGAATATGTTAATTGACGGGAACCTTTTCACGCAGGATTTAAATATATCCTGGACACATCTATCCTGTAATTTCGCATGGGGGATGTATATCATAATGCCTTCTGATTCAGGTGCACGTAGCAGAGTATCTGACGACGAGCACTCTTGTGGAATCGAACAGAACTCATCTAAAAGCTTTTTGATACTTTTGGAAAAGGCAGTAACGTCTTTGGTTCTTACGAAATCTGACAAGGCATTATTTATCATTTGCCTATGGATGGGAAATGATTTCATTGCTTTATCCAAATAGCGGTATTGTGGTGCGAGAAAGCCAACAATGACTTGTTGGGTTCGGACACATATGTTTAGAGCAATCCCAAAAGCATCTCTGTTTTTCCTCAGATAAGACAGGTCGTCAGTAATGCCATGTAACGAATTTGCCAGTACATGCTCTGATAATGAAGGGGTAAAACTTTGTGTTGTCTTTTTCACGGACAATAAAATGCCTTCTGTATCTAAAATAATATGCCCTTTACGGAACATTGAGAAAAACACAAACTTTCCTTGGAACATATCGTCATATACTAAATCATATATCTTGTTCTGGGGGAAGATAATATAGTGAACACGGATATTCCTTTCTCCTATTTCTGCCGTAGTTTGTCGACATGCGAATTTCGATAAAATGACAACATCAATGTCTGAATCCTCGTTTTGCGTCTTTGTGGCGTAACTACCTGTCAGCATGATTCCTTGGACATCTTCCCTTTTGAAGGTGCTATATACTATGTTAATAATGCGACTGGCATCCATGAAAAATGATGCTCTTTTGCATAGCATAAATATAAGGATTGGAATATTATATCAAGATTACATCTTTTAACGATACTCTCACACTTGCACAACAGAGATTCTCAAGCCTTATCACGATATACGAATTTCCATTTGAATTTTGATACACATTTCCTTCCAATCCCTTAAGGTTGCCACGTATGACTCGAACCTTATCACCTGTTTTCAAATTAAGAGGTTCTATGTTGACCATTGCATTCTTGTCTCCTAACATATATTTCAAACGTTCTATCTGTTCGTTTGGAATAATGGCAATAGGATGGCGATTGTAGGAGTTGATACAGCCAGCCCGATTCACCATGAACTTATTGATGTACGGAAGAGTGACGATTTTCTTGCGTTGTTTTTCTGTTACATGAACGAAAACCATGCCTGGCAATAGAACGCGATTGCGCTTTCTTTTACGCCCGTCTTTCCAAAAGTAAGTTTCTTCTTGAACAGGAAGAAACACTTCATAACCAAGATCATGAAGTTTCAAACTCGATGATTTCTCAGTGTTATTTCTAACGATGGCAATGTACCATTTTCGGTCATTTAACTCTATGCCTACGGCGCAGCTCGCACGATTTGCGATCTGAGAAGCGTTATGGGCAATATCCTCTTTTCGCTTCATTTTTTGCGATAATTGCCTAAGACGCGATGCAAGAATAATCTTGTGAGGCGTCGTTTGCGAAATAGCATGTCTCTGTTATAGAGAGATGCATTTTAAAGACAGTAACGTTGGGAAATCAGGTAATAGGAATGCTGTTAAAACTCATTTTATGCGTGTTCTGGGCTTCCAGGGAAATATTTATAGTAAAAAAATGAAGAAAAAAGGATTTATTCTTTGTTCAATGAATCCTTTTTCCTACTTTTGCAAAAGATTTATGCATCTCTCTATAACAGAGATATACATTTTGAGATTAATAGGTGGGGGCATAATCCATAAACTTTTGTGTGGCTTAGATGTTATCAAGTACAAGACGATTGGCTTCATCCACCTTTGATTCCTGAATTGAATCAAGATAGACTTTCGTTGTTGTTTCACTATCATGACCGAGCCCTTCACTTATAACAGGCAAGGAGACACCTACATCCCTGGCTATTGTTGCCCATGAATGTCTTGTCACGTAAGTTGACATCGGGATAGATATTCCCGCCATCATCCCAATCGTTTTTAAATGACGGTTAATGCGTATCAACTGATTTTTGTATTGTCGTCGTTCAGTACCATCCTCCTTCACAATAATGGGGAGAAGATATTGGGTTGATGTCTGATATTTACTTATGATCTCCAGGATCTCAGGAACGAGGGCAATAGACAGTTTCTGGCCTGTCTTTTTGCGGCGATATATTATATAGCCGTTTACCACGTTCTTCCTGCAGAGATATGCCATATCAACGAAACTCATACCACGTGTATACAAACTGAACATCAGCATGTCACGGGCAAATTCTAGTGCATGGTGGCGAGAAAGGTCTAATGACTTTATCTTACGAATATCCTGAACGGAAATAGCTCTTTTCATCGTTTTATCAATTCCTGTGTAAACATTCTGAAAAAGTTGTCTATCAGTAGTAAGACCCTCTCTGACTGCTAATTTGTAAGCGGAACGTAGATTACGCATATAGAAAGAGCTCGTGTTTCGTATTACACCTCTTGATTTAAGATATGCCTCATATTGTTCCAGCAAATCTGATGTTATTTCAGAAAGTTCAAGATCCACGCCATTACGAAATTGCATAAAACTCATTAACGTGCTATCCATAATTTCTCCACAGCGTGTACGTCCCATACTATACAGCTTTTCCGCACGCTTTCTTAACAACACAAATAAGCTGATTTCGGAAGCTGATCTTTCTTGAAAGGCATTCACCACATCTTCTATACTATGCTGATTTTTCTTAAAATAATTTGCCAGTAAATCGAAGCGTTTCATCTCCCATTTCACATGATAGTATATTGAATAAAGTATAGCATAACGAGGATTGTCTATACAAGGAAGAAGCAAATTGCTTCGTTCTGCATCCCACTCATTTGGACGAATACGAAATCCGGTATCTACTTGTCGAATTTTGTTGTCGTAAGTTATTTGAAACTCCAAAACTCCTTCAGCATCACAATCTCTCAACATTTTAAAACATAATTGAATTGTATTCATATGCATAATTCTATCGTTGAGAAATGATTATACACATTTAACGGGAATTTTCCTACAATTAATGAGAATATTTATTCGTATTGCTCAAAACGTCACATGTTTGAAGCCCAGTGTCTTGACAATTCTCAAAGACGTGCTACCACACTTCCTCGCGTGTGCGATATAGTAACACAAGTTCCAAAGCCCTATTGGCAGGCACGAGGCAAAAGGTTGCCCCCAACGGGGAAGCCAGTACCTTTCCCAGTACCACCTAGCTGGTACTGGAGTTTCACTTAGCTGGTACTGGAGTACCACTTAGCTGACACCGCAGTACCAGCTATGTGGTACTGGGCGAGATACTGGATGTCTGTCATCGTGAGCCAACGAAGACGCTTTCATTGGGCAATGAAGGTATCTTCATTATTTTGCCTGCCTTCCTTGCCCGGAAACATACGCTAAATGGACTGGCAAAAGAACGCTTACAAGGGAACGACATCCGTAACCATCACCTTTCCATCCTGACAACGGAAGTGGATATCATAGCCCGCGAAAGGCATGCCATAGACACGGGCGGGGTCTTGCTGGTACCTGGGACGGGGGTCTTGCTCCAACACCTTGACCAGAGTGTCTACTAGCTCTTCGCTCCAACCCGCCTGGCGAAGGACGGAGAGGACAACCGCAGGCAAAATGACTTCCGACTTTTTCCACTGCCTGGTATCCACAAAACCGCTACGGGCTTCGGGATGGCTGTCGGCATAGACCACGTAGGGCTTGATATCATAAATAGGCGTGCCATCCATCAAGTCCGCCCCCAAGACATGGAGAACTGGCCCTCGTGGGGTATCCCACTCCACATGGCTCAAGCGCACGGAAGAAAGCCCCAACCCATTAGGACGAAAGGGGCTGCGGGAAGCGAAGACCCCCACCCGCTCGTTGCCGCCCAAGCGAGGAGGCCTGACCAACAAGCCGTGGGCGGCATGAGGATTGGCGGAAAACTCCCAGATAAGCCAAAGGTAATCAAAAGCGTCTATGCCTCGCAAGGCATCCGGATTGCGGAAAGGCGGCTCAAACTCTATGCTGCCACGCAGGGAAGCGATGATTCCCGACTGCTTGGGAATGCCAAACTTGGAGCTGAACGGGGAACGGAAACGGGCGACAGGGGTAATATCCATGTGGAACAGAATATAAATTAATGATGCAAAAGTAAGGAATTTCCACCGAATAACGCCATTGAGGCAAAAGGAAAATAAATGGGAACATGATTTTCCCAGGGCGAGAAAGAAGGTTAAGTGGAGAAAAATTAGTATCTTCGCGAGAGAAACATATAACTGAAACACTTATGAGAATCATCCTTCCAAACTACGAGATATGGGAGCAGGAACCCGGAGAAGACGGTATCTACAGACAAGTAGAACGTGCGGGCAGAGTATGTTACAAGAGTGAAGACCGTGCCACCAAGGACTCGGCACGTCCCTTCGCCCAGAGAATGATCAATAACCAGCATACCGCCATGCTGGAGCATGCCACGGTATACCTGCGGGCAAAGCAGGGGGAACTTCCTTTCTATGCCACCAACCGCTTTAGCGTAGTGAAGTCAGCCCAAGGCCATGACTACATCACCACCAACCTGAGGGTATTGGCGCAAAACGGGAAAATGGACGACCTGGAATATCTCTCTGATTACACTCCAAATCATGAGCGAAGGGTGACCGTCCACTTCACCACGCAAATCTCCATCACCCGCGAGTATAATCGCCACCGCGTGAACAGCATAGCGGAGCAAAGCACTCGCTACTGCAACTATAACAAAGACAAATTCGGCAACGAGATAACCATCAACCTCCCCTCTTGGGTAAAGGAAATGACCAACCAAGACGTGAAAGAGGAACAAGGGCAAGAGGCTTTCATACAGCTTTGCAGAGACATCACCGAAGGCTTGACGGACGAATGGAACGAGGTGGACTACTGGAACTTCGGTAACCTGGCCGCGGAGTTCTCTTACCTGAACCTCATCAAAATGGGCCGCACGCCACAAGAGGCAAGAGCCGTATTGCCACTGGACACCAATACGGAACTGGTGCACACGGCATTCGTGAGCGACTGGCTGCACTTTTTCGACCTCAGGGCTAAAGGCACTACGGGCGCGCCCCACCCCGACGCCAAGGCATTGGCGTGGCCCCTAATGGAGGAATTTATAAGAAGAGGCTATATTGGTGCGGAGAAAGACTGATGCCTGTCAAATTGATCACGACAGGGAAACAACTTGTTTTCGCCTGCAAAACAAGTTAAATCACCAGGCAAAATAAGTTGTTTTGATGGGTAAAACAAGTTAAATTGCCGAGCGAAACAAGTTGTTTTCCGAAGAGCCTTAAACCACCGTCAAGACAAAACGACCGCTTTAACGGAATATATAACAAAAGGCGCATGCACCACACGGAGCATGCGCCTTTAAATATGATAGGATTTATCGATTACGCCGCAAGGGAAGCCGCGCTAATCCAATCGTATACCACTGAGCAAACACCAAAGAGCACGATGCCCGCGGTACAGATGGCAAGGGCAAGCTTGGTGCTGCCCGCGCTCTGGAAAGTAGGCAACGGATTGTCATTGTGCTTGATGAACATGGCCTTCACGATGAGCAAGTAGTAATAGAGGCTCACCACCGTGTTGAGCAATGCCACGAATACAACGGCGTATGCCAAGGCACCCACCGTGGTGTCAATGCTGGCGCCATTGACAGCGGCCATGAACACGAAGAACTTGGAGAACATTCCCGCGAAAGGAGGAATACCACCCAGCGAGAACAAGGCCAAGGTCATCAGGAAAGCCAAACGGGGATTGGTGGTATAGAGGCCATTGTAGCTATCCATGTCTACCGTGCCGTTGTTATGTTCCTCAATGGCGCTGATAATGGTAAAGACACTTAAGTTGGCCACCACGTAAATAAGCACATAGTAACTCAAAGCGGTCACGCTCACGGCACTATCGCCAATCACGGCCAGCACGATGTAGCCCGCCTGGGAGATAGAACTGAAAGCCATGAAACGCTTGAGGTCTTTCTGGTGGATGGCAAAAAGGTTGGCTATGGTGATGGACAATACAGCCACGATGAAGAGCAGGTATGCCCAGTACTCATACATGCCGCTGAAGACCTTCATCAAGATGGCGCAAAGCGTAAATGCCGCCGCGCCCTTAGAGACTACCGAGAGATAGCCGGTCACCGTGGTGGGCGCTCCCTGATAGGAGTCTGCCGTCCAGAAGTGGAAAGGAACAAGGGAAATCTTGAAGCCCAAGCCACTGAAGAAGAACACCAGTCCCATGATGGTAAGCGGAGTTGCCTTGAAGGCGATATCGTCGAAATAGAGCGTGCCCATGGCACCATAGAGGAAAGAAATACCATAGAGCATCACGCCACTGGAGAATGCCGCCGTGAGGATGAACTTAGCACCAGCCTCCGCGGAGTTGTGACGATACTTGTCGAAAGCCACCAGACAGGCCATGGGAACGGATGCCATCTCAAGACCAAGATAGAACAACAGAAAGTGGTTGGCACTTACCATCATGTTCATACCCAATAAAGTGGAAACGATCAACACGTAGAACTCGCCCTCCTTGAAAGAAGTGTCTGGCCGGCGAAGCCACTCACGTGACTGAATGAGAACTATCAGGGTTCCCAAGGCAAGAATTGTCTTGATAACGCCAATGGCGGCGTTGGTGTGATACATTCCGCCAAAAGTCTGGGAAGGCTCTACAGGGAAGATGTTGATTACGAGGTGGGCGGCCATCAAGATAACCATAAGCGGATTGAACCACTTGCGCTCCTCGCTCTTCGCGCTGCAGAAGTCGGCCACGAAAGCTATTACCAGGACGGCCATCAAGGTGACCTCTGGTATCATGTGCAGGAATTGACTATAATTGATTTCCATGATTCTGCGTCTTTAGAATTATAGTGATGCTATTACGGCGAACTTGCCGATGTGCTCGATGACAGGACCTACTGCGTCGCTGATAATGTCATTGGCCCAAAGCGGGAACATACCCAAGCCTGCCACGCAAGCTATCAGGCCGATAACGGCCACTCGCTCATCCCAAGTGGCGTCATGCAACTCGTAGAATTTTTGATTGGGCACCTTCTGATAAAGTATCTTACCCACCACGCGCAAGATGTAAACGGCCGTAACCACGATAGAGGTACAAGCGCAAATGGTACATACGCGATGGAACAAGTCCGCGTTTTGGAATGAACCCACAAAGATGGTCATCTCGGCCACGAAGCCTGAGAAGCCTGGCAAACCCAGGTTGGCCAAACCCGCGACAACGTATCCCACGGACAAGAAAGGAACAACCTTCATCAATCCACCCAAATAGCGAACGTCGCGAGTACCCGCACGGTGATAAATCATACCGATAACCGCAAAGAAGAGAGCCGTCATCAAACCATGGGACAACATCTGCAACACGGCACCGGTGATAGCGGTCTGCGTCATCATCAGCAAAGCGAAGAGCACCATGCCGCAGTGGCTCACTGAAGAATAAGCGTTGATATACTTCAAGTCTGTCTGCACGCAAGCGGAGAGCGCTCCATAGACTACGGAGATGGTAGTCAACACCAAGAATACGGGTGCCCACGTGTCAAGAGCCTCAGGCAAAAGATACATGGCGATACGGAAGCAACCATAACCTCCCAATTTCATTAGCACACCAGCGTGGAGCATGGAAACTGCGGTAGGCGCGGAGGCGTGACCGTCGGGGCTCCATGTGTGGAACGGGAAAAGTGCGCCAAGAACTCCAAAACCGATGAAAACAAACGGGAAGAACACTTTCTGCACATGCTCGGGAATATTGGCCATGTTGGCAATCTCCACTACATTCATCGTGGTGGCACCACTGAAATAATAGATGGCGAGGATACCGATTATCAAAAGGGCGGAACCTCCCATCAGCATCAAAGTCAACTTCATGGCGGAATACTCCTTGGCACCACTTCCCCAAACGCCTATCAAGAGGTACATCGGGATAAGGGCCACCTCGTAGAACATGAACATGGTGAACATATCCACGGAGATGAAGAATCCAAACACACCCGTGCTCAGCAATACAAACCAAAGGAAATACTCTTTCTTCATGGGTTCCATTTGCCAAGAAGCGAAAGTACCCGTGAACACGATAATGGCCGAAAGCAGCAACATCACCACGGAGATACCATCCACACCAATGGCGTAATGGATATGCAATGGCTCAAACCAAGGTATGCTGTCCGTGAAAAGCATAGGATACTGGTCGGCCGGCATCGTCTCACGCAAGTCGAGGAAAGCGAATACCAGGTAAATGGATAAACCCAGCAAGCAGGTGGCACCCGCCACCATCACACCACGCACTTGATTGTCGTTGCGGGCAAGCCACAAACCCAACAACATCAGCACGGGGATTACTACGAATAAACTCAGTATATTCATTTTCTTAACTTTTCTAGAGTGATTGATTACATTGCTACAGCCAACAGGATAAGCGTTATTGCCACAGTGCCAGTGAGGAACCATACGGCATAAGAACGCACATCACCATTCTGCCAAGGACGTATCGCCTGTCCTCCCTCTTGGGTGCTCCAAGCGAGGAAGTTCATGAAACCATCCACGCAATGGCGGTCAAACCAAGCAATGGGTTTGGAGAAGCAATTGAAGATGATCTTATGGGTAACGAACTGCCAGATATCGTCAATGTAAAAGCGATTGAGCGCGGCCTTATGCAAACGAGGCATACGCTTGGCGAGCATATCTGCCAAAGGTGTCTTCTTGGGCGCATACATATAGGTTGCCAATCCTATGCCTATCAATGCCACGATAACACTGGTGACCGCGATACGGGTATTGATATGAATATCATACTCCATGCCCGTAGCCGAAACAAAATGACCGAAAGGTATCATGCCGGCGAATACGGAAATGACTGCCAAAATAATCAAGGGAATACACATCACCATTGGTGCCTCTTGGGGCTTGCGGCGATGCTCTGGATCCAACTCATAATAGCTCTGTCCCCAGAAGATGACATAGTAGAGACGGAACATATAAAACGCCGTCATGCCTGCTACAACGGTGAGCAACCAACCAAAGAACTGGCCTTCCCATCCTGGCAACTGGAAGCAAGCGGTGATAATCTCATCCTTGGACCAGAAACCCGCGAATGGAGGTATACCAGCTATGGCCAAGCAACCTATCAAGAAACAAATATTGGTAATAGGCATATACTTGTGAAGACCGCCCATATACTCCTTGAAGTTACTGCCAATGATAACAATGATAGAACCCGAGCAAAGGAAGAGCAAAGCCTTGAACATAGCATGGGTAAACAAGTGGAACATACCAGCCATGTAACCCAAACCGCCTTCATGATTGTCTACCGCATAGCAAACGCCTAACGCTACCAACATGTAAGCAATCTGCGAAATGGTAGAGAAAGCCAAACCTCTCTTGATGTCTCGCTGTGTACATGCTACAGCGGCAGCATAGAAAGCGGTGAAAGCGGCAATGTAAGCTATCCAATGCAATTGCTCAACCGCACCGAACTTGATATAGATGGGGAAGAGCGAAGCTACTTGGTATACACCTGCCACAACCATGGTAGCGGCGTGAATCAACGCGGATACAGGCGTAGGACCTTCCATGGCATCGGGCAACCAAATATGCAAAGGGAACATGGCACTCTTGCCGGCACCTCCGATAAACATCAAGAAAAGGGCCGTGGGAATAATCCAGGTAGCTCCTGCCAGGTTGGTAGCCAACTCGGGCATATCGTGCAAGTCGTAGCTGAAAGTTCCTACATAGTAACTATAGAAGAGGATACCTATCAGGAAGAACAAGTCTGCGAAACGTGTCACGATGAACGCTTTCTTGGATGCATGCACGGCAGCGTGCTTAGGATAGTAGAAACCTATCAACAGGTAGGAGCAAACGCCCACTAGCTCCCAGAAGAGATACATCTGGAAAATATTGGTAGCCACCACCAAACCCAGCATAGACATGGTGAAGAGACTCAGGAAAGCGTAGAAACGCTGGAAACCCTTCTCGTAACCTTCCTTATGATAATGCTCGTCACGCTCAGCCATGTAACCGAAAGAGTAGATATGCACCATGAGACTCACAGTGGTAATCACGATAAGCATCATCACGCTGATAGGCGTAAGGCGGAATCCTATGTTGAATGTCAACAGTTCGGTAAACCTTAACCAGGTGAAATTAAACACGGTAACCGTGGGATACATTCCCGTGGCATCACGGCCAACAGCAAAGAAGTATTCATAGGCAGTATATACCGACATGGCAAACACTACGCCCAGCATCACGGTACCTATCCATCCGGCCACAGCCGGCTTCATCTTCATGCCCGCTAGTCCCAACACGACAAAGCTGAGAAACGGAAGCAAGAGTATTAAAAACGCATAACTATATTCCATGGCCTTCTAGAATTTCATGTTTTCAATGGAGTTCACCGAGTCACTCTTATAGTTGCGGTAAACATTCAGGATAATAGCGATAGCCACTGCGGTCTCGGCTGCGCTCACGCCAATGGAGAACAACGTGAAGAAGAAGCCCTCCAACAAACCTGGATAGAGAATACGGTTGAACGCGGCGAAATTAATGTCGACAGCGTTAAGCACCAATTCTATGGAGATAAGCATGGCTATCAAATTACGACGGGTCACGAAACCAAAGACCCCAATGAAGAACAACAGTGCGCTAAGCACGAAAAAACACTCTACGGGTATCATTTCTTATCCTCCTTTCTGGCTATCATGATGCCGCCAATGATACAGGCAAGCAGGAATACGGATATAAACTCGAAGGGGAGTACATACTGGTACTTGCCGCTTCCAAGCAAGGCTGTGCCTATTTGGGTCATGGGAACCTCAGCGTCGGGAACACTGGCAGCCATGTTGATGAAATGATTCTTCAACAACACCACAACCACCGTAGCCAAACCCAGCAATGATATCAACACGCCTCCTACCAGGCGACTGCGATGGAAACGTTCCACGAGTCCTTGCAGGGTACGTTTGTTCACCAACTGGATGGCAAAGATATAGAGCATGGTGATACCACCAGCGTAAACACTGATTTGCGCGGCTCCCAGGAAGGTATAGTCTAGCAGGAAATAGATGCCCGCTACACCAAAAAGCACGAACAACAAGAACGTGGCCGCACGCATAATCCTTTTAGTCGAGACGCATAATATGGCAGAGCCTAAAATGACAACCGCCAAGATGCAAAACATTACTATATTTGCCATTTCCTCTACTTCGTTTTGGTGTTAAACTTACCAATCGTGAGCGGTGCGCCTCCATCAATCAAACCAGGCAGACTTCCACCTTCATATACTTCCTTGTCAAGGTGAAGCACCAGCTTGTCACGATCAAACACACTGTTCTCGAAATCATTCGTGAACTCAATAGCGCCAAAGTTGCAGGCATTTACGCACAACTGGCAGAACATGCAGTCTCCCATGTCATAACTGTAATCCAGCAAATAGCGTTTCTTTTTCCCTGTCTCAGGGTCTTCACGCATCTCTGAGAGAATCTTGATGCTCCCATTAGGACAAGACTTCTCACACATAGTGCAAGCCACACACTTATGCGCACCAGCCTCATTGCGGACGAAAACCAATCGTCCACGATGCCGCTTAGCTACATGCAGCGTGGTCTTGCGGTTCTCAGGGTACTGTTCGGTGCTCTTCGGAGTGAAGTATTCCTTAAGGGTAACCTTCAGTCCCGTGGCGAGCGTCTTCAGTCCCGCGGTGATACCGCCGAAATATGATTGATTACTCATATATATATTTATAATATGTATATCGTTACTAGAATCGTTAAACTCTCACTCTTTTAGAAATGCCAGCCAAAAGCAACCACCACTGTCATGATGACAATGTTAAGCAATGCCAACGGCATCAAGTATTTCCATTCCAGCTTCAGGATTTGGTCAATGCGCAGACGGGGATAAGTCCAACGTATCCACATCAGCAACCAAACGATGAGGAACGTTTTCCCCAAGAACCAGACAATGCCAGGGATGTAGTTCATCACCATGTCAAAACCATCTACCCCAATATTAAGAGGTGCCCATCCACCAAGGAAGACGGTAGCGGCGATACCGCTGATGACAAAGAGATTAAGATACTCTGCCAAGTAATAGAAACCGAAACCCATTCCAGAGTATTCTGTGTGGTAACCTGCCGTTAACTCGCTCTCGGCCTCAGCCAGGTCAAATGGGCCACGATTAGCTTCGGCATTACCTGCGATGAGGAATACCAAGAAAGCGATAATGGCAGGAATATGTCCCTTGACAATAAGCCATTGCCAAGGCCCGGTCTGCGCCTCAACAATGCCACTTATCTGCATTGTGCCAGTCAAGGCAACTGCGGCGATAAGACACAAGCACAATGACATTTCATAAGAAATCATCTGCACGGCACCACGCATGGCACTCACCACGGAATACTTATTATTACTACCCCAACCTGCGAGGAACACACCCACTACTCCAATGCTGGATATGGCTGTCACCAAGAAAATACCCACATTGAAGTCAAGAATATGGGCGCCCATATTCCATGGCAGGAATGAGAATGTACCCACAGAAGCGATAATCACCAAGAAGGGAGCCAAGAAATAGAGCAACTTATCTGCCTTGTCGACCGTGAAAATCTCTTTAATGAGCATCTTCAGCACATCGGCAAAGACTTGCAACAATCCCCAAGGGCCTACACGCATAGGACCCAAACGGCATTGAAAGTAAGCGCAGACCTTGCGCTCCATGAATATCAAGACGATGGCAAGCGTGGCATAAGCCAACAATATCAGTACGCCCACCACGATGCACTCTATGAGGATTGACCAAAAATCACCCAATCCCAGCGTTTGACGCAGGAGGGAGTCAAACCATGTTGTTACGATTGAAAAATCAAACATCTTGTTGAATGCTAAGAGTTCATATATTTACTTGTCTTCACACACGTTTAACGGTCAATGTCAGGTATCACGAAGTCGAGTGCCGCACCTGTAGTAATCAAGTCGGCAATCTTCTCGCCACGCAACATCTCGTTCATGGCAGCTACCAGAGTAAGACCCATAGGACGGAACTTGAGGCGATAAGGAGACTTGTCGCCCTTGCTATCCAAGTAAACGCCAATCTCACCACGAGAACCCTCGCAAGAGAAATACCATTGTCCCTCAGGAACCTTGATGATAGGTTTCTGCTTGATGTAATACTCACCTTCGGGAATATTGTCTATCAACTGCTCAATGATATGCAAGCTCTGATACAACTCATCCACGCGGTTCATATAGCGAGCCATGGAATCTCCTTCCGTACGAAGCACTTGCTCCCATTCCACCTTATCATACATGGCGTAGGGATGGTTCTTTCGCACGTCATTTGCCCAACCACTAGCACGGCCACTGGCACCCGTAACACCATAAGAAATGATGTTTTCCTTGTCCATATAACCTATTTTCTCAAAACGCTGATGGGTAATGACATTATCACCGAACACATCTACGTATTCCTGTATCATTGGCTTCAAGTAAGCAACAAGTGCTTTGACATTAGCCACAAAATTAGGATCAATGTCGTCTTGCAATCCTCCAATACGATAATAGTTCTGTATCAGTCGGCCTCCTGTGGTCTCTTCCATCACGTTAAGCACATGCTCGCGGTCACGCATACTATAAAGAAACGCTGTCAAGGCGCCCAAGTCTTGGGCACAGCATCCCAAATAAAGCAAGTGAGAGTCTATACGCTGCAACTCATCCATGATGGTACGCACGTATTGGATGCGGTCTGAAAGCTCTATGCCCATAGCCTCTTCGATTACACCTACCAAGGCATGACGATTCATCATGGCGCTTAGGTAATCGAGTCGATCGGTGAAGGCCAGTGTCTGTGGATAAGTATAACTCTCGCTGATTTTCTCAATACCACGGTGAATATAACCCAAATGGGGATAAATCCTCTTGATTACCTCACCATCAAGCACCGTCTGCAAACGGAGCACACCATGCGTAGAGGGGTGCTGCGGACCAATATTGATCACGAACTCATCATCAGTGAAGAGAGGAACCTTCTCCTCCACCAATTTTCCGTGCTTGTCTATACTATACCGGCTAGTGAGTCCACTTTCCACGTCATCTTCCAAGGAATAGCCATAGTCCTTGTGGAAGTTCTTGCGCAAAGGATAGCCTTTGAAGTCTTGGCGCAAGTAGAGGCGGCGCATATCAGGATGTCCCAGAAACTTAATGCCCAAGAAATCAAAGACCTCACGTTCCAGCAAATCAGCGCCCTTATACAGATTCGTGATAGTGGGCAACACATAGTCCTCGTCCATTTGCTTGGCGATTTGCTTCACAGAAGTACGCTCATGGGTCTCTGTGTTTTCCAGAATATAAATACATCCCAAGCCTTCCTCGCCAAAATCCTCGCCGATAATAGTAACAAGGTAGTCGAAATGTTTCTCGTTTTTGAGCTTCGCCATCTCCACGGCAAAGCTGTCATATCCAAATGAAAGGTTATTCAGTTTCATATCTCGCTCACCTTATTATTGATTACTGTCTTCAGGAAGTCCTGCCTTTGGGTCAAAATCATCGGGGACATTCGTGACGACGATGGGTTTCTTACCCAACTTATGCTCGAAACACAGAGCCTCGTTGCTTACGCCCAATGCCTTTTCCTCTTCTGACTGTTTGTGGTTGGCACCGCCCAAGAATTTCTCAATCTTCACCTTGCGCTGTAATTGCATCATGCCATACATGATAGCCTCTGGACGAGGAGGACAACCTGGAATATAAACATCCACAGGCACAATCTCGTCTATTCCTCTTACTACATGATAGCTTGATTTAAACGGACCGCCAGAAATGGCGCATCCACCTACGGCAATCACGTACTTAGGCTCAGCCATTTGGTCATACAGACGTTTCAAGGCTGGTGCCATCTTGTCTGTGATTGTACCAGCGCACATTATCAAATCAGCCTGTCGGGGAGAGTTACGCGTAACCTCGAAACCAAAACGGGCGAAGTCATAGCGGGCACAGCCCACGGCCATAAACTCGATTCCACAGCAAGAGGTGGCAAACGTCAAACTCCAAAGGGAATTGGAACGTCCCCAGTTAATCAACTGGTCTAAAGAGCCTGTCACTACATTGACTCCACCCTCATGCAATTCGTCGACAATAGTCTCCAGCGTTTCGTTGTCCTTGAATTCCTCGTAAGGAATGCTCTTGATGTGCGGCTTTCTTACTTCCATTCCAAAGCTCCTTTCCGCCAGGCATACGCCAAGCCAAATACCAACACCAAGAGGAAGAACCCTACGCTCACCAAGGCCATAGAGCCAAATTGCTTCACGGCGACAGCCCATGGATAAAGGAATACGGTCTCGACATCGAACATCAAGAACAGGATGGCGAACAGATAATAGCCAATGCTCACGGGCAACCACGAGGTGCCTCGTGTGGGCACGCCACACTCAAAAGGCTCACCCTTTACCTTGTTGTACGAACGGGGACCTACGAGCTTGGCGATGAGATAAGCTGCAATCACCAAGACCATGGCCGTCAGTAAAACGGTAATCAATAGTGTGAAATTCATAAAAAAATATAACGTTATTATTAGTATACTTCAAAGTGCTGCAAAGTTAACAATAATTATTTAGAACACAACCCTTTTAACTAAATTTTTTCCCTTTTGCCGGACTTTTTCCCCATGCTTCTTCCCGTTCTCACATAAGAGCGCGACAACCCATCAGGGCATTCACCATGGAAGAGAAAACGTCCCTATCCATACATTATATATAATACGCGCGCGCGAGGAGATTCCCCGAAAAGCACTTCTCCTATGCCTTGGCAGGAGATATAAGCATGAAAAAAGTGTCACCGCCTCATGCCTGTGGCACGAATAGCGGTGACACCGTTATGTCAAAAAGTCCTATAAACAGACAAAAAGACTAGAAGGTGTAGCGCAAACCTATCTGGCCACGCCAGCGGCTATAGTAGTCGGAGTAGTTGCGGGAAGCATAGCCGCCCGTGAACTGGTAAACTCCGCTGCCTCGATAGGTCACAGGGCTATAGTAGATACCGAAGCCATCGCCATAGGTGTGTCCCCAATCCTTGTTGAGCAAGTTGCCCACGTTGATGATATCGAAACTCAACTCCACGGAATTTACTTGCTTGCCCACCTTGAAGCTGAACTTTTGAGCCAAGTGCACATCGAAATGATGCTCGAAGGCCAAGTTGTCGGCGTACCTCTTATAGTATTCGCCGCGATGATCTCTCATGTAAGAGTCCCCGGCAATCCATGCCTTCATCAACTGGCGCTGGTCGGCAGCGGACAGAGAGGTTCTGTCTCCCAATATTTGCTGCGCGAAAGCGGTGGTTCCATTATACTCCTCAAACTGCATCTGATCTATCTGCTCATCGGTAGGGATGAAGAACAAATCATTGCCATTGGATCCATCCTCGTTCACGTCTCCATAGTAATAGAGCGTGTAAGGAGAGCCGCTCTTGCCCTGGTAAATCAATCCCACCGTGGTCTGCCAAGCCTTGTTGTGGCCATAAGACACGTGATAGTAAGCGGAAGCCTGTATGCGGTGGGGCACGTTGAAGGCGGAGTTGCCCAACTCTGGGTCGTTGGAGTTGCGATAGGTATAGTTGTATCGCCAGTTGCTCTCAGCCACCGAAGAGGTACCATTGTTCACGCTCTTAGACTTGGTCCAGGTATAGCTGGCCATCAAGTCGAGTCCAAAATCGAAATGCTTCTCGGCCTTCAGCGAGAGGTTTACGGTATAACCCTTGGAGGTATTGCTCAGGGCGTAGACGTTGGTGAAATCGGTGCCCGTGGTCACGCGGGTGAACATGGGTCGGTTGTCCCAAGCGTATCCATAGGTATTTCCATAGGTCTCACCCGTCATCTCGTAGGCGAGGTTCTGGTAGAGAATGTCGTTCAAGGTCTTGGAGTAGATGGCCTCGGCTGTCCAGTTGATGCCCAGTACCTGGAAATCGAAGCCCAAGTTGAGCCTCAAATTCTGGGCGAACTTGAAGTCCTTGTCATATACGTTCACCGTCTGGCTGCCGCTGGCTTTCAGCAGAGCCTCGTTTTGGCTTTGCTTGTTGGGGTCGAGCAACAGGGTGAGGTCATCAGCGCTATAGGTGCTGTAGGTGGAGAGCTGGATACCCGTGTTGGAGAAATTGTTGCTTATCCACACAAAGGGGATACGGCCTGTGAATATTCCGATTCCACCACGCAAGATGAAGCGGCGATCGTTGTTGATGTCCCAACGGAAGCCTACACGAGGACTCCACATGGGCGAGCTGGAAAGCCTGTGGTTTGTCTTTACGTCCCATCCCTTCTCGGCCGCATAGGCATTGAAAGGTGCGTTCTCAGCGGGAGTGTCGGGGAAGATAGGCACATCCACGCGCAAACCATAAGTAAGCTGGAAGTTCTCGGTAGCGTCCCATTTGTCTTGCGCATAGAAGCCCAACTGCATGGCCGTGAAGCTAGCTTGCCAACGAGGGTCTCCCGTCACGTCGGTATTGGCGTGACCATAACGATACTGGTTGATATATTGTCCCGCCGTGGGGTCGCCAGCCATATAAGCGTTGTAATAGTTCTCGAAATCACTATAGGAGCTGAAATAATAGCTGCCGAAGAGGTCTTGGATGAAGAGGTTGGAGAAATGGAATATCTCGTTGTGGGTTCCGAAAGTGAAAGTGTGGTTGCCCCTGTACCAAGTGAGGTTGTCCTCTATGGTGTAGATATCCTGGTCTAGGCTGTTGGCTTGCGCCGAGCGTTCTATACCGAGGTTCACGGAGCCACTGCCCACGCTGTTCACGGTTATCATGGGGAACTCTGATTTCACGTCGCGCTTGTCCCTTACCCTGACATAAGAAGCACGGAACTCGTTGCTCACGTTGGGAGAGATGCGGCTCTGCAACTCAGCGATGAAAGAGTTGGTATTGCTCTTGAAAGGATAAGTGTAAAGATTGTCGTTCAACGAGCTGCGGCCTCCCGTATTGTTCAATTGCTCCGCTGCCACGAGACTCCAGCGAACAGTTGCCTTGTTGAAGTCGTTGATGTTCCAGTCCAGTTTCAAGCCCGCCTTATGGCTGCGGGTATAAATATCCTCGCCTGAGAAAACGCCAGGATAGGCAACGCCCTGCTTCTGGGCGATGTCCTGTATCATGTCCACCACGTTTTGCGCCAAGTCCATGTCCACGCTAGACTCAGCGGAACCAAAGCCGTAGTTATTGGGATACTGTTTGTTAGTGCGTTCATAGTTGGCGAAGAAGAAGAGCTTGTCCTTCACGATAGGACCGCCCAGCGTGATGCCGGCGTTATATTCCTGCTGCTCCTGGTAGGGAGTGGCATAGCCAGAACCATCTTGCAAGGGATATTTGCGACCGATAAGCTCTTGGTTGTTGCCAAATCCGTAGACGCTGCCATGGAACTGGTTTGTACCACTCTTGGTGATGGCGTTGATGGCACCACCCGTGAAACCACCCTGTCTTACGTCGAAAGGAGCCACGTTCACCTGTATCTGCTCAATGGTCTCCATGGAAACAGGTTCCGTACCCGCCTGGCCGCCATTAGAGCCACTGGAAGTAAGGCCAAACACGTCGTTGTTGGCGGCACCGTCTATCATGAAAGAGTTGTAGCGGTTATTGGTACCGGCAAACGACATCACGCCGCTGTTGGTGGTGGTCAACTGCGGATTGAGTCTCACGACGTCCGCGATGCCATGGCCTATACTTGGCATGTCTTGTATTTGCTGAGACGTAAGGCTCATGGCCGCACCTGTCTTGGTGGCATTCAGGCCCGCGCGGCCAGACACCACCACTTCTTGCAGCAACTGCTCATCCGTCTGCAACGAGCAAGAGAGGTTTTGGGTCTCACCCAAACTAAGGCTTACATTGTCAAATGTCTTGGCCTCGTGTCCCACGTAAGTGATTTCCACCTTGTAGGGTCCACCAGGTCGCATACCCTGAATAGTATAACGACCATCCACGTTAGTGACAGCGTAATACACCGTACCAGAGGGTTGGTGAGTGGCGGTAACTGTCGCGCCTATCACGTCTTCCCCCTCGGAAGTCACCTTACCACTTATGCCGGAAGTGGTAATCTGCGCCATGGCCACTGATGCATACACCAGCATCATGACAACAACTAACTGCAATCTTTTTAACATACTGTCTTATTTTAAATCCCTAAAAGAAAAGAAGCAAGCTTCTCTTCACATTCACACTGCAAATTTAAACAAATTTTTTCAAACGCATGTTACAAACGCATGAAATATTATCAGTTATCGAGGCTTTCGGACATAGTGGACAAGAAATTTCTCAAATGGCATAGAAGTTTCACGCAAAATTATCTTGTAGGCAAAATAACTTGTTTTCATGATCAAAATAACTTGTTTTCAAAAGCAAAATAAGTTATTTTCAGAAGCAAAACAAGTTGTTTCCGAAAGCAAAATAACTTGTTTTCAAAAGCAAAATAAGTTGTTTCCGAAAGCAAAATAAGTTAGTGTGAATTCGGTGAATTGCGATTTACGTAAATACGCTATAATTCCCAAAATGTAGAGTAGTGGCACGACAACTTGACAAGAGACGCGGCACGCCACGCTTCTACGGCTGGGACGCATGTTGTTGTCGTCTCCCGGTATATTCAGTACTACTCCTTTTGCAAGTCAGTACTACTAAAACCCCAGTACCAGTAGGCTGGTACTGGGGTTTCAGCGAGCTGATACCGGAAACGAAGCATAGCTCCCGGAATCAGAAAGCGATATCTCAGAAGCGATAAGACACCTGCACGTCCACCATGGAATAATCATGCTTGGCCAACGAACGGTCGTTGACGAAGGCGTATTCAGCAGATACCTGGAAGTTGCGATGGAACTCATAGTCCATGCCTACCTCGTAAAGCGTCTTCGCGGAATCCCAATCGGCCTTGTTGCGATAAAGATCGTAACGTGCCTTTACGTGAAGCTTCTTCTGAATGATAGGCGCGATGGCCAAAGCGTAGAAACCGTCAGCCTTGTCTCCCGCTTGCGAGAGACTGCAATCCCTGGAGTTCTCGTCGTCGTGATTGGTGAGTGCCTTGGCGAAAGCGGCTCCCGTGGAGTGTATATACTCCGAGCGCAACGTCCAGTCATTGAACACATACTCAGCGGAAAAAGCGTAACGGCGTTGGGGCAGTCGGCGCACGCCTGTCTTGGTCTCCTCCACTCCACTTTGTGGATTAATCTCCGTCCACTCTCCCTTGCGGGCATAGGAGCCAGTCCAGCCAAACACGCCCAGGCGCATACCCTTCACGGGCATCACCCAAAGACCGCCTATAAGGTTCTTCTGCTGGTCTACGTCTTTCGTGTTAATGCCTTGTCCGTTGAAGACACCCACCTGATAGTGCACGAGGGCACGCCCCTTGGCGTTCTTGAGCACGTCTCCTTGCAGTTGCAAGCCTATGTCACGCCCATTGGAGGCGTGCGCGCCGGCCCGGTCGTTGAATCCCGCCAACTTGCTGACGTTCTGTGAATAGCTCATGAAACCCTGGTCGATGGGATTCATGGGGTTCTCAAACGTGAAGGGGTTCTTGAACTGTCCTATCTTCACGTTGAGGAAATCCAAGCCTTGCCACTCCGCGAACACATCCACTACACGGGGGCTGCTGCCCAACGTGGAAGTATTGCCATTGACTTGCAGCTGAATCTTCCAGTAAAAATCATTGAGAACGCGGCCGTCCAACGAGAGACGGGCCATGCGCAAGTCAAAAGAGTTGGACTCCGCCCCCTCCTGGCCGTTATACTGGTATTGCGTGAGCACGTAACCAGAAAGGTTCACTTGCGAAAGCCACTTGGGCAACTTCACTTGCGCCGTAGCCGTAAGGGAAGCCAGGGCAAGCGTAAACATCAAAAGCTTCTTTTTCATCTTATCTATTGTCTTTAGCGTCTTGCCAGCGACACCACGTTCTCCACGTGGGGCGTATGGGGGAACATGTCCACGGGTTGCACCGCTTCCACTTTATACTTCTGGTCCAACAGGGAAAGATCCCTGGCTTGCGTGGCGGGATTGCAGCTCACGTAGACAATGCGACTTGGCTCTGTGCGCAAGATAACATCAACCACGTCGGGATGCATGCCTGCCCTGGGCGGATCGGTGATGATTACGTCGGGCTTTCCGTGCTCTCGCACGAACTCGTCAGTAAGTATGTCTTTCATGTCGCCTGCGTAGAAAAGGGTGTTCTTGATACCGTTGATATCACTGTTTATCTTGGCGTCCTCGATGGCTTCGGGCACATACTCGATGCCGATAACCCGCTTGGCCTGTCGAGCCACGAAGTTGGCGATGGTTCCCGTGCCTGTATAGAGGTCGTAGACCAACTCATTGCCCGTAAGGGCGGCGAACTCTCTCGCCACCTTATATAATATGTAGGCTTGTTCGGTGTTGGTTTGGTAGAAGCTCTTGGCTCCCACCTTGAAACGAAGGCCTTCCATGGTTTCGTAAATATGGTCATTGCCTCGATACACCTGCAATTCCAAGTCCGCGAAGGTATCGTTTCCCTTTTGGTTGTCCACATAGAGCAAGGCGGTGATTTGCGGGAAACGTTCCGCAATATGCTCCATCAAGTCCAGCGCGCGAGGCTCATCTGCGGGTTCGTCATAATGGAATTGCACCAGCAGCATCCACTCTCCCGTATTGGAATTGCGTATCATCAGGTCGCGCAACAATCCCCTTTGCGCCTTGAGGTCATAGAAAGAAAGCCCCTTCCGCTGTGCGTAGTCGAAAATATCGTTGCGAATATCGTTGCAAAGGTCATCCATCAACCAACACTTGCGAATGGGATATATCTTGTCAAAAGCACCCGTGATATGGAAACCTATGGCGTTCTCCCCCCTGCGTTGGCTCAGCGTGCCTTCCTCCTCCGCCTGTCTTTCTGGCAAGGAGGCCAATTCCTCGGCGGTAAACCAGCGGCGGTTGCTGCAACCGAACTCTATCTTGTTGCGATATTCTGTGGTCTTCACCGAGCCCAAGATAGGCTGAAAATCGGGCAACTCTATTTTCCCGATGCGATGCAGCTGGTCGTAAACCTGTTGCTGCTTGGCCTTGAGCTGCTCCTCGTAGGGCAGGTTCTGCCACTTGCAACCACCGCAAATGCCGAAATGCTCGCAAAAGGGAACCGCTCTCACCTCGCTCATCTTCACAAAGCGGGTCACCCTGGCCTCACAATACTTATGCTTGCGCTTGGTAACTTGCAAATCCACCACGTCACCTGGCACGCAGAAAGGAACAAACACGGCCATGTCATCCACATGGGTGACACATTTCCCCTCGGCGGCAACCGCCTCTATGGTGACATTCTCAAACAACGGCAGGGATTTCTTTTTGCTCATAGGTCTACGTGAAATTTGTCCGCGAAGGTAATGAAACTTGCCAAACTGGCGAAATAAAAAGTTGAAAAAGTGAACGTGTGAGCGCAAACAGATGAAAATGTAATGTGCGCATAGCAAAAAAACTTTCAAAAAGTTGGTGGAAAAATAAATAATTATTATTTTTGCGCTAGATTATAATCTTAACTTAAACATATAAAACCATTTTAATCAACTATGAGTGAAAAACGAGTTTATACCTTCGGCAATGGGAAAGCGGAAGGTAGAGCAGACATGAGAAACCTCTTGGGCGGCAAAGGAGCCAATCTGGCTGAAATGAACTTAATCGGCGTACCCGTTCCTCCAGGATTTACCATCACCACCGATGTGTGCAGTGAATACTATGAAAAAGGTAAAGACGAAGTGGTAGCCTTGATGAGAGACGAAGTGGAGCAATCAGTGAAACACATCGAGAAACTGATGAACTCCAGGTTTGGCGATGTCGAGAACCCGCTATTGGTAAGCGTGCGCTCAGGTGCTCGCGCTTCCATGCCTGGCATGATGGACACCATCCTCAACTTGGGACTCAATGACCAAGTAGTAGAAGGACTTGCCCGCAAGACCGGCAACGAGAGGTTTGCCTATGACAGCTATCGTCGCTTCGTACAGATGTATGGTGACGTGGTGCTCGGCATGAAACCCGTCAACAAAGATGACATCGACCCCTTTGAAGCAATCATCATGGACGTGAAACGCCAGCGTAACATCAAGCTGGACAACGAGATGAACATCGACGAGCTGAAGCAACTCGTGAAACTCTTCAAGGCTGCCATCCACCAGCAGACTGGCAAGGAATTCCCCGATGACCCCATGGAACAATTGTGGGGAGCTATCTGCGCCGTGTTCGACAGCTGGATGAACGAGCGCGCCATCCTCTACCGCAAGATGGAGGGCATACCCTCCGAATGGGGTACGGCCGTCACCGTCATGGCCATGGTATTCGGCAACATGGGCGAGACTTCCGCCACGGGTGTATGTTTCAGCCGTGATGCCGCTACGGGCGAGAACATTTTCAACGGAGAATACTTGGTCAACGCACAGGGCGAAGACGTGGTGGCAGGTATCCGCACTCCTCAGCAAATCACCAAGGAAGGCTCTCAACGCTGGGCCAAGCAACAGGGCATTGACGAAGAGACCCGCGCCACGAAGTATCCTTCTATGGAAGAGGCTATGCCAGAGATATTCGCGCAGCTGAACGCCATACAAGAGAAACTGGAGAAGCACTACCACGACATGCAAGACATGGAGTTCACCGTACAGGAAGGCCACCTATGGTTCTTGCAGACCCGTAACGGCAAGCGAACAGGTACAGCCATGGTGAAGATTGCCATGGACTTGCTGCGCGAAGGCGAGATAGACGAGAAGACAGCTCTAGAGCGTTGCGAGCCCAACAAGCTGGATGAACTGTTGCATCCTGTATTCGACAAGTTGGCGCAAGCGCAAGCAAAGGTGCTCACCCGCGGTCTTCCCGCCTCCCCTGGTGCCGCTTGCGGACAGATTGTATTCTTTGCCGAGGACGCCGCCAAGTGGCATGAGGCAGGTCATCGCGTAGTCATGGTGAGACTGGAGACCAGCCCTGAGGACTTGGCTGGCATGAGCGCCGCCGAGGGAATCCTTACCGCTCGCGGCGGTATGACAAGCCACGCCGCCGTTGTAGCCCGTGGTATGGGCAAGTGCTGCGTATCGGGTGCCGGCGGCATCAACGTAGACTACAAGGCTCGCACCTTGGAAATCGATGGCGTAATCCTGCGTGAGGGAGACTACATCTCTATCAATGGTACTACGGGAGAAGTATACCAAGGCGAGGTAAAGACCAAACCTGCCGAGATGACAGGCGACTTCGCCGAGTTAATGAAGCTCTGCGACAAATACACCAAGTTGGTGGTACGCACCAATGCGGATACGCCCCACGACGCCAAGGTGGCTCGCAGTTTCGGAGCGGTAGGTATCGGACTCTGCCGCACTGAGCACATGTTCTTCGAGAACGAGAAGATCAAGGCCATGCGCGAGATGATATTGGCAGACAACACCCAAGGCCGCGAGAAGGCACTGGCCAAGCTCCTCCCCTATCAGAAGCAAGATTTCTATGGCATATTGAAAGCCATGGACGGCTATCCCGTCAATATCCGCTTGCTCGATCCTCCTTTGCACGAGTTCGTTCCCCACGACTTGAAAGGCCAACAGACTATGGCAGACGACATGGGCATCTCCGTAGAGGAAATCCAGAGACGTGTCAACTCACTCAGCGAGCACAACCCCATGCTGGGTCACCGCGGATGCCGCTTGGGCAACACCTATCCTGAGATCACGGCTATGCAGACCAAAGCCATCCTGGGAGCCGCCATCGACTTGAAAAAGGAAGGCTTCGATCCCCATCCAGAGATTATGGTGCCCCTGATTGGTATCGTCAACGAGTTCGACGAGCAAGAGAAAGTGATTCGCGAGACCGCCCAAAAGCTCTTCGAGGAAGAGGGTGTCACTATCGACTTCAAGATTGGAACCATGATAGAGATACCTCGCGCCGCCTTGACAGCCGACTACATCGCCAAGAAAGCCGAGTACTTCAGCTTCGGAACCAATGACTTGACACAGATGACCTTCGGCTACAGCCGTGATGACATAGCCAGCTTCTTGCCCGCTTATTTGGAGAAGAAGATCCTGAATGTAGACCCGTTCCAGGTACTCGACCAGACTGGCGTGGGCCAACTGATAGACATGGCCGTGAAGAAAGGCCGCTCTACCCGTCCCGACTTGAAATGCGGTATCTGTGGAGAGCATGGCGGTGAGCCTTCATCCGTGAAGTTCTGCCACAAGGTAGGCCTCAATTACGTCAGCTGCTCACCTTTCCGTGTGCCTATCGCTAGGTTAGCGGCGGCGCAGGCTGCGGTAGAGGATACTCTCTAAAAATATCTTAGGCATTGATTTAGGCTGTAATGTCCTGTATGACAGGCGTTACAGCCTAAACTATTTTTATACGGTTCTTACGAAATCTAATTTATATCCTAAAGCATTGGCTATTTTGGAAAGAATGTCCAAGCCTGTGGACACTTTGCCTTGTTCAATCCTACTAAGATTCGCTGGGGATGAACATTGAAAAGTTCATGAATTACCCTTACGTACTGTTCTTCTGCTTGTAATGGAAATATCGAATTGAACAACAATACAGTTGTTTCCCCGAATCATGGATCAGTCTAATTTCCGACTGCCCGTTGGATTTTGATACAAAAGATAATCCTTGAAGCATATTTTTTTCTTTTTATGGAGCAAAGATACGAGATCATTTATAATTGGCAAATATGACAACTACAAATTATTTTTTGACTATGGATTTATACATGATTTAGGTATGACAAGGCTCAATATTTCATTTTTTCAAAGTTGAACTTGTCTAACATGTCTCCTGAAATCGAAATTATAGTCTCAATAAGAATGACAGTTCCATCCTCCAATGCTATTTTCTTTTCAAAATCATCATATGCTCGTAATATTCCGGAAGTGCTTACATACCTACCTCCTTCCTTCTGGGTATCAGGAATAAAATAAGTGAATGTAAGGTTGGGACGCTCACCGACATGCCCTATGGCATAAGCCAGACGCTTGGACAGTATCTCCTGTTCATCCGATGACAATATCCGCTTCGGCGTGGTCTGCCGTGCGGTTTCAGTAATCGCCTCGTCATGGCCGGTCAGAGCGGCGAAGGGCGCAAACTGGGCGGCACGGTTTATCATCGGCATCGGATTCCGGATTTTGGAAACGTAGTGCGGCAGGTTGATGATGTCGTCATATCTACTCATGGTGTCCTCCTATCTGTTGATTACGCTCCCTTTGAGTGGCTCCGTCCGCATAGTTCAAACCTTTAAGGATGGCGTTCTTGCCGAACTTCTTCTTTATCTGCAGCACGGCTTCCTGGCGACGGCGTTCCTTGGCCAACATCTCTTCTTCAGCTTTCCGTTCCATTTCCAGCTGCTCATAGTCGGTGAAAAGGTCGAGCTGGATTGCTTTATTGTTCGGCTGTATATCCGTCTCGTGCATAAGATGGTTAGCCGACAGGGTGATGCGGCGCACCAGCAGGTCGGGGTTTACGATGCGGTCAAACAGTCCGCCAGCCTTCTCCATGAGGATTCTTTCGGAAGAGGTCGGACGCTCCATGTTGGCTGTTCCATGGGCATGAGCAGGGACTTGTCTACCGTAACGGTCGGTCGCCACCTTGCCCTGATACTTTTTTCGGATATCTTTGTCCGTCAGCGATTCGGTGTCGTAACCGACGGTCAGCACGAGCTGGTCGGTCACTAATTTCTTGTCCACCAGGTCGAGTGAAAGACTGTCCGCCATTTCCAGCACCACATTCCGGGCTTTGGCCGACGTGTAGGGTGACTGGAGCACTTGTCCGCTGCTGATGGAGCTTGTCTCCGGACGGTATGCCTTTATCATGTCCATTGTCACCGGCTCCCATCCCCAGGCATGGTCTATCAGCAGCTCCGCATTGACCCCGAACAGCTTATACAGCAAATCCTCGTGCTCGATGGAACATCGGGCGATATCGCCCATTGTCAGGATGCCGTAGATTGCTAGCCGTGCGGCAATTCCACGCCCCACGCGCCAAAAATCCGTGAGCGGAGTGTGTTCCCATAACTGGCGGCGGTAGGACATCTCGTCAAGCTCGGCTATACGCACACCGTCCTTGTCCGGCTTCATTTTCTTGGCTACAATATCCATCGCTATCTTGCAGAGGTAAAGGTTGGTTCCGATGCCGGCAGTAGCGGTGATGCCTGTTTCTTTCAAGACCTCACAAATCATTTTCATAGCCAACTCATGGGCGGTCATCTTATAATTTTTGAGATATGCCGTCACGTCCATAAACACCTCGTCTATGGAATAGACGTGAATATCCTCCGGGGCGATATAGCGGAGATATACCTCGTAAATGCGTGTGCTGTATTTGATATAGTGAGCCATACGTGGCTGTGCCACCAGATAATCCACAGCAAGTTCCTTATGCGTGTCCAGTTCCTTTTTGGAGTGCGATTTTCCGCTATGTCCCCGTTGCCGATTAACCTCACGCACTCTTTGTACCACCTCGAACAGCCGTGGCCTGCCGCCGATACCGTAACTTTTCAGTGCGGGCGACACGGCAAGACAGATGGTCTTTTCCGTCCTTGCTGGGTCGGCCACGACAAGAAACGTGTCAAGCGGATCAAGCCCTCGCTCTACACATTCCACGGAAGCGTAGAATGATTTTAGGTCTATTGCTATATATTGTCGTGAAACTTGCTTTTCCATAATATTCTGCCTTTGTTTAAGAAGCAACTATATATCGGGCTACAAGGATAATAAAATTACTACAAGAACATTCTAATATTGGAAAGAAACATCTGAATCTATCAAAATATTCCATCCGCGCTCTCCTGCCTCATGCTTGCCTTATTCTCCCTTTTGTCCGCAATACCAGCAACTTGATTTAGACCGATATGACCATGCGATTGTACTTATCCGCTATTCTTCCTGTTATCCGCTGAATGACGCAGAACTGGAGGCATTCCGTCAAGGCAGGACGCCATTGCAGTTGAGAAAGTATAGGAACAAAGCTGCCGCTATGCGTTTGTTGCCGTCGTTAAAACTGTGGTTCTTGGTGATGAAATAAAGCAGATTGGCAGCTTTCTCTTCCACCGATGGAGAGATTGAGGCGTTTCGTCTCTTTCAATTCCCGGTAGCAACGCATCTGTTTGATGAGATTCTTGCTCTCGCGGTAAGCATCCATATACTTTTGTGGCAGTGGTGCATACTTGTTGTCCCGATAATTGCGCCCTGACGGGATGTGATGTAGGATGAACTCATTCAAGGCGTGGTAATCTATCTCTTTCATGCAGGTGAACGGTTGTGCCAAAATGCCGCAACCGATGTCCACACCTACGATATTATGGATAACCTTGTCTCCCAAGTCACCTGTAAAGCCAATGACACAACCTGCCCCTGCATGAACATCAGGCATGACGCGGATTTTGCAACCGCCGAATGCGGGGATAGTCAGCAACCGTTCTATCTGTTCGATGGCGGTCGTTTCGACACTGTCCGTGAATATCTTCACGTCGTGATTCTGAATGTTTCTCATTGTTTTCACCTATTTAGAGTTTACGAGTACAAAATAAGAGAAGGCGTGTGCCGAATTGAGGCATAAGCAAAAAATATATCAACCCAGTACTTTGTTTTGGCACAGAAAAACACTTGCTTTACGCAAAACTATTTGCTTATGACACTGAAAGAATTGGTAATGAAGGTAGATTTCGAATTAGAAACCTTTAATCGGAAGTTTGATCACCATAAGCCGACTAAAGCCACGCTGTTACTGAACCATAGATTACTTGCCCAAGTATCCAATAATAAATGAGCAGGTATTATTGGATAAATGGGCAAGTATCCTATAATACTTTGGCAAGTAAGCAATAAGTCCAAGCATACACAAAAGAGTCTACCCTTCCTGACCAGTTTGGGGATAGCCTCTTCATGAAATAATATTTGAGTTCGGGATAAAGTATAGTTAGAAAAGTTCCAGTTGAGCAGTTCTTTCGACATGCACGGGCAATGCCCCCGGCTTGTTGTCGAAGGAACTGTAGGCGGTGAGCGCGGAGCAAAGGTTGACGAGGAAGTTGCGCACGGAGCGGAACAATAGCGTACACCCCCATCGTATCCAAATCACCCAACTTCGCGACATGGCGAAAAGTATTCGTTACACCATCTTTCAAGGTTTTCGGATTTATTTTCATAACTTCGCGAAGTCTTGTAAAGAACAAGATAATAATACCATAAACATCTAATATGAAAAAACATCTTTACACACTTCTGGCGGCTACGCTCATGGCATCCGCTGCGTTCGCCGACAACCCATTACCTGAAAGAGACGCTACACAACCTGATCCGAACTTCCACATCTACCTGTGTTTCGGCCAATCCAACATGGAAGGAAACGCCGCCATAGAGGAAATTGACAAGACTGGAGTGGACGATCGCTTCCAAGTGATGAGCGTGTGCGAAGGGGATCGTGACATCAACCGCGTTCCCGGTGAATGGTACACGGCCATTCCTCCATTGTGCCGCGCCAATACAGGGCTAACTCCCGTCGACTATTTCGGGCGTACTTTGATAGAACACCTGCCAAATACCCATCGTGTAGGCGTAATCGTCGTGGCCATGGGAGGCTCCGGCATCGATGCATTCGACAAGGAGAACTACAAGAACTACTATGCCACGACCGACGACTGGCAACGCTCGCTGATGGATTTATATGACGGAAATCCCTACGCGAAAATGGTGGCCATGGCCAAGAAAGCACAAAAAGACGGTGTCATCAAGGGTATCCTGCTCCATCAAGGTGAAAGCAACAACACGCAGGGCGACTGGCCAATGAAAGTGCGAAAGATATATGAAGACCTGACACACGACCTCAACCTGGACGGCGATGAAGTGCCCCTGTTCGCGGGAGAAACGCTGCGCCAGGAAGAAGGCGGTGTCTGCTACGGCCACAATGACATCATCGCCCGCCTCCCAGACATGATGAACGCCTATGTTGTCTCTTCCGAGGGCTGCGCGGGAGCGAACGACGGGTTACACTTCACGGCCGCGGGCTACCGGGAACTGGGAAAGCATTACGCCATGTCTGTATTGAAAAACGTCTATCGCATGTTGCCAGGCATGCCCGAACGGCCTGCCGAGAGGCTGACCCTGGAAGAGACCGACATGGAAATCCAAATAGGAACGGGAAAAGAGTTGAATCTGACGGCAGACTTCGGCGGCGGATACGCAAAGAACATAGCCTCCATCGCCAGCTACGAGTTGAGCAACCCCGCAGTGGCACGCGTCTCCAACGGGAGGGTAATAGGACTCGCCCAGGGAGAAACAGACGTGAAAGCCACCTACACCGACCCGACTGGCCAGACGCTCACCGCCACTTTCACCCTGCGAGCCACCTATTTCCCTTTCAGCGAGGAATTCATCCACACCGACCTCTTCGGTGAAGGCGCTTACGATGAAGCCACGCGGTCTTTCACTCCCAGCCAATACGGACAGATGGGTTGGGTATATAGCAGCGGTGTCGACATGAGCGGTTACAAATACCTGGTGCTGAAGCTGGACAAGCCGCAAAACGTGAACGCCACCATCAACATCTATCCAGAGAGCAGTATTTGGGCACCCAACCACAGCCGCTCCATCGGCTCGGAAACGACAGTGGCCATACCACTCCAGGAAATCACCTATACCAGCGATGGCGACCAGAAGGGACAGCCCATGGACGTTTCCCATATCTCGATAGTGACCCTGTGGGCCGGAGTGGAAGGAACCATCGACGTGGCCGACATATACCTGACCAACAACGACGACTATTCAAGCGAAACCACCTCAATATCTTCCGTGTCGCCCATCACGGTTGAAGAAGATGAGGCAATCTACAACCTGCAAGGCATCCGCATGCCCGATACCGACAACCTGCCAAGGGGCATCTACATCCGTGGCGGAAAGAAATTCGTCATACGATAAACCCTAGAGGCAACAACTTAATAGCACCATGGCTTTTTACGGAGACACCAATCTTGGCAATTGAATAGATATGCGTTCGGGGCTTCGCCTATATTGGGAGTTGCCACCTAACTGTATTCTCGGCAACTGTTTTCTCCGTGGGAAGCTATGGCGAAGGGGTGATGAACATTTATAAGTTCTCCCCTTCTCCTAAGACTAAGGCCAACGCCATCTCAGCAATAGAATGACAGAACATCTTTTCTTGGTGAAAATGGCCGCCCATGCGTGTTGTGATTTGCTGAAAAATTCGTATCTTTGCTTATTGAACAACACCCGAAGCGATGTTCTTGCCGTCCGCAATACGGTTGTGATTTGCTGAAAAATTCGTATCTTTGCTTATTGAACAACACCCGAATCCCCTGTTGACCAGCTGATCGCACTGTTGTGATTTGCTGAAAAATTCGTATCTTTGCTTATTGAACAACACCAATTTGTTCCCGTCTTTATGATTTACTTGCGTTGTGATTTGCTGAAAAATTCGTATCTTTGCTTATTGAACAACACCTACCGCTTTATAGCAGCATAGTAAAACCTGTTGTGATTTGCTGAAAAATTCGTATCTTTGCTTATTGAACAACACCACGCTTTCCCTCACGTATCGCTTGAATCCTGTTGTGATTTGCTGAAAAATTCGTATCTTTGCTTATTGAACAACACCGTTAATGTGTTGTACGTTCTGCCATTCTCAGTTGTGATTTGCTGAAAAATTCGTATCTTTGCTTATTGAACAACACCCTGTTGTCAGTGAACTTGAACGTCTTGTTTGTTGTGATTTGCTGAAAAATTCGTATCTTTGCTTATTGAACAACACCCGGCCTTCAAAAGGACATCAGACTCAACCTGTTGTGATTTGCTGAAAAATTCGTATCTTTGCTTATTGAACAACACCCAGGTCAATGTAATAACTAGGAATCGAATGTTGTGATTTGCTGAAAAATTCGTATCTTTGCTTATTGAACAACACCACGAATGGAGTCAACAATCCAGCGGAAGTAGTTGTGATTTGCTGAAAAATTCGTATCTTTGCTTATTGAACAACACCACTACGAGAAAACCTACGAGAGCCATTCCTGTTGTGATTTGCTGAAAAATTCGTATCTTTGCTTATTGAACAACACCGGGCGTAGTCAAGCTCAACCTCCACGTATCGTTGTGATTTGCTGAAAAATTCGTATCTTTGCTTATTGAACAACACCTGAGCGTGGAGGAGATAACAAGTGTGCAGGGTTGTGATTTGCTGAAAAATTCGTATCTTTGCTTATTGAACAACACCACTGCCTGGACGCTGTTCTGACAATCTACCGTTGTGATTTGCTGAAAAATTCGTATCTTTGCTTATTGAACAACACCTAAGAGGACTTATACTCCAAGTATCTATTTGTTGTGATTTGCTGAAAAATTCGTATCTTTGCTTATTGAACAACACCTAAGAACACCATGCTCATGGCAATCGTAAGTTGTGATTTGCTGAAAAATTCGTATCTTTGCTTATTGAACAACACCGCGGGCGTGAATTGGCAGATTCATGCTTCAGTTGTGATTTGCTGAAAAATTCGTATCTTTGCTTATTGAACAACACCCGTTTGAGTATTAGCAGTCTGAGCAGCCTTGTTGTGATTTGCTGAAAAATTCGTATCTTTGCTTATTGAACAACACCACGTAAGGGTAAAGAAAAGAGTATAGGGAGTTGTGATTTGCTGAAAAATTCGTATCTTTGCTTATTGAACAACACCTTTAAGAATTAGACAATGCAAAGATAAGAAGTTGTGATTTGCTGAAAAATTCGTATCTTTGCTTATTGAACAACACCAACTTCTAGGTTATGATCCACTTTGGTTTGGTTGTGATTTGCTGAAAAATTCGTATCTTTGCTTATTGAACAACACCTTTTCACCTGTTACGAGGTAAACATTACCTGTTGTGATTTGCTGAAAAATTCGTATCTTTGCTTATTGAACAACACCCTACTGATGCTGATATTAAGGAGATGTTGCGTTGTGATTTGCTGAAAAATTCGTATCTTTGCTTATTGAACAACACCGGTTTCAGCAGTAGAAACAACTTGATTAACGTTGTGATTTGCTGAAAAATTCGTATCTTTGCTTATTGAACAACACCCAAAGAAGCCATAGGGATACGTTTTTCCCTGTTGTGATTTGCTGAAAAATTCGTATCTTTGCTTATTGAACAACACCAGGTTATTCAAGGTCTTTCCGTTGCTGCGGTTGTGATTTGCTGAAAAATTCGTATCTTTGCTTATTGAACAACACCAGTTAGTAGACGAAGAGGAGGAAGATGATGTTGTGATTTGCTGAAAAATTCGTATCTTTGCTTATTGAACAACACCAAAGAGTTTGGAATTCTATTTCGTGGGGTTGTTGTGATTTGCTGAAAAATTCGTATCTTTGCTTATTGAACAACACCGAGAGACTGGTAAACATATAACAAAACCTGTTGTGATTTGCTGAAAAATTCGTATCTTTGCTTATTGAACAACACCAACAGCGTATATATGTCTGCAACCGCACGCGTTGTGATTTGCTGAAAAATTCGTATCTTTGCTTATTGAACAACACCTAAGGCTATCCAGCAGGCTATCGAAACAGCGTTGTGATTTGCTGAAAAATTCGTATCTTTGCTTATTGAACAACACCCCTTGCCGAAAAGAAGCCAAATGAAAGCATGTTGTGATTTGCTGAAAAATTCGTATCTTTGCTTATTGAACAACACCATATAGACAAAGATGAAGATAGCGGAATATGTTGTGATTTGCTGAAAAATTCGTATCTTTGCTTATTGAACAACACCGACAAGACGATGGCGGCGTACACGAAGTTTGTTGTGATTTGCTGAAAAATTCGTATCTTTGCTTATTGAACAACACCCCTCCTGCCTGTCGGCGGGCAGCTTCTTGAGTTGTGATTTGCTGAAAAATTCGTATCTTTGCTTATTGAACAACACCCTTCTCGCCGCGCTTGTCCTTCTTGCCGTTGTTGTGATTTGCTGAAAAATTCGTATCTTTGCTTATTGAACAACACCCCACTTCTTTCAACGCTCAATGTACTTCCAGTTGTGATTTGCTGAAAAATTCGTATCTTTGCTTATTGAACAACACCGAAATCTGCGTGATTTTTGGTCTAAGGTTAGTTGTGATTTGCTGAAAAATTCGTATCTTTGCTTATTGAACAACACCCTCATGGGTAATGACAGCCCCGACAACCTTGTTGTGATTTGCTGAAAAATTCGTATCTTTGCTTATTGAACAACACCTGATTATGTGGAAGTAGCTCAATATGAGAGTGTTGTAAGCAATGATAGAAATGGGAAAAATCCCATGCTTGAAGGAAGAGACCTCAACAAACGAGAGGTTTCTTCCTTCTTGCTTATATACCTTCACGCTCTTTCTTTTTCCATGAAAAGGCGAAACTGGGTATAAACAATTTGAAAAGAAATGAAAAGAATCAAAAAAAACACCTATAACAAATCTTTTCTAAATAACGTGAGTTCGAGAAAAATTGCAGAAATGGCGTGACACATACATGCGGCACGCCACGTCTCTACATTTAGGATATGCGCAAAACATAATCCGTCAAACTCATGATAAATAAGGTATAAATCGCAAAAAGCCAACTAATAGTTCTATTCCACGTCGTGGAACAGATTATTCAGCTATCTTCTCTTGCATTTGCTCCTATTATTTTGTATCTTTGCAGGTAAGTAATACGAATTCAACAAGGTATGGCAAAATACGTAATGCAGGAGGCTGTCGACCTCAACAAGGAGGGAAAGACGCTGACCTACCCTAAATTAATAATCGGGCAATGTGTTGACAGCAATGCGCTGGCTAAGCAGATAGCCAGCCACACCACGTTCTCCAGAGGCGAAATAGTGGCCGTGATAGACTATCTATGGAGCTACATGGCGGAGAACCTGGGTGAAGGGGACTCCGTGAAGATAGACGGGCTGGGCGTGTTCACTCCCTCCCTGGCCTACCGTAAAGGCGTGGAGCGGGAGACGGAGGACGGAGAGGGCGGCCGCAGAAACGCCACCAGCTTCTGCGTGGGGAGCATTAACTTCCGGCCCGGAGAAAAAGCTCATGAACGCTGTCAATGACCACATGCACCTCACGAAAGCACCGGGAAGATTCCGCCGCCGTGTGTCTCCCTACACGGAGGAAGAACGCCTGAAGCGAGCCAAGGCATTCATAGCGGAACACAGCGTGATGTACCTGGCCGACTACGTTGCCCTTTCCGGCCTGAGCCGCACCACGGCCTACCGGGAACTGGCCAAATGGTCGCATGACGAGAGTACGGGCATCCTGCGCACAGGCAACAGGACACACGCCATATATGTGTTGAAAAAATAATGCGCTGGTAACTCCGACTCGGTGAGACTATAAAGAGAATCCAACGCCTCTGGTCTAAAACAGCTCCAGCTGCTGGCCTGGGGCGTTGGGCTTTTGGGGTTTCTGGCCATAGAAAAGTTCCATGCTGGCGAACTGCTTGTCCGTGACGCACATCAAACCCACCTTTCCATACTTTGGCAGAAAGGCGCGCACGCGCTTCATGTGCACCTCCGCGTTCTCCATGCTGGCGCAATGGCGCACGTAGATGGAGAACTGGAACATGGTGAAGCCATCCCTGCGCAACTTGTTCCTAAAGATGGCGTACGTCTTCTTGTCACGCTTGGTCTCCGTGGGCAAGTCGAAAAACACCAGTATCCACATGACACGATATTCGCTAAACCTGTCCGCCGCCATTCAAAGCACAGGATAAGAGACGAGGCGCGCCTCACCGCTGAAACACTTATAAAGGGAAGCCGTAGTCTGGCTGGCGGCCACCATCAGCGGACTGCGCTTGCCGCCAATCTTCACGTCTATCACGGGAATGGAGAGTAGTGCCATCTTCAGTTCCCTGGAGAGTTCCTCGCAGGAAGCCGCACCCTGCCGCATAACGATGTCAAGCACCAATCTGTCCACGAATGGCCGATAAGGCTCCATGATATCATCCGCCAGGCAGTAGGCGTTATAGCGGTTGTGATGATGGATGCCCAACGTGGGCAACATGCCACTAGACACCAACGCCCTGGCAATGACTGCCCTCAGGATAGCGTAGCCATAGTTAAGCAGGTTGTTGGGAGCCATCCCCTCACGGTCACGGGTAAAATTCTCCAGTCCCTCCACCTCGGCAAACAACTGTTTCCAATAGTAAGCGGCCGCCCTGGCCTCTATGTTTCCCACGTCCGCGCTACGCACCTCGGCAGACCACTTTCTCATGCATCCCACCTCGGCATGGGTAGCGGCTTGCAAGAGGGCGGCTTGATTGTCCACCTTGGCTTTCACTGTCTGTTGCCAAAGTTGTTTCCGCAACGGCAACGAGGCATCCAGTTGGTGGCGGAAGCGTTCACTTTGCACCGTGTTGCCACAGAGCGGCAGGAGCAATCCCACGGGCATGCTCCTGGAATCACAAGTGATAACAGCGCAGTTGTTTTCCAGCAAGACTTCCAGCAGTCCGTGCGTAATGGTGATGCGCTTGTTGTCGAGCACCACCACGCCAATATCCTCCACGGGAATAGTCCTTACGCTCTCCTGCTTGATAGGCTCGGGCAAGTCGGCATTCTCCACCTCTGGCATCTTGACTACCATCTGCCCGCTGGTCAAGGACAGATAGGCAGGATTGGTGAAACACAACGTACGTTTTATCATACCTTGTTCCCGTTGATTTCCGTGATACGTCCCAACCGGTCTACCTTGACAGGCAAGCAGATTTCCTTGATCATCTCGCCCGTGAGGGCGTTAGCATTCTTGGACAAAGAATTTCCTTCACCTAACTCATTAAGTACTAAAGCACCATTACAAAAAGCCTTAGCATCTTCTTTTGCCAATGAATATATAACATTCGCAAAAGATGCAGGGACAAAGTTCACTGTTGCTCCAGAGCAATCCGTCATTTTATATAATCTGCCTAATTTCAAAGGTAGCCTGAGGTTTCCACCTTCAAGTTCCTCTTTTGTAGGCACATAAACCAAATCACCAGGAGATAAGACAAACAACAACCTTTTTCCTGCTGATTCTTCGGGAGCTACTTGCATGCCATTTTTCAACCTTTCAAAAGCAGATTTCAATTGAATTGTTTTATAATACCGCTTCACACTAATTTCCCCGGTTTTATTATTCATTTCCTTGGCTTCATAAACAGCAAAATACAGGTTCGTGCCCTTGGCTGCCTCCACAAACTTCGAGGCCTTATTGCCCTTCTGCCCAACGGGGAACTTGTTTGCCTTCTCAAACACTCTCACCTTATATATAGGCTGGTGACACTTGTCCCCGTTGAGGCGGAAGATGTTCTCGTTCATCCGGGCGATACCCTCGGGAGAGAAAGCCACGTCGGCCTTGTTGCCATTCTCCTCCAGGTGACGGCGCAATATCTTCTGTATACCCGTATCGGTGACTGTGTCTATCTTGACATTGGCATCAAGCGGCTTGCGAGTGGCATAGTAATGGTTGGAGGTTTCCTCCGAGAAGTAGTAGACCTCTATTTTCTTGATGTCCACGTCTCGCCAAGTGTCTTTCTCCGTCTCGAAATACTTCTTTATCTTTCTCAAGTCGTCGCCTTGCGCCAAGAGTTCTTTCACTTTCTGCTTCAAGTCCTTGTTGGCGATGCGGTCGGGCATCAAGACAGCGTCTTTCAATCCCACGGTTTTCAGCTGCCTCAGGTTCACCAAGGCAAACACCGTGTCCTTGTGCATGGGCTTACGCACCGCCCACATGTCGCCCTTCACTTGTGGCAGCTTCACTTTCTTGCCATCCTTGTAATGTTCATAGTGGTTGGTGGCCTTGTTGATGACTCTCAGATTTTGCTTAAAGCTCACGACAATATCGCCCAGCGCACGCTCCACGTCCGCGGGAAATGTTGCCCAAGGCTTCAGGAATTCCTTAGCCACGCTGATGTTCTTGGTTTCGCCTCCCTTATAGATTGCGCAGTTCTCATAACGGCGAAGTTTCCTGGAGAGGGCGATCCTGTTGGCCTTATTCTCAGACATGGCCGCCTCGTTGTTCAGCAAATTCACGTGGTTCCTGGTGGTGCAGGCTATCACGATAGCGTCCATGGCGTGGTGGCGATGGTCTATGCGCTTCTTCTTGAATCCCTTTTGCAACTCTGGCGGGACTGAAGGAATCTCATGGCCTTGCGAGTTGACGGCCACGAAATCGTTCCTGCCCGTCAAATCCTTCATGCGCTGGAAGCGGGGCAATATGATATGGTTCCACACATCGTTCACGCCCCAATCTTTCTTCAATCGGTCCGTGATAGTGCCATTACAGGTGATGACATGCTTGGAAATGGCTTCCCGTTCGCCTTCTTCCCTCACCATGTTGGAAAGCAAGGACTTCACCAACTTGCTGATATAGCGGGAATCATTCATCTGCCTTTGGATGAAGTCGTCGGGTATTTCCTCCATCAGCAGTTTCTTCATCTTGGCGGTATTGTGCTTGTAGCAGTCGGTCACCCTTTGCTCATATTCCTCGGGGGACAATATCCGCGCACATCTTCCCGTGCCGCTCAGGGACACGACCTCTCCTTGGTGCGCCTTGATAAACTCATAGCCCAGCATCCTGTCCTTAAGCTTGTTGACCTCCGCCTCGCATACTACCTTATTGGAGAAAGAGTCATCGAAGAAGCGGGATTGCGGAATGACATGCTCTATCTCGTAGGCCGGGGTAAAGAGCTTGGCCAAGGGAATGGCCTCGCCCGTATAGGGCGAACTGTAACGTTGCTCCAGCCAAGCCTTGTAGCGCAACACCTCGGAGTGAGTAGGCCGCTTCGCCTTGTCCGACTGCGAGAACTTGCCCAATATCTCCCTGATAGCTTCCAATTCTTTCTTGTCTTCCTTCTCTTCGTCCAGGCCACTCCATGCGCCATCCTCGTAGATGCGCAACGCCTCCTGTTGGGAAGGAGAATAGGGACGCACGCCCTCTATCTCGAAGTCTGGGTTCATGAATTCTGTCAGCAAAGCCTTGATACGCAAATTGTCATTCTCGTTTTGCTGGTTGCGATTGAAAATCCGCTTGCGCTCCTCGGCCGTGTTTTTCATGTCACGCCCCATCTCTATGTGTATCTCGTCCACCTTGCCATAAGTCTTCCAGATGTCCCTCACCACACGGAGAGTTTCCAACACTACCTGCTCCACGATGGGGTTACGCAGTGAGTGCTGCTTAAAGGCTTTCAGGTAAACGTCTATATCCTCGGGCTTTTCCCATCGCTGGATTTCAGTGGTCTCGCTATGCCTGCCATAAACCACATAGCAAGCCTGCCAAACAGGCAGACCCTGGAACTGGGAGATATCAGTAAAGCTATCCCGTGATTTCGTCATGCGCTGGCTAACCTTCTCATCCATCTCTCCGCGGATAATTTGGCTTATCCTCTCTTTCGTCTCGCTGTCTATGCAGTCCGCCGACCAATATTCACCGACGCGCATCAAGGGAAGCAATTTCTTGATGGCCCTAAGAGAATATGCGCCATAGTCTTTCTTGAAAGTGGGGGCTTTCTTGAATTGCTCCTTGAACCCATCAGGCAAATCGTTTTTCCTGGCGAACGTGCTCAACGCCTTTTCATATTGGTCTTTGTCTTCCACGGAATACATGATGTGCCAAAGGGCTTGCTCTTTCTCTGGGGTAAGGAAAGCCGTGTCTATACCCGCTTTCTTCAACAGCTTGAGCATCAGGTGGCGAGTCTCATTGCAAGGATATTTCTTCCCCTCCCCAGCATAATTCCAACGATAGGGACAATCTTTCACTGAAAGTTTCCTACCCTTGAAAACTTCCTTCAGCAAGATTTCCTGAGTCACATTTTCCCTGTCGTTCAGAAAGCGGAACAGCGCAGCCTTGCTTTCCGGCGTTGGCAAGACCTCTTCGGTAACATCCACGTCCAGTTGTAATTTGCCTTCCACAGACCTCTCGTTTTGGTAAATACGCAGGTTATGGATGAATTGCCACAACCTGAATTCCTGGAAAAGCGGATGTGACTGGGCAATACACTTCACGGGAGAAGACTTGATTTCTCCCGTCTCTCGGTCTACGTAAGAGCGTGACTCATAGGGGCAATCGTCTATCAAGGATTTCTTGCTCTTCAGGGGTCGCTGGTAGAACAGAATATCCTCCACCAAGAGATAGCGCATGTCCCTGCTCTCTATCAAATGGCGATATGCGTCATTAGAGGGATAAAGTTCCTCCACGCATCGCCTATAGAGCTCTCGGTCTGTCAACTCGGGGATGAAACGTTCTTGTGAAAGCAAAATCTTTTCTAGTTCCTTCTTGTAGAAATACCGCTCTATCGTGCGCACCAGCCCGCCCCTTATTTTCTGCTGCGGATTGACCAACAATGCGTCATAGATATACTCCCCTACCGACTTTCCTGAATCAGTGATGTCTTTCTTGGTTTTCTCCATGAGCAACTTGTAGTCATCCTCCTTGGGTGCCCTCATGGAATATTTCGGCTTCCCGTCCTTGTCTAGTTCGGGCTTCCCGTTCTGATCTATGGTGGTGGTAACAATAAACTCCTTGGTCTCCCCTTTCCAGTCGGGTTTTATCGGAGCGGAATAGTGATAAACCAAACCATTTTCCAAGCGAACGTCGTACCACGTGTTCTTCCCTTTCTTCTCACCAGTATCCTCTACCGAAATCACCTTGAGTGCCTGATACTCCACCCGTTTCTTTTGATTATCGTCAACGGCTTGGTCTTCTCGCTGATAGTAACCCCTCTTTTGGTTGAAGTTCAACAATATCCAGGCAAGTTCCTGCTTGGAGACAGGTTGCGTGAGGGCTTTCTTGCGCAAATAATAAATGGTCCAGTCGTAGGGTATCTTCTTGTTTTCCTCCAACTTGCCGTGATTTTGGAAATCCTGGAGCATTTCCTGGAAAGAGTCTTGGAAAAGAAACTCATAATGTCCCGTCTCCGTCTTGCGCCAAGCCAATTTGCACTCCGTATCGGCCTTGAACTTACCATAGCGAGTAAGCGACTGGGAGTAGTGCGGAGGCAGAAAGTCCATGATGTCAAGCACCCTATGCAGCCGTTCCCTGCGCAACAAGCTCCGTTCCAGCAAGTGTCTCATGCCCCGCATACGGGTACGCTCACTGGTTTGTGTCTTCGCGGGATTTCCTTTCTCGAAATCTCCTTGCGCCGCGGCGTCCAGTGGCAATATCCTGCTGCCAGCCGCTTCTATATAGCTCAATATGGTCTCATTATCGTTTTCATGACGCTCTCCTTTTACCAAAGCCCAACCTATACTGTTGGTACCGAGGTCAAGACCTAAAATTCTCTTTTCCATACATATTTATATTAAGGTTAAGAATAGTCACAAAGATAGTGATTTAGCGCGAGAGTTTTGATGTTTTCCCATAAAAAATCAGAAAACATCCCTAAAATTCCATCTTTTCCTCTAAAATTTCCAAGAAATCGTAACCTTACAGCTTTCACACATAATCTCCCGAAAGCCATGCCAAAAGGCAAAACCAATCTAAACGCAAGTTTTTATAAACATAAGTGAATCGGGCAAGTTGCATAAGTGAGTTGATCATTTCACTTACGCAACTTGCCCGATTCGCTTATGTTCGTTTTTCCCTACTTGTCCTTCCTGCCGAAAAGGGAGAAGTGGACGTAGCGCTTGGGATGCTGCCTGAGGTCTATTAACAGGGAGTCGGCGGAACTCATGGTAGCGTTGAGATTGCGGTAGAGCGAGGGATCGTTAAGCAACAACCCCAGCGTACCCTTATCGCTGTTGAGCTTGGCGGTGAACGCATTGACGTTGGCCAATGTCTGGTTGACGCTGTCCACAGTCGCCTGCACATCTATCGCCGCCAAATTTCCCGTGAGTCGCTCGGTATTGTCGAGCACGTTGTCAGCCTTAGCCATCATGCCAGGCACCTGGCGGTTGAGGGAAGCCATGAGCGTGTTGAGTTCCCGGGTGGAGACCGTGAGGTTGGAGGAGACGGTCTGCATGTTGGCCAACGACTGGGCGATGGCAGGATTGGCGAGCAACAAGTTGATGTTGGTCATGATGGAATCCAACTTGGGCAGCATCTTTTGGATGGCGGGTATCATGTCCTGCATCTTTCCCAAGGCACCTGCGTTGATGCCTCCTGGGATAGAGCCACCCACCTCCACACGCTGGCGGGGATTGTTGGCCAATAACAGGTTGATCTGTATGTTGCCCATCAAGTCCTTGTCTATCTCCGCGGTGCTGCCCAAAGGTATGCGCAAGTCCTTGTTAATGCTGGCGGCCACCTTCACGGGGCCTCCCTGGTTGAAATCATAAGAAAGATTCTTGACCACGCCCACCTGGTAGCCGTCGGCATAGATGGGGGTGGACACGCCCATGCCTTTCACGTCGTCGAACGTGATATAGTAAATCGTGTCGGTAGAGAATATGGGCAATCCCTTCAAGAAGTTGAGCCCGAAATAACATACCACTATACCTACCACGCCCACGAGGGCTATCTTTATCTCTTTGGTAAATCGCATCTTGCTCATTGCGGTTCGTCTTTATATATATAATTGTATATAGGCCGAGGGGAGTTAGCGGTTTCGCTTAAACTCCCTGATGGCCTGGTTGACATCACACTTCTCGTCATCCTTGAAAGCCACGATAAAGGCTTGGGGGAACTTCTCCAGCAGTTTCTTGCGCAGACGGTAAATCTCATTATAGTCACGCGATTCACCTATGGTGTACTTGTAAAGTCCACCCTCCTTGTAGTATTCACAATCTTTCTCGCCCTTGAACTGTCTGTCACCTTTCTTGAGTTTGGTGTCGGAAGCCATCACCTGCACCTTGAATACTGGAGCTTCCTTGTCTGACTTGCGCTTCCGCCGTTCCTCTCGTTGTTCCTCTTTACGGGTTTCCCGTTCAGAAGAGCTGTCGACTTCTGGAGAGGAGGCTATTGCGTAGGAACCCGTGTCTCCACCAGCGTGCTTACGCTTATATTCACGGAAAGCCTGATAGATGCCACGGGCGATATCGTCTACCGTTCCCTTGTCATTAAGAGCCCGCTCCTCGTCACGGGTGGTGATAAAGCCCAACTCTATGAGGCAACTGGGCATGGAAGTCTCTCTCAGTACCAAGAAGCCCGCTTGGTGCACGCCCTTGTTAGTCCTGCCAGCCACACGGCACACGCTGCGCTGTATCATGCTGGCCAGCTCCACGCTTTTCTCCATGTTCTTGTCCTGCATGAACTCAAACATGATATAGCTTTCGGAAGACTTGGGGTCGAAGCCCGCGTAAGTCTGCTGATAGCCTTTCTCCATGGAAATGACAGAGTTCTCTCGCATAGCCACGTCCAAGTTATCCTTGGCGCGGTGCATACCTAATGTATAGGTCTCAAAGCCGCGGGCTATCTTTCCCTTGGCCAAGGCGTTGGTATGGATGGAGATGAAAAGGTCCGCGCCGTTGCGGTTGGCTATGTTGGCACGATTCATCAACGAGACAAACACGTCTGTCTTCCGGGTGTAAATCACCTTCACGTCAGGACAACCATTCTCCACATACTTGCCAAAAGCCAAAGCCACCCTGAGATTGATGTCCTTCTCCTTGGAAATCGCGCCTATGGCCCCTGTGTCGTGGCCACCATGTCCCGCATCTATCACCAGGGTAAAACGCCTGTCGGCAGACCATGCCTCCGCGCTCCACACGCTTATGGCCATAAGACAGGCCAGCAACCTATAAAACATCTGATATCTTGCCACGTCGCGAAATTAACATATTTACACGAGAAAACCTAAACTTTAGTTTAAGTTTTATCATTTATTAAATATAGCTCCACCCCTGCCCCTTCGGAGTCCGTCCCCATAGGAGGATTACGTTTCACCAAATGGATATGGGCAGAGGTGATAGCGGGAAACTTCTGGAACAACCGCTCACCTATTCTGCCTGCCACCCTCTCAAGAAGCGCAGAAGGCTCTCCCATCTCTTGCGCCACCACTTGGTAAACCCGTGCGTAGTCGAGCGTGTCTTCCACTTTGTCTGAACAGATGGCTCGGGTCACGTCATAGCCCAGGCGCAGAGACAGCTCATAGTCATTGCCCACCACCCTCTCTTGCGCCAATACGCCGTGAAAGGCATGGAAGCGCAAGTTATGGAGCGTGATGAAACTTTCCTTCAAGGCCATGGCAAAATTACGAGTTATCCGCAACGAGAAGCGCCGCAGTTAGTGCAAATCAGGCAACCTTCCTGGTAGACCAGAGTCTCTCCGCCGCAATTGGGACACTTCTGTCCTTTGGCTTTGGTTCCGTTGCTGACATACTTTTTGAGCGCACGCTCCACGCCATTCTTCCAGGTGTTGATGCTTTCGTCATCCAACTGCAACTGTCCCACCAACTTGATGACATGGTCTATCGGCATGCGATAGCGCAACACGCCAGATATAAGCTTGGCATAATTCCAATACTCCGGATTGAATTTCTCGTTCAGTCCTTCCACTGTGGTCTTATAGCCGCGCTTGTTTTCAAACTGGAAATCATATCGCTTGGTGCCGTCTTCATTCACCTGTTTGATAATCTTGCCTTTCACGACCGATTTGGGCAACATGATACCTTCATCGTCATCTTGCAAACCGGTGAATATCTCGTAGGGATACCCATCAAGCAGTCCCACGAAAGCGAGCCATTTCTCTTTGTTGTTCTGGAATCTCACGACATCGCAGTCCAGTACCTTTGGTCTCACCTCGGTCACTTCGGGATGCTTGCAGGGAGGCATCTCTTCCGTGGGCTGGGCAGAGGCTTTCTTTCCGTCTTTTTTGGATACGGAGACCATCACACCCGAACGGCTGCCGTCTCTGTATATGGTGCACCCCTTGCATCCGCTGCGCCATGCTTCTTGGTAAAGTTGGTTCACCAAAGCCTCGTCTACGCTGTTGGGCAAGTTGACCGTAACGCTGATGGAATGGTCTACCCACTTTTGGATAGCCCCCTGCATTTTCACCTTCATCAACCAGTCCACGTCATTGGCCGTGGCCTTATAGTAAGGCGACCGAGCCACCAAAGCGTCTATCTCCTCTTGGGTGTAACGCTGGGTGGTGTCTATGCCTTGTGCTTCCATCCAGGTGAGGAACTTGCGGTGGTAGACTATATACTCCTCAAAGCTGTCGCCCACTTCGTCCACATAGTCCACGTGCACGTTTGTGTCGTTGGGATTCACCTTCCTGCGACGCTTATAAACAGGCATGAAAACCGGCTCTATGCCACTGGTGGTCTGTGTCATGATAGACGTGGTACCCGTGGGGGCTATAGTGAGACAAGCGATATTGCGCCTGCCATACTGGCGCATGTCTTCATACAGCGCGGGATCAGCCTCCTTCAGCCTCAACACGAAGGGGTTGTTCTCCTCACGCTTGGCATCGTAAATCTCGAAAGCGCCACGCTCCTTGGCCATGTTCACCGAAGAGCCATAAGCGCTCAAGGCCAACTGCCGATGCACGCTGACAGAAAAATCGGTAGCTTCCTGCGTGCCATAGCGCAATCCCAAGGCCGCCAACATATCGCCCTCGGCGGTAATGCCAACGCCCGTGCGCCTGCCCATGCCGCTCTTACGCTTGATTTTCTCCCACAGGTGATATTCCGCGCCCTTCACCTCGTCGCTTTGAGGATCTTGGGCAATCTTCTCCATGATGCGGTCTATCTTTTCCATCTCCAAGTCCACGATATCATCCATCAGCCTCTGGGCCAATGCCACGTGACGCTGGAACTTCTCCATGTTAAAGCGAGCTTCGGCGGTAAAGGGATTATCCACGTAGCTATAGAGATTGATGCTCAGCAACCTGCAACTGTCGTAAGGACACAAGGGTATCTCACCGCAAGGATTGGTGCTCACGGTACGGAAGCCCAAGTCGGCATAGCAATCCGGGATGCTCTCGCGGATGATGGTATCCCAGAACAGCACACCTGGCTCCGCACTCTTCCAAGCGTTATGCACAATCTTCTCCCACAACTTGCGGGCGGAGACTTCCTTTTTCACCACAGGATTAGGACTGTCTATGGGGAATTGCTGCACATAAGGCTTGTCCTCTATGGCCGCCCTCATAAACTCGTCATCCAACTTCACCGAGACATTGGCACCCGTCACCTTTCCCTCCGTCATCTTGGCGTCAATGAAAGCCTCACTATCTGGATGCTTGATGCTTACGCTCAACATCAAGGCTCCTCGCCTGCCGTCTTGTGCCACCTCACGGGTAGAATTGCTATACCGCTCCATGAAAGGCACCAGGCCCGTACTTGTCAACGCGGAGTTGTTTACAGGCGTGCCCTTGGGACGCAGGTGGCTCAGGTCATGTCCCACGCCACCGCGTCGCTTCATCAACTGCACTTGCTCCTCGTCCACACGCATGATAGCACCATAGGAATCAGCGTCACCATCGAGTCCCACCACGAAACAATTACTCAGCGAAGCCACCTGGAAGTCATTGCCTATGCCTGTCATGGGGCTTCCCGCGGGAATGATATAGCGGAAATGGTCAAGCAACTCAAAAATCTGCTCCTCACTCAGGGGATTGGGATACTTCCGCTCCACACGAGCCAACTCACGGGCAATACGCCAGTGCATATCCTCGGGGGAACACTCATAGATATTACCGAAGCTGTCCTTCATGGCATACTTATTCACCCACACCCTGGCGGCCAACTCATCACCGCCAAAATACTTCAAACTGGCCTCGTAAGCCTCTTCTTGCGAATATGTCTTCTGGTTGTCCATAGTACATGCGTTATTAATCGTTTGCAAAATTAGTCAATTATTTCCATACGGAAAAATATTGTGGCAATTATCGAAATGTCGCGGACAAATTATTTGGCTTTCTCCCATATTCTCACTATCTTCGCGGATAGAACCATTTCGCTATACATACTTATATATATAACACGGATACACACTATGGAATCATTGAGACAGAGAAGAACCATCCGCAAATACGCCCAGCGAGAAGTGTCTGACGAATTGCTCCAAAGACTATTGGAGGAAGCGGAGCGTACCCCTACCATGGGTAACCTGCAACTCTACAGCGTGGTCATCACCCGAGATGAAGAGATGAAGAAAGCTCTAGCGCCCGCCCATTTCCAACAACCCATGCTGCGGGAAGCACCCGTCACGCTCACCTTCTGCGCCGACTTCCGCCGCACCACTCTTTGGGCCGAGAACCGGCAAGCGACACCAGGCTACGATAACTTCCTTTCCTTCCTCAACGCCATGACAGACGCCCTGCTCTACACCCAGACCTTCTGCAACCTGGCCGAGGAAGAGGGATTGGGCACCTGTTTCCTGGGCACCACCGTATACATGCCCCAACTCATCATAGACACCCTGCGCCTGCCCCGCCTCGTGTTCCCCGTGGCCACTATCACCCTGGGCTGGCCCGCGGAGCAACCTCCCCAGCCGGACAGGCTTCCCCTGGAGGCTATGATACACCAGGAGACCTACCAAGACTATACGCCCGAGCGCATCGACCGCTTCTATCAACCCAAGGAATCGTTGCCCGAAAACCAATACTTCGTGGACATCAACCACAAGCAGACGCTGGCCCAAGTGTTCACCGACCTTCGCTACACCAAGAAAGACAACGAGGCCATGAGCCAAGGCATGATAGAAGCCCTGCGCCGACAAGGCTTCCTGCCTTCCGAAAATGAATAACCCTCCTGTCTATCCCCTATGAGAACACTGCTGTTACTATGCGCCTTCTGCCTGGTGACGTCCCTGGTGCCTGCACAGGAGACAGACTCCCTGCGTCACGTGGTATGCCTCCACACCACCAAGGGAGATATCAAGTTGGCCCTCTACAACGAGACACCCCTTCATCGGGACAACTTCCTGCGCAAGGTGCGCCAGGGATACTATGACGGCCAACTCTTCCACCGCGTCATCAGCGGGTTCATGATACAGAGCGGAGACAGCCTGAGCCGCCATGCCCAGCCAGGACAAAAACTGGGCGAGTCTATCGAAAGCCAGGAGATACCCGCCGAGATTCGCTACCCGCTCTTCTTCCACAAACGAGGAGCATTGGCCGCCGCCCGCCGTGGCGACGATGTCAATCCTGAGAAATCATCCTCGGAAGCCCAGTTCTACATCGTCTATGGCAGACGATACGACGATGCCATGCTCGACAAGGCGCAAGCCTGGCTCGACGAGTACACCCAAGGGAAAGTGAAGTTGACCCCAGCGGTGAGGGAAGTCTACAAGCGAATAGGCGGCACGCCCAGCCTGGATGGTCAATACACCGTCTTCGGAGAAACCATAGAGGGATTAGACGTGGTGAAGGAAATCCAGTGGGTAGACACTGATGATAACGACCGACCCCTGGAAGACGTGCGCATTCTCAAAGCCGAGATTCTCCAGTGAGACCAGGTACATACATGCCCATCCCGCAGACAGATAAGTTAATAAAATATAATTAAAGGCCACTTCCCACCCTAATTCCAGCTATAATGTGTAAATTTGCACCCGCTTAACAGCGACATGGGCAAGTCTCCTACGGCCAGCTCCCTCGGAATCCCCCAGGGTGGGAACGCAGCAAGGGTACTTGGTTGTAGCGGCGCGATAGGAATCGCTTGCCCACCTGCCTCTTTAGCTCAGTTGGCCAGAGCACGTGATTTGTAATCTCGGGGTCGTTGGTTCGAATCCGACAAGAGGCTCTCAAAAGCGTGGAAGAAACACCATCTGTTTCTTCCACGCTTTTTATATCTAACACGAGTTCGACAAAAAAAATTGCTGAATAAGTGCCATCGGCATTGGTCTGCGTGGCTGCACCATGTACGACTCAGTGGAAATATCATGAGGTAACAGGAGATCGACAAGGTGCGACATGTAGCGCACGGGGCATTTCCAGGCATGGGACGCGCGGGAGAATGTCAAGAAATCCTACTTCCACGTTCTTGCGGGAACGAAAGCCCCAAGCAGCCCATGTACAGGGGGCGGGAAACGAAACTAGTATCGAAGGGGCACGAAACTTGTTTCATCGGCCATCGCAACTAGTTGCGTGGGGCCATGCAACTAGTTGCGTTTTTCCTCGCACCCGAACCGCCTCCAACCCCATCCAGGATTTGTCAAGATTTACTCACTCATTCATCCCTCTCCCACGCACGTCGCTCACAACACCTCCGCATATCAGCGGGCACCGCAAGGCAAGAACTGGTTATTCCCCACTGAAAATCCATTGAACCGTGAAACGCCGCTAAATAGCATTAATCACCATCCTGTTGGCATCATCGATGACCGTATCATCCAATGAAGCCAGATAAATGCGTGTGGTGCTTTCCGACCCATGTCCCATGGATTCGCTGATGACCGACAACGGCACATTCATGCTCCTCGCTATGCTGGCCCATCCATGCCTGGCGCAATACGTTGTCAACTTGATAGGGCATCCCACCATCTGCCCTATCAGCTTCAAGTGGTTGTTTACCCGATGTAAACCATTCAGGTATTGCCGCCGTTCGTCCCACCCGGGCTTGCTGATAATAGGGAGCAAATAGGGTGAACCAGGCACATGGTATCGGCGCACGATTTCCCCCATTTGCTCTTCCCACTTGATATAAAGCGGCTGATTGGTCTTCTGGCGATGGTAGTGCAAGTGGTCACCCAACAAATCCGACGTCTTGAGATAGGATAAATCCACAAACGACATACCACGCAAATAGAAGCTAAGCATGAAATAATCTCGAGAGCGCGCCAAGGCCGGCAAGGAAGAGAGATCCAGCGTCTTGATTTTCTGGATGATGGCGGGCGATATGGCACGCTTGGCCGTTTTTCGCACCCCCGTATACACATGCTTGAAAAGAAAACGTTTCTCCTCCACCAGGCCTTTCTCCACGGCCCGGTTGTAGACAGCGCGAAGATTGCGCATGTAAAAAGAGACGGTATTCAACTCCAATCCGCACTCCTCCAGCAAATAATATTCATACTCCTTGACCAAATCCGTGTCTATCTCCCGCCAACGGACATCACCTTTCTCTCCGCGGAAACGGAGAAGACTATTCAGCATGACCGTGTATGTTTCCGCCAACCGCACCTTCCCGATTTTACGGAGATGTCTCACCGTAGTGTTGAGAAAAGCCCCCAACTTGGAACTGTCGCTACGCGGCTGTTTGTAAATGTCGGCTATTTGCACCACGGTATAGGACTCGCAAGACTGCTGCAGGCGTGTGATGATATTCCTCAACCGCTCCACGTCTTTTCGCAAGCGGACTTGCACACCCAGGAGATAACTCCGGCGTTCCGTCCCCTGAGGCGGGAGTCTCAATCCGCCGTCTCCCCACTCATGGGAATAAACCTTGTAGCCCGTACCTATCTGTCGGGTCAAGCGGTCGTGAATCACTTGAAAATACAATGTACCCAGTTTCCCATTGACCTTCGAAGGTCGAAATTTCAGTTTTATGGAAGTCATAAGCTTAAGTATTAAGAGGTTAAACCCAAATCGGTCATCAGACCGCATGAAGTAACATTTCCGCTTGCAAGAGGGATGCTCTTCCACCATCTTGCCCACTTCTGCCAGCGCCTTGCTCCCCGCCTTGGCTCGGTGTAGCCCGCTACACCATCGCCAAGCCGTGAAGCAATACGCAAGGCATAAGCGGACAATCTGACGAAAGTCTAATGACCGATTTGGGTTAAAAACTCGCGCTATCCAGAAAACTAACGTCCCATAAACGAAAAAGGCCATCCAACGGATGACCTTCAAAGGGATAAGCGCACGACGGCACTTCAATCTCTCCACTCGCCTACTCAATGTCTTTCCTGTGCCAAACGCGCATGACCTTGCGGCGCACCACGATGACATTGAGGACGGAAACCGCCAGGAAAAGAATGAGACCCGCCACTATGGAAGGCCACAGCCCGCCCGACTCCATCTGGGGGAAGAGCGTAGTGAGAATATCCATGTAATAGCCCCGGGCAACAGACAGCACCGCCCAGGCCATAAAGAGGACAGCCACATTGAGCGCAATGGTCAGCACCTGATAGGGCATGGCCACACGAGCAGGACTATAGCCTATCAGCAACAGGTTCTCCAGCTTGGAGGCGTTCTTCTGCACCAGCAAGTAGACGCTTAGCATCAGGATATAGAAACTCAACACTGATATCACCAATCCCACGATCATTACCAGCGACACGACCATGCGCAAGAAATAGGTAGTCTTCTCGGCCGCCAACTTATCGCTTTCCACCTCGTAGCCTTTCTTTTCCAAATAGGTCGTGACACGCTCATCGGCGGGATTGCCCACTTGCACGATAAGCCTGGTGGACTTGGTCGGCTCGCCAGGGGCGAAACGGGCATTGCTCCAATCCATGAAAGACTGGGGCACCAATATGGTGTTGAGCCTATTGGAGAAGCCTATCACCTTACCATGGAAGCGCTCCTCCTGTCCGTTGCCCCTTATCAAGATACCTAAGTCTATCATACCTAGCAGTCCCTCGCTAATCTTAGGCAAGGAACGGGTCTGCGCGAAGCCGAAATTATACATATTAATATAGGAACGGGGCAAGATGATGGGCACCCGTTTGTCACCGGGCCTGTATTCCCACTCCGAGGAAGAGACATCCACGAAATCATCGGGCACGCTCTCAAAGAAGAAATCCGTCTTCATCAAGGGGATGCCATTGACGCTCAACGAGGCGTCTACCCGATAATTGGTGGAAGTGAACTTGCCCACACTCGTGACGAAAGGTTGGGCGGAAAGGTCATCTATCTCACTGCCAGAAAACTCGTGGCCACGCCCCGTAAAGACATCGGCCGTGCCCACGCGCTTGCTCAAGATAAGATAGTCGGCTTTCAGGAAGCTGTCCTTGGCCGTGAAAACGGGCAGGACATCGTGATAGAACTGGAAGCCCAGCAACACGATAAGCATGCCCACGAGGTTGGCGAAAAAGAATCCCGCGAACTGCGGAACACTGATATGCTGCCTGAGGAGTTTCCAAACGAGTCTCATAAGCTTAGAGTTTTATCGTAATCCAACGCCATGTGCTTGCCGATGCTGGTGATGATGACACCCGCTCCCTGCTTCCTGGCCTCCTCCATCAACAATTCTCCCATCACCTTGGAATTGTTGTCGTCCAAATGGCTGATAGGCTCATCGGCCAGGATGAAATCAAAGGGTTGCGCCAAGGCACGTATCAAGGCCACGCGCTGCTGCTGCCCAAAAGACATCAGCCCTATCTTGGAATCCCGCTTGTCGGCGATGCCCAGCCGCTCAAACCAGCTCTCTATCTCCTTCGGGGACTTAAAACCCGTCAACTTGTTCTTTATCTCCACGTTTTCCATGGCCGTCAGTTCGGGAAAAAGGCGTAATTCCTGGAAAAGATGGCTGACATGAGTCTGGCGAATAGCCACCCAATCGGCCACGCGCAAACGGCTAGCCAGACGGTCGTCAAAATATAACTCGCCACTGTAATCATGCCTGTAGCCCAGCAAGTAACTGCAAAACGTGCTCTTACCCTTGCCGCTCTCGGCTTCCACCAAATAGAGATGCCCCTTGTGAAAGGTGACATCACGTTGCCAAACCGCTGACCCCAAGTCACCCGACTGAGCGAAAACATGGGGCACCAGGTTGTTTAACCTAATCGTTTCCATTTATCTCAGACAGAATATGATAACGTCCAGCTCGCCAAAAAGGGGTTTCAGGCATTCCACCACAGTAGAAACCTCTGGCTGGTGAGCGCTCCACTGGCGAAGATTGGCCGCCAAGACCATCCGTTTTCCCATAAGTTCGCTTCTGGCCTTGTCATCCAGCGGGCGGGTGGAGGTAGACAACATGGACTTCGCTTCCACCGAATCACTGCCAGCGTAAAAGCGCAGCCCGTCGCCTACGCCAAAATAAAACTCCATGTCAGCTCCATGGACGCGGTAAGCGTCGTTACCCCAACGGGTGATGGTCATGCCTGGAGGACACGACCGCATCCAATAATCCACGTCCGCCAACCAATCGCTCTGACTCAGCTTGGCTCCCATGGCCACCCTGGGGCTATCTCCGGAAAAACCGGTGAAAGCCAGGAGCATGTCGCCATCCACGCCACGGATGATATTGTCCATGTCTATCACGGTGTTGACACCCACCATCAACGCCCGCAAGGCCTTGTTGGCCTGCAGCAGGGGAAGGAATTGCCCGCCATCCACATTGACCAACAAGCATCCCAGCATATCGGGAGAAGCGGTAGACATATATGCATCGGTAATGGGGCGGAAAACTTGATTGGCCTCGCGCAAGGCCTCATCCACCCGCGGATTAAGGGAGCTGGTGTTGCCCTCTATGCGTAGCCAACCATCCGCACTAACCATGCGGGCCTCTATAATCACCTGAGAAGGGTCAGCGTCGCTAGGCAATCCCAAAGTAAAAGGAGCCACCAGCAAATCGGGCAACGCCTCCGCCCTGGCCACCAAAGCCATGGGAGCCTGTATGGTATCCAATCGTTGGAAAAGCGGAGAAGTCTTCACGCCCTCTTCTTCTCCCGCGTTCAGGTATCTGGCCAATTGTTGCCGCTTCCGCGCCTTGGCCTCTCCCACGACAGGGCCAATCACCATCAGTACATCATCATTATAGCCCAGCAGCCACGAACCGCTGAGCGTGGTGAAATGGCAATCATCCCGGTCCGTGAGCGGCTCACATCGTCCCTTGACTGCCAACCGCTCCAAGCAACCCTGCAAGTCACTGGCGCTGGACATCTTGGCGCATAAACCCAAATCTCCCTCGGGAGACTCAAACAGGAATACCTTGGCGCTAAAGTCTATACCACAATCGGCTACATGGTCTATTCCTAGCACTTTCCTCAACACGTCTGCCTTTCCGTCGGCACCATTTTCCTCCATCAGGCGGGAAGCGTCTATGGACATCAGGGCCTTACTCTCCGACGGTATGGCATTGAGGTAATCGTCACCCGAACAAGCGGCGAGCGACAACAACAAAAGCGGCAGCATAAGCCACCTGCATATCTTACACATCATGGGGTTATTGTTTTCTCCTGGCCAGATTAGCCAACATCACCGCGGAAAGACCGGCGGTCTCCGTGCGCAGCCTGCTGCTGCCCAAAGACACGGACACGAAACCATTATCCATAGCCAGCCGCACCTCGTCGGGCGTAAAATCACCCTCGGGGCCAATCATGACAGTCACGTCGGCGCAATCGCCAAAAGGCTGGCAAAGCTCATCAAAAAGATCTTTCCTCTCTATCTCCTCTATGCAATGACAAATGAACTTCTTTCCCTCACGGGGATGGGTGACAAATTCCTTCAGGCTTACCATGGACGATATCACGGGTTTCCAGGGCTTTCGGCTCTGCTTGGTGGCAGAAACGATAATCTTGTCGAGCCGAACGGTGCGCATCACCTTACGCTCCGAAAGCTTGCAATTGAGGAACGAGAGATGGTCGAAGCCTATCTCCGTGGCTTTCTCCGCCATCCACTCTACCCTATCCATCATCTTCGTGGGAGCCATGGCCAAATGAATCTGTCCATTCCATGCCTGTTCCTGCGGCAATTCACGCCTTATCTCATACATGCAACGCTTGGTGGCGGCAATCGTCACCTCGGCTTCATAGAAAGTTCCCTTTCCGTCCATGAGGAACATCTCGTCTCCACTCTTGAGCCTCAGCACACGCACCGCGTGAAGCGCTTCCTCCAGGGGAAGCTCTGTTTGGTTCTTCGCGTCAGGCACATAAAAGAATCTGGCTTCTTTCATCGTCAAAATAGGATTTATAGGTGTTGCTGTTAGATTTCGGGTTCTATCATATCGTCTCGCTCGCCTTTCTCCCTGGACTTCAGTTCGTCCCGTATTTTCGAGGCCAGCTCATAATTTTCCGCCCGCACCGCGTCGTCAAGCAACGAACGGAGCACTTTCCCGTCTATCACATTCACGGGCATCGCCACGGAGAGCGCATTGGGTTTCCAAGGAGAGGCTTGCCTGTCCATCAACGTCCTATCCGCGTAGACAGGCAAATTGGCCACATAAGCCAAAAGAATGGCATCGCTGGCCCTGATGGGAAATCTCTGGCCAGTGGCGGTGCACACCAAATCCGTGAGGTATTCCCCTGCCATCAGGCCATTGATTTGTATCTCAAACTGGTCGGCTCCCATATCGCGCAGCACACGCCACATCACCTCGGGCAACCACTTCTTGCTGAATGAGGGGCCACGATCCAACCTCACGGACAATTGCTCCCTGACATTGTTGTCGCAAGTGATAACCAACGCACGGCACTCTATGTCGTCCACCAAGGTCATCATACCTATATGGGGTGACGTGCGCATGTTGGAAACGGCAGCCAGCCTCAGCTTTACCCTCATGGCCTCGCCTCCTTCCCCTCAGCGCGGAACGCCAAGGCGAAACAAATGGCCACCACCAAGGCATAAGCGGCAAAGATATACCAACAGGTCTGCCACTGGGTGACTCCATCGGAAGAAGTATAAGCGTTGACCACGGCTTGCGCCGAGAGCGTACCTACCGTAGCGCCAATGCCGTTGGTCATCAGGAAAAAGATGCCCTGGGCACTGGAACGCATCTCAGGATGGGTATTCTGGTCTACGTAAAGCGAGCCGGAGACATTGAAAAAGTCGAAAGCCACGCCATACACCAGCATGGAGAGCACGAAAAGCCACACGCCACCGCCTGGATTCCCCAAGCCGAAGAAGCCGAAACGCAACACCCAAGCGAGCATGGCAATCAACATCACCGTCTTGATGCCGAAACGCTTCATGAAGAAAGGTATCAACAGAATGCAGCAAGTCTCACTGGCCTGGGAAAGAGATATCAGGATGTTGGCATGCTGTACGCCAAAGGTGTCCGCGTATTCCGGCACGCTGCCAAATGAGGTGATATAGGGGTTGGCATAGCCATTGGTAATCTGCAGGCTCACGCCCAGGAGCATGGAAAAGAGGAAGAAAATGGCCATCCGCTTTTGCTTGAACAAGGAAAAGGCCTTCAGCCCGAAAGCGTCAACCAAGGTGCGTTGGTCCTCGCTGGCCGACGTGGGGCAATGGGGAAGCGTGAAGGAATAGAGAAAGAGCAGCAACCCCACGCTGCCCGAAACCACAAACTGGTTTTGGCTAGACTGGAAACCCATCAGGTCTGTGAACCACATCATGCAAATGAAACCTATGGTTCCAAATACGCGGATGGGCGGGAAATCCTTCACCGTATCCATGCCTACACGGGTCATGGAGGAATAAGCCACGGAATTGGAGAGTGCCAAAGTGGGCATATAGAACGCCACGCTCAACGTGTAAAGCGGGAATATCATGGAGTGCGCCCCCATTTCGCCTTGCCAAGCGGCCGCGAACATGAAAAGCGCGGCCAACAAATGGCAGGCCCCGAGCAAGCGTTGGGCAGGTATCCACCTGTCCGCGACGATGCCCATCAAGGCTGGCATGAAGATGGAGACCACTCCCTGGACAGCGTAAAACCACCCGATGTGGCTAGCCATACCAATGTTGACGAGGTAAGTGCCCATGGAAGTGAGATAGGCTCCCCACACCGCGAACTCCAAAAAGTTCATCACCGCCAAACGTATCTTCAAGTTCATCGCGCCGTAATTTTTCACTATTAGAATATTTCTGCAAAGTTAAGCATTTTAATCGGATAATGCCGAGAAAACAAAAGAAAACTTGCGCCCGCCAACTTTATTTAACCCAAATTGATTTTTGGGCTTTGGACAGATTGCTCGCTTATGCCTCGTGACATGATACTAGTTTCGATGCCCCACGAAACTAGTGTCGTTGGCCTTCGAGACTAGTATCACAAGGCACCGAGACTAGTGTCGGTTTCAAACGCCTGTCCACAGCCCCCGCAAGCGGGCTAAGAGCGAACGTGCGAAAAGGGGTTTATAGGGGTGACGGAAAATAAGTTATTTTGCCAAGGAAAACAAGTTGTTTTGTCCAGGAAAACAAGTTAAATTCCTCACGAAAACAAGTTAAATTGATGAGCAAAACAAATTGTTTTGCCAACCCGCCTGCCGGCGATGCACACTTCACCGCTGCCCGAAGGATTGCGAACCCAGCCAAGACGCAAGCGAGACAAATTCCTGGGCGGTCGGAACGCTATGGGAATAGCCGTAACGAGGTGGGCTTCGAAGAAGTCCTTTTCTTTACGATAATCCCCGCAAAATCTCTACTGACCCTGAAAGAAGCCACACACAGGGCGGGAAAACCGCGAAATGGGGGTAAAAAGAAAAAGATTGATTGTCTCACGACAACCAATCTTTTATTAACCTTAATAATCTAATACCATGAAAAACACTCTGCAAAGATACGCATTCTTTTCGTATCAGCAATTCTTTCTGGCGAAAATGATTCGCTTTTTAGTATTCATTAAAGGAATGACCATTCCATTTAAATTTTCTTTGCGACAAAACGCGAGCCACAGCCTCCTTTTCTCCGCTCGGCAGCAAAGGCGTGGAAAGCCTGAAAGTCAATGCGTCTTCATCAGGAGAAAGCGTGGCTTCCACCATCACGGGGTCTATCATTTGCACCAACTCCTGATACCGTTCCTCGGTCATGGAATCGGGACGGGAAACCAACTTGGCAGGCAACGCTTCCAAAAGACTATCCACCACCTGTTGCAGTTCCGTGAGGGGACGCCAGCTGGAATCATAGAAAGACAACTCGGACTCCTTGGCAGGCGCTTGCAATGTTTTCACTACGCAAATGAGAGAATCCGCCCCATCGGCAGGCATGACACGCATCTGGAGCGTGGCGGATTGGCTGAGCGTGGCTTGCAAATAAACGGCGGTCAAGGTATCCAACACGGTTTCCCCTTGCAGCATGTTCGCTACTTTGACCTCAAGGTTTTTCTCCTTCAGGTCTATACATTCCTCCCGTTGGGCTTCCGTCAAATAAGGCGAAAGCGTATCGGGCATCGCCAGCCAAGCGGCTTTAACCGACTGCGCACGCCCGCCCAGCGCAAAGCCCAGCAAGCAAACGCATAGCGTGAATATCCTTCTCATAGCGCAATTATATCATAATCACTTATCCCAAGTACTTCATGAGAATGCGGGCATAGCCGTTCTCACGCAACTTGATGATGCTCTTCTCCCTGATTTGGCGCACACGCTCACGAGTGAGACCCAGCTCATCGCCTATCTCCTCAAGGCCTTTCTCATGGCAGCCGATGCCATAACACTCGCGCACGATGATAGCCTCGCGCTCCTTGAGCACCTTGTTGAGCACATTGTTCAACTCAAGGCTCATGGACTCGAAATCCACGTGCCTGTCCGTCCGGCTATCGTCACCCGAGGCCATCACGTCCGCCATGGAATTATCGTCATCCTCCCCGAAAGGAGCGTCAATACTCAAATGATGGGAATCGGCCTTGATGGCCACGTCTATCTTGGCCTCATCAATATCCGTTATCCTGCTCAATTCCTGCACGGAAGGCTTTCGCTGGTGCTCCTGCTCAAACTTGCTTATCTCGGCGTTAATCTTTGTGAGAGCCCCCACTTGGTTCAAAGGCAACCTCACGATACGGCTCTGCTCGGCGATAGCCTGCAAGATGCTCTGGCGTATCCACCACACCGCGTAGGAAATGAACTTGAAGCCACGTGTCTCGTCAAACTTCTCGGCGGCCTTCACCAGGCCGATGTTACCCTCGTCGATTAGGTCCGTAAGCGTAAGCCCTTGATGCTGATACTGTTTCGCCACGGAAACCACAAAGCGCAAATTGGCCTTCACAAGTTTCTCCTTGGCACGCTCAGCCTCTGGGCCACCCTTCCTGATGGCTTGAGCCAGCTCTATCTCCTCGTCAATCGACACCATAGGCTCGCGGCTTATCTCCGCCAAGTATTTGTCGAGTGCCTCACTGGAACGATTGGTAATGCTTTTGCTGATTTTTAGTTGCCTCATTCTCGAAATCTCTTTATCCTATTTTCATAAAAAAGCTACCTTTGCCTGCCAGCCTTTCGGCTAATCGGCGTGCAAAGGTAGTTATTTTAATCGAAATACGAACTATATTCCAGGAAAAAACGCACACTGCGCATTTATTTCCTTATTCCCGTTCCCGATTTAACGACGGAAATGGCGAGAGGGAAGCTATTTCTTCAACCACTTGTCGAGCCAAGAGAAGAAAGTGCGCTGCCACAAGACGCCATTCTGGGGCTGCAATACCCAATGGTTTTCATCTGGGAAAATGAGCAACTCAGCGGGAATGCCCCTCATGCGAGCCGCATTGAACGCTCCCATGCCCTGATTGGCATTGATACGATAGTCTTTTTCGCCATGAATGCAAAGAATAGGCGTATCCCACTTGTCAACGAACTTATGGGGACTATTGGCGTAGGTGCGACGGGCATTATCAGTAGCGTCGGAATTCCAATAAGCGTCATCATACTCCCAGTTGCTGAACCAAGCTTCCTCGGTATCCGTGTACATGCTTTCCAGGTTGAAAGCGCCGTCATGGGCAATAAAGGCCTTGAAACGCTTGTCGTGATGACCTGCCAGATAATAAACGGAGAAACCTCCGAAGCTGGCTCCCACACATCCCAAGCGGTCTTTATCTACAAAGGGCAAATTAGCTACCGCGTCATCTATGGCGGAAAGATAGTCTTTCATGCACTGACCAGTCCAGTCTCCGCTAATCCGCTCATTCCATTCACTGCCATAACCAGGCAAACCGCGGCGATTGGGGGCGATAATCACATAGCCATGAGCCGCCATGATCTGGAAATTCCATCGATAGCTCCAGAACTGGCTTACGGGGCTTTGGGGACCACCCTCGCAATAAAGCAAGGTAGGATACTTCTTGGTCTCATCAAAATGAGGGGGCAAAATCACCCACACTTGCTCCTGCTTACCATCAGTGCAGGTTACCCAACGTTCCCTCACCTCGCCCATTTGCAGTTGGTCAAGGATATGCTTGTTCTCGAATGTGAGCTGTGTCACCTCGCTCTTCTTCTCTTTCTTGGAAGGTGTCACGACATAAAGGTCGTCGGGGCTGGACATGCTGTGGCGGGTAACCAAAAGCTTCTTGCCCATCATCTGCAAAGAGCCATAGTCATACATGCCGTCTGTCAACTGCATTACCTTGCCCTGCAAGTTGGTTTGATAGACATGGATACAAGCGTGCCAACATCCCAGGAAGTAAAGCGTCTTGGAATCGGGTGCCCACGTAAAGGCATCCACGTTGGAATCAAAACTCTCCGTCACGTATGTCTTCTTGCCCGTGGCCAATTCATAAACGCAAAGACGATTGCGATCACTCTCGTACCCATTGCGTGCCATGCTTTGCCAAGCAAGATACTTGCCATCGGGAGAGAAACTGGGATTGGTGTCATACCCCACATTGCAATCCTCAGCCTGTTTGTTGACCGCCTGGTCTTTCATGGACTTTGTCGCGTCAATGGTAGGTTCTTGATAGCCCTCAGGTTTGCAGAGATTCTTCGTCTCGCGCGCGTGTATATTATATAGGTATATGTCCGCGTCAGTGGAGATGGCGTAAGCCACACCCTCCTTTTTCCTGCTCGTATAGGCTATGGTCTTGCAGTCAGGGCTCCAAGCCAACTGCTCTATGCCCCCAAAAGGAGCCATGGGGCACTCATAGGGTTCTCCTTGCAGGATATCCTCTCCCTCGTCAACGCCCTCGGAGGTCACCTTGGCCAAGAAAGGATGGGGAATGCTCTCCACGTAATGATCCCAATGGCGATAATTCATGTCCGTAACCAGCCGTCCTGTCGCCTTGGGCAAGTCGGAAGGATTCTCCTTGATAGAACCATGATAGGGAATACTCTTGATCAATATGACCATCGTCTCGTCAGGAGAGAACAGGAAACCCTCTATGTCTGTCTTGGAATGGGTAAGCTGCTTGCGGTCTGTACCATCGGCGTTCATGCTCCATAACTGTCCTTCCCGCAAAAAGGCGATACGCTTGCCCCCCGCTATCCAAACGGCAGAGGTCTCGCTCTGCGCATCTACCGTGAGTGTCTTTTGATTAGATCCGTCAGCCGCCATTGTAAACAGCATTTGGTGCCCTTTGTTCTCGGGCACACTGTAATAGCCCACTTGATAGACGATAGACTTAGCGTCGGGAGAGACGGCCGCTCCACCTATACGCCCCATTGCCCAAAGAGCTTCGGGAGTCATCAAGTCACTCTTCAATTGTATGTCATTGCGCTGTATCATTTTCTGCGCTTCGGCATGGCCACCACCCAGCATGAGTGCCGTGGCCATTGTCATAATCGTTGCTTTCCACATCGTAGTCTTATTTTTTACCTTTCTTTCTGCGTTCCAGTTCCTCACGCCTGCGCTTAATCTCCTCTTGCTCACGCTGCTGGTACTCCTGCAAAGCCTGCATACGAGCGGCCAAGCCGCTGACTTTCTTGGGATTGTTCTTGTTTTGCTCATAGCGAGCCTCCAATATCTGGAGCAGTTTCTCGTCATTAGTAGTCTTGCGCAAAGTCCACATGATGGCAGCACTGCAGAAAAGGCTGATGAAATAATAGAAGTTCAAGCCAGCTGAATACTCATTGAACATGAAGAAGAAAATCACGGGCATGAGATACATCATCCACTGCATCATCTTCATCTGCTCAGCTTGCTGACCCACCATTTGGTCTTTCTGCTGGCGCATCGTCATCCATGAGTATGCGACATTAGCCACACAGAACAAGATACACGTCAAGCTCAAGTGGTCGCCAATAAGCCATATATTCGTGTTCCATTCCACAATGGGGTCATAGGTACTGAGGTCGCTAATCCACAAGAATGATTCCCCACGAAGCTGTATGGCGTTAGGAACGAAGTTGAACATGGCAATCCAGATAGGAGCCTGTATCAACATGGGCAAGCAACCCGAGAGCGGGCTCACGCCATACTTACTATACTCCGCCATCATGGCCTGCTGCTTCTGCATCTGGTCTTCCGGTTTGTTGTATTGGGCTGTGGCCTCCTCCAACTTCGGCTTCAACACACGCATCTTGGCAGAGCTCATATAGCTCTTCTTCACCATGGGATAGGTGATGACTTTCAGCAACAACGTGATCAAGATGAGCACGACACCCATGGGGAAATAGTTCTGCAGGAAGTCGAAAACATAGAGCGTGAAGAATCGGTTGATATAACGGAACAACGGCCATCCTAGGTAGACGAGTCTTTCCATCTCCAGATCCTTGCCGAAAGTGCTTTGCTTCTGCACTTTCTGCAACAAGCGGAAATCATTGGGGCCATAATAGAACTCAAACTCGGAGGGCTTTTGGCCCGTTGGGTCAAAGGCGGTCTTCATCTTCGCCTCATAATTCTTCAAGTAGCCAGAGCCTTTCTGCTGGGGAATACTCGTCATGAGCGCACCTTTCTGGAAATTATCCTTGGCAATCATCACGGCGGAGAAAAACTGATTCTTGAATGCCACCCAATCGATGGTTTCCTCCAAGGGCTCATCTATTTCCTCGCTGGTCTCGCTCAGGTTGTCTGTTCCTCCCTCCACGTCATGATAAGTCAACGTGGCGTAGCGGCTCTCAAAGGTAAATCCCCTCTCTTGCTGGCGCGCCTTGCCCGTCCACTGCACGTCCATCTTGTCATAAGTAGGAGCGAAAAGGCCTGCCATGCCTTGGGTAGACAGGTTCATGTGGAGCAAGTAATCCTTACCCAACCAATATTTCAAGGTCAGATATTTGCCTGGGGATGCCTCAGCGGTAAAAGTCACCGTCGTATCAGTCACCTGCGTGGGCTGAAAATATAAGTCCGCTGTATTGATGTTAGCTTCTTTCGTTGCCAACAAGAATTTCAAGGTATTATCCTTTTGGTCGAAAAGGGTCAGATCTGGTGTGTCTTTAGATCCATCCTTTTGATTGATATCATGACCCGTATAGCCTTTGATGACCGCTTTCTCCACGAAAGCTCCCTTACTGTTGAAGGTCAATTCCACCTTGTCATTCTTCAAAACAACACGATGAGCCTTCCCTTGTAAGGCACTGTGAAAGAGAGCATTGGTATCCGCCAAAGCCACTTGCTTGGCGGCGATAGCCTTCTGGCGGGCACTTTCCTTGGCCTTCGCCTCGTATTGCTCACGGGCTACCTGCTGTATGGAATCCCTAACGAATGCCTCGCGGCGTTCCTCTTCCGAGGGTTGTGAATACCAACTAAAACCTATTAAAACCAAGGCTATCAGTACGAAGCCTATAATGTTATTCTTACTCATTATTATTTTTCTTGTTGGCTATTGCCGTTTTCACGAAATCAAGGAAGAGGGGGTGGGGCTTCAACACCGTACTTTGGTATTCTGGGTGATATTGCGTGCCCACATACCATTTCAATCCAGGTATCTCCACGATTTCCACCAGGTCACTCTCGGGATTGCGCCCCACGCACATCATGCCATTGCGCTCAAACTCTGACTGGAACTCGTTATTGAACTCATAACGATGACGATGGCGTTCTTGGATATGTTCTTGCTTATAGATATCAAATACACGAGAACCTTGTCTCAGCACGCATTCATAAGCGCCCAATCGCATGGTTCCGCCCATATTGGAGATATTCTTCTGCTCCTCCATGATATCGATAACGTTGTGCTCGGTCTTCTCGTCCATCTCACGGGAATTGGCATCCTCGTATCCCAGCACATTGCGAGCAAACTCAATGACCATCATCTGCATGCCCAAACATATACCAAAGGTAGGAATGTCGTGAGTACGCGTATAATGAGCGGCGATAATCTTTCCCTCAATACCTCTTTGGCCAAAACCTGGGCAGATGACAATACCATCTTGTCCTGCCAACTTCTCCGCCACATTGGCTTGGGTAATCTTCTCGGAATTGATGAAAGTTATCACCACCTTGTGGTCATTATAAGTACCAGCGTGGGAAAGGCTCTCTCGGATACTCTTGTAAGCGTCTTGCAAGTCATATTTGCCCACCAAACCAATATGCACAACCTCCGTCGCCTTGCGCCTTCTCTCTATAAAGGATTTCCAAGGTCCCAGGGCTGGAGTCTCGCCCACGGGCATCTCCATCTTATGAAGAATAGCCACGTCAAGTTTTTGGTTTTGCATATTGACAGGAACATCATAGATGCTCTCCAAGTCCTCGCTCTGTATCACACAATCACGATCCACATTACAGAAATTGGCAACCTTTTTCAAGATAGCGTCATCCAAATGTTTCTCGGTTCTCAGCACAAGAACATCAGGCTGGATTCCTACGCTCTGTAATTCTTTCACAGAATGCTGGGTAGGCTTGGTCTTCAATTCTCCCGCAGCTTTCAAATAAGGCACATAAGTGAGATGAACATTGATGGCTCGCTTGCCCAGCTCCCATTTCAACTGGCGGATAGCTTCCATGAAAGGCGCACTCTCAATGTCACCAATAGTACCGCCTATCTCGGTAATCACAAAATCATAGCCATATTTGGAGCCCAAAAGCTTAACATTGCGCTTGATTTCATCGGTGATATGGGGCACCACCTGAATAGTCTTGCCCAGATAATCGCCTCTACGCTCCTTGTCAATCACAGACTTATAAATTCGTCCCGTGGTCAAGGAATTAGCCTTGGTAGTCTGGATGCCCGTGAAACGTTCATAATGTCCCAAATCAAGATCGGTTTCCATGCCGTCAACGGTAACATAACACTCGCCGTGCTCATAAGGATTGAGCGTGCCAGGATCTATATTGATATAGGGGTCAAACTTTTGAATGGTGATATTGTAGCCTCTGGCCTGCAGGAGTTTTCCTATTGAAGAAGATATGATACCCTTGCCCAATGAAGAGACCACGCCACCTGTCACGAAGATGTACTTAGTTTCTGCCACGATATAATAAGAATTACTGGTTATTTTTATGCGCGAAGGTACGATAAATCCATGAAATAACCAAAATAATCAACAAGAAGATGTGTTTTTCTGAATTTAATTACTACCTTCGCGACAAATTAGAAAAGAGATGATGAGAATCAAGTGTCTATTACTTCTTTTGGTTTTCATGGGCTTAGGAGCTACAGCTCAGCAATCTTCCCTCAAGACTTACTATAATAATATGGTAAGAAACTACATGGATTCCTTGCTAGCCACGAAGACGCACCTTGATTCCACTGAAATAAAAGCAGCGGAAGACTCCCGCTACTCCCAATTATTCACGACTCTCACCTTTTATCATAGACCCACGGCCAGAAAACTCCGGATAGGAAACCGATTCGCTCCAGCGGACAGCACAGACAGGATGATAGATAATGTCTTGATGAACATCTACCTGAAAAGGCCAGATTTGGTAAGAGAACACGAGACGCACTTAGATATCGTTGGAGCCCCCATAGAATCAAAGCCGGAGCCAGAGATAGAACACGTATACCAAGAAATCGTGGAACAAGTTGCCCCAAAAGCCATTGAGCCTGTAGTCAAACCTTTGGACATCTATGTAAAAAAACCTAACTTTTGGACTTTCTCTGGCGATTACTACTTGCAAATCCTGCAAAACTACGTATCTGGCAATTGGTATAAAGGCGGCGAGAGCAACTACTCTTTGCTGGGAAGCGTGACTATGCAAGCCAACTACAACAACAAACAGAAAGTGAAATGGGACAACAAGCTGGAACTGAAACTAGGCTTGCAGCATTCCAACAGCGACTCCCTCCACAGCATGAAATCATCAGAAGACCTGATACGCTACACTAGTAAGCTGGGCCTACAAGCCACCAAGAGATGGTATTATAGTTTGCAGTTGATCGTCTCAACACAGTTCACCAGAGGATTCAAGAGCAATGACCCCAAAATATACTCCGGCTTCATGTCGCCCTTCAACACCAATATCTCCGTCGGTATGGATTACAACGTGAACTGGTTGAATAACCGCCTCACGGGAAACACCCACATCGCCCCTTTGGCAATGAACTGGCGATACGTGGACAGGGGGGGATTGGCCACCGACTATGGACTGGATCCCGGGTCACATAACCTGATAGACTATGGTTCGGAAATAACCGTGGACGTAACGTGGAAATTCAGTGATGACATAAGCTGGAAGTGCCGACTTTATGGCTATACGACCTATGAACGCTCAGAACTGGAGTGGGAAAACACATTCACCTTTCGTTTCAATCGTTATATTTCCACCAATCTCTTCGTCTATCCCCGCTTCGACGATGGTGTAGCCCGCGACAGCCATCACGGATATTGGCAATTCAAGGAATATTGCTCTATAGGTTTCTCCTACTCTTTCTGACCTGGGCATGAATTAAGAGGTATCGACAAGGTATGTTAGGCAAAAACACCACAGACAGGTTACTGGCCAAAATACGAGAAGGACAAGCCCTCAGTACCAAAGAAAGACTTAACTTGATTGTCGAGTTGAGTATTCCGTCGATACTGGCGCAAATCACCAGCATACTGATGTTTTACATAGACGCTTCCATGGTAGGACATCTAGGCGCGGAAGCTTCTGCCAGCATAGGACTGGTGGAATCTACCACTTGGCTCTTCAGCAGCATCACCAATGCCATATCACTAGGATTTTCCGTGCAAGCGGCTCACTTCATCGGAGCAAATGACTTCATGCGAGCCAGACAAGTATTCCGCCATGGACTCGTCATCAGCCTCACGCTAAGCGTACTTATCATGTCTGTGGGCGTAGCTATCGCGTTCCCTTTGCCTTATTGGCTTGGAGGAGGCGAGGATATCGTCCACAACTCCTCCCTCTATTTCCTCATCTTCATGCTCGCCATGCCCGCCTACCAACTCAACAATCTGTGCGGCGCGATGCTGAAGAGCAGCGGTAACATGCGGGTGCCCAGCGTGGTAAGTGTCATGATGTGCGGACTGGACATCGTGTTCAACTATCTTTTTATCTTCGTGTTGGGTTTCGGTGTACCAGGAGCCGCGATGGGAACAGCGCTCGCCATATTGACGGCTGGATGCACACAAGCATATTTCGCCATCGTGCGTAACAAGATATTGCGGTTGCGACAAGACAGGATACCCTTCTCATGGGTATGGGGATACCTGCGCAACGCACTGAAGATTTCCAGTCCCATGGCCTTGCAGTCCACCCTGATGAGCGGGGCGCAAATCATGAGCACCATCATCGTGGCCCCGTTGGGCAACTTCGCCATTGCCGCCAACTCCTTCGCCGTGACGGCGGAGAGCCTTTGCTACATGCCTGGCTATGGTATCGGCGACGCTGCCACCACGCTAGTAGGACAAAGTATGGGGGCTGGTAGGAAAGACCTCTGCCGCAGCTTGGCTTACATGACTGTAGGGTTGGGCATGGGAGTGATGGCCTTGATGGGAGTGATTATGTATGTATTCGCCCCAGAAATGATCGGGATTCTTACGCCCGTGGAGGAGATACGCCAGCTGGGCATCACCTCGCTGAGGATAGAGGCTTTCGCCGAACCTTTCTTCGGGGCGGCTATCATTACTTATTGTGTCTGCGTGGGAGCGGGGGATACTATACGTCCCATGCTTATCAATCTAGGCTCCATGTGGCTGATGCGCCTCACGCTTGCCGCATTGTTGGCTCCCCATTATGGACTGCCAGGCGTATGGTTTGCCATGGCCGTGGAGCTGACCTTCAGGGGTTGTCTCTTCCTGTGGCAGCTCTTCAGGGGGAAGTGGATGGAGCGAGGCCTGCGCATCGTGAAGACCCCCTAGAACTTCCACGCATGCATACACATATATATATATAATAACATATATATATAATAACAAGGTATAGAATGACATAAAACCTTGCTCCACATAAAGAAGGAAAGAGATCGTTTCACTATCATAAACATCAACAAAAATGAAAAAAAGAAAGCTAATGACCCTGGCCTTGGCCATGTTCCTGTTCGCGGGACAGGCCATCGCCCAGCAAATGCCTCCCATCCCCAAGGACAAGGAGGTAAGGATGGGCAAGCTCGACAACGGGCTTACCTACTACATCCGCCACAACGATTACCCCAAGGACGTGGCCAACTTCTACATCGCCCAGCGCGTGGGCTCCATCAACGAGGAGGAGAACCAGCGCGGATTGGCCCACTTCCTGGAGCACATGGCATTCAACGGCTCAGAGAACTTCCCTGGCAATGGAATCATCGAGTTCACCCGAGGCCTCGGCGTGGAATTTGGCAGCAATTTGAACGCCTACACTTCTATCGACCAAACAGTCTACCGCATCTGTGACGTGCCTACCGCTCGCCAAACAGCCCTGGACTCCTGTCTCCTGGTATTGAAAGACTGGAGCTGCGGACTGTTGCTGGAAGACGAGGAGATAGACAAGGAGCGCGGCGTCATCCACCAAGAGTGGCAAATGGGCAGCGACCCCTTCCAGCGTTTCGCCGACAAGCACCTGGAGGAGCTCTATCCTGGCAGCAAGTATGGCAAGCGACTGCCCATCGGACTGATGAGCGTGGTAGACAACTTTGAGTATCAAGCTCTAAGAGACTACTATCACAAATGGTATCGTCCCGACAACCAAGCCATCATCGTAATAGGCAACGTGGACGTAGACCACATCGAGGCAGAAATCAAGAAGCTGTGGAACGGTGTGAAGGTGGATCCCAATGCCGCCAAGGTGACGACCGAGGCCGTGCCCGACAACGAGGAGCCTATCTACGTGACCTACCAGGACAAGGAGCAGAAGTATAGCATCATCAGCGTGAACATGAAGCACGACGCGGTGCCCGACTCCGCCAAGAGCACCCTGGACTATCTGATACTGCAATATGGCCGACAGATGGCTGGCATGATGATTAACATGCGCCTGCAGGAGCTGATGCAGCAGCCTGATTGCCCCTTTGTATCCGCAGGCGTAAGCTATGGTCAGTTCATGGGCATCAGCAAGCCTAAAGATGCCTTCGAGCTGCAGATAGTGCCCAAGGAGGGCAAGGACATCGAGGCCTTGACCGTGGCCATGAGAGAAGTGGAGCGCGCACGCCAGTTCGGCTTCACCGAGACCGAGTACGCCCGCGCCAAAGCTGACTACCTGAGCAGCCTGGAGCAACTCTACACCAACCGCGACAAGACCTCCAACACCTACTTCTACAACCTCTGCGTGGGCAACTACCTGGCCAACGAGCCTATGCCTGGCATAGAGGACGAGTATACGCTGATGAACCAGATAGTACCCAACATCCCCGTGGCCGCCATCAACATGCTGGCTGCCGAGATGATATCCAAGGACAACAAGAACCTGGTGGTATACCAACTCTCGCAGGAGGCTCCCGGCAAGGTAGCACCCTCCGCCGACCAGCTGCACCGCGCCATTGACGCCGTAAGGGCTGAGAAACTGGAGGCTTACGTAGACAACGTGAAGAACGAGCCCCTCATCGCCCAGTTGCCTCAGAAGGGCAGCATCGTGAGCACCACCGAAGACCAGAAACTGGGCTTCAAGAAGCTCACCCTCTCCAATGGTGCCACTGTCATACTGAAGAAGACCGACTTCCAGGACGACGAGGTGAAGATGAGAGCAGAGGCCAAGGGCGGCATGAACAAGTATGGCGAGGCTGATTTTGTCACGCTGGGAGCCTATGACTACATCGCGGGCAGTTGCGGACTGGGCAACTTCTCCGTGACCGAGCTGCAGAAGGCACTGGCCGGCAAGAAGGCCAACGCCAACCCCTCGCTGGGACTCTACACCCGCTCGCTGAACGCCTACTCCACCCCCAAGGACGTGGAGACCATGATGCAGCTCTCCTACCTCTACTTCACCGACATGCGCAAGGACGAGAAGGCCTGCCAGTCCACCATCGCCCAGCTGGAGGTGGTGCTGAAGAACAAGGACCTGCAGCCCGAGAGCGTGTTCAGCGACTCACTGCAGTACACCCGCTACTGCCACAACCCCCGCTTCGCCCCGCTGCGCTACGATGACCTGAAGAAGGTCAACGCAGACCGCGTGGTGGAAATCACCAAGGAGATGTTCGCCGACGCGAGCGAATTCACCTTCTACATCGTGGGCAACTACGACGAGGCCACCCTGCTGCCCCTCATCGAGCAGTATATCGCCTCCCTGCCCTCCAGCCAGAAGCAGCCCAAGAAGGTGGAGGCCGGACAGGAGGTGATCACCTACCCCAATGGCGCCGTGGCCAACCACTTCAGCCGCAAGATGGAGACACCCAAGGCACAGCTCTACAAGATATGGCGCACCGAGAAGGTGCCCTACACGCTGGAGAACAGCGTCTTGGTGGACGCTGCCGGACAGATCGTCAACATCAAGCTGCTGCGCACCATCCGCGAGGAGAACAGCGCCGCCTACTCCGTGGGCGGATACGGCTTCAACCAGCGCACCGCCGACGACCAGAACTATCTGCAGATACTGGCCGGCTGCCCCATGGATCCCGCCAAGGCAGACCTGGCCCACAAGCTGATGGAACAGGGCGTGACCGAGATGGCGCAGACCGTGGAGGCTACCGACCTTCAGAAGGTGAAGGAGTTCATGCTCAAGCAAGCCAAGGAGAACGCCCGCAACAACAGCCACTGGCTGGGCGTATTGAGCGAGTATTGCGACACCGGCCTGGATATTCAGACCGACTACGAGAAGACCGTCAATGCGTTGACCCCCGAGAAGATTGCCGCCTTCATGAAGGGCTTGCTCTCCACGGGCGACAGCGTAGAGGTCTTGATGACTCCCGAGAAGTAAGCGTCAATCCATTTAGCTGAAACGATTCCATCCCCCATCGCCACCACTGAGCGGCGATGGGGGATTTCTTTTGCCCCAAAGCCAGGACGCTCGTCCCGCTTCCCCTGGGAAGAGCACGCAGGAAGGCAGAGCCTTCATGAGGCATCATATAAGATGATGATAGGCATCGTCTAAGATGATGGTGGTCATCATATAAGATGATGCCCTACCTAGGTAGCGCATATCCCACGGAAAGATACTGTCAAAGCCTCGCCGGGAAAGGGGATCGCCCCCTTTCCCGCCAAGGAAGCCTTGGTTGAGGCAGGCCAAGCGCAAGAACTTTTACCCATTTTTGAGTATTGCGAGGCACGGCAAATCGCCGTACCTTCGCGTCGGAAACCAATACAAACAAACTCTAAACGACAAATGGGAAAAACAAGAATCACGATTGCCGCGTGCGCATTGGCAGCCTGCTGCCTCCATCCTGGCATTGCCATGGCACAGTACTCGGCGGCCGACAGCGTGTACCAGCACGCCAAGGGCAACCGCCTCAGCGTGGGCGGATACGGGGAAATCGCGCTGACACGCAATTTCTACAGCGACAACATCTATCGCTATCGCAACCCCGCGACCTACAAGAACGACCCCAGCCATGGGCGGTTTGACATCCCCCATGCCGTCATCTACATCAGCTATGACTTCGGCAAGGGCTGGACCATGTCCAGCGAGATAGAGTTCGAGCATGGCGGCGCCGGCGGAGCGGTGGAGAAAGAATGGGAAGAAGGAGGCGAATGGGAGCAAGAGACCGAGAAAGGCGGAGAGGTGGAGCTGGAGCAGTTCTGGATACAGAAAAGCTTCACCCCGTGGGCCAACGTCCGCGTGGGCCACATCGTGGTGCCCGTGGGACTCACCAACGCCCACCACGAGCCGCTCAACTACTTCACCGTCTACCGCCCCGAAGGCGAGGGCACCATACTGCCCAGCACTTGGCACGATACGGGCATCAGCTTCTGGGGTCGCCTGGGAGACTTCCGCTACGAGGTGCAAGCACTGGCGGGACTGGACGCGCTCCTCTTCAACAGAGACAACTGGATACAGGCAGGAGCGGGCTCTCCTTTCGAATTCAAGGTGGCCAACAAATACGGCTTCGCCGCCAGGCTAGACAACTACACCGTCAAGGGACTGCGCGTGGGCCTGAGCGGATACTATGGCAGGGCGTTCCACAATTCCTTCCCCCACGACATGGAGAGCGACGGGCAAGTGAACAAGGACGTGAAGGGCGACGTGTACATAGGCGCACTGGACTTCACGCTTGACCGCTGGAACTGGGTCGTGCGAGGAAACGTGGACTATGGTTACCTTTCCGATGCCGCCCGCATCAGCTCGCTGAAAAACAACTCCGCAGGTGGCAGCTCTCCCGTGAAACGCTCCGACGTGGGCAAGAACGCCGTGGCCGCAGGCATCGAGGCGGGATATGACATCTTCTCGCAAATACCCAAGCTCAGGAACGACGGGCAACGTCTCTACCTGTTCGGCCGATACGAATACTATGATTCCTACATCAAGGAAGCGTCGCAGACAGAAGCCAACTACACCGCCAAGAACCGCTTCGCCGTGGGCGTGAACTATTGCCCGCTGCCCCAAGTGGTGGTCAAGGCCGAGTATTCCAAGCGGTGGTTCAACAAGACGCTCTCCGACGGCACGCCCTACAATGACGAGCCTTCCATCTCCATAGGCGTGGCCTACCAGGGCTTCTTCCTGTAAAGCAAGACAATCATCAACAACACACAACACATAAAGACATGAACAAGAGAACATTCAACCATCGCGTCGCCATCATGGCCATGAGCCTCATGGCGGCCACGGGCTTCACCGCCTGCAGCGACGACGACAACAACGGGGGCTCCGAGGTAGAGGCCCAGAAAGTGAAAGAGATGAGTACGCTCACCGAGAAGTATGTCAACGACGTGGTCTACTACACCTACGACAAATTGGCCGACGCTTCAGAGAAGCTCTACGACGAGGTAGAAGCTATGAGGAGCAGCCTGGCGGCAGGCACACTCACCCAAACGCAGATAGACCAGACATGCGCCACCTTCCTGGAGGCGAGAGCCTGGTGGGAGAAGAGCGAGGCATGGCTCTACGGACCCGCCGAGAACTGGGGCATAGACCCACACATAGACACTTGGCCGCTGAGTCGCCCCGGACTGGCTACCTTCCTGCGTGAAAACAAGAACACCATATTCGCCCAGGGATTTGACATCAACGAGGCTATAGAGGCCGTGAGCAACAACAACAACGAGGACTCCTGGTTGGGTTTCCACGGACTGGAGTTCGTGCTCTTCCGTGACGGAGCCAACCGCACCGTAGCCGACTTCCAGGGAGAGGAAAGCGCGAGCGAGTTCGCCGGCAGCGGCGTGGACGGAGCCTTGGAGCTGGACTTCGCCTGGGCCGTGGCGGGAGACCTGAGAGACCACACCTACAGACTGGAGGTGAACTGGAACGAGAACGCTCCGCAAGCACGCAAGGACAGGGTGCAGGCACGTGGCTGGAGCCTCATGGACGAGCCTGGCTATTACACAGGCTATGCCCTCACCCACCCCGCGAGCGGCATGCCCTATACCTCGGATCGGGGAGCGATATCCACCATTCTCAACTCTGGCTGCATGAACATAGCCCAAGAAGTGGCCGACCAGAAAATGGGACAAGTATGGCGTACCGCCACTGGCCAAGGAACCGCGGAGGACAGCCAGGACTACATCGAGTCCCCCTATAGTCACAAGTCGTTCCAGGACTTCTATGACAATATCATCAGCATCAAGAACGCCCTCTACGGGAACATAGAGCAGCCCAACTATGATGAGAGCTCCATCATGAGCTATCTCCATAAATACAATCCCGAGCTGGCAAGCAATCTGCAACAAGGACTGGACGCTTCCTTCGACAAGCTGAACGTCTGCATGCAGGGACGGGCGTTCGTGGAAGTGGCCTATAGCGGAACGGCCGAAGAACTGGACAACGTGGCCAAGGCCATGGAGGCCATCAACCAGCTGAACGAGGCACTCAACGAGGCCGACTACTGGATACAGCGCAACTGATGACCATACATACATCTCTACCATAAATAAAGACAGGAGGCCACGGCAAGCCATGGGAAAGGGCTGTCGTGACCTCCACTGTCCATTACACCAGCAACCTGAAATAACCATATTATAAAGATGAGAACAACAAGACACACATGCGCGTGCCTCCTCATGAGCGGACTGGCTCTATCGCTAGCGGCATGCAAAGACGACAATCCTGGAGCAGACAACTACACACCCACTGATGACTATACCTACGTGGGCAAGGCCGTGGGCAATTTCTCCGCCGATGAATGGTATCCCGGAGGCAAGCTAGGCACCACGGAAAACATATCTCCCGGATGCTATGAGGACGAGACTCCAGCCGTGACCAACCAAGGGCTAATCGACGAATTCAACCTGGGAGAAATGTTCTTTGAGCGCAACGTCACCCTCAGCACACCCCCCTTCAACGGACTGGGTCCCGCCTCCGTGCGCACCTCCTGCATAGATTGCCACCCAGGATACGGACACGGCAAGAGACAGGATGCCTACAGGGCTGCCCAATATGGCAACGGATACCTCTTGGTCATCTACACTCCCGATAAGCCGGGCAGCAATGACGGCCCTTATATAGCCGAAGTAACCGGCATGCCCCAAACGCAAGCCGTATCGCCCTTCCTGCCCCCCGTGGACGAGGAGCAGATAAACATCACCTGGAAAACCCTGTCGGGCGACATGCCCAGCGGACTTTCCGCCACAGAGTTCCCGGACGGGGAGAAATACGAGCTGATATACCCAGAGGTCACCATCCCCACGACCGCGTTCAACACCTATCCTCAGCCGACAAACATCGAAGTGCGCCTGGAGTCCACCATCGGCATCATAGGAACGGGACTCATAGACGCTATCCCTGAGAGCGCTCTCAAGGAGCAATACGCCAAGGAAGCCGCGGCGGGCGCGGACTTGAATCCCGCCATGTGGGACAAGGGAGCCAACGACTGGGCCTCATCCGCATACTACACCAACTGGACCAGTCCTGGCGCGCTGGCAGACGGAACACCCGTGGAAGGCATGGTGAAAAGATATACCTACGCGCTGACCAGGGCCTCGCTGCAAGACGGAGCGGGAGCCAACGCCATGTGGAACATACCGAACGTGAGCCGTCCCGACCGTCCCTACCTGTACACCACCGACGCTTGGGCGGAAGCCATGGCCAGGAATCCACAGGTAATAGCCGCCATCAAGGCTGACCCCACCTCACCCTACTACGCTGACGGCACCGACGAAGGCATCGCGGAGGCCGTGAGGAACCTGCTCTCGCCCAAGACCAACCAATTCGAGAACAGCTGGCACAATTTCACGCCCGAGATGAGCACAGACAATTTCTACGCCTTCATGGTATGGCACAGGGGCTTGGCCATCCCCAGGGCCCGCAACCTGCAAGATCCCGACGTGCAGCGTGGCAAACAACTCTTCATGGAGATGGGATGCGCCAGTTGCCATCGCCCATCGTGGACAACGGGCAGCGACAACTACTGGAGACCTGACGTCATCGCCGGGAAAGACCTGCCCAAGTATCCCAACCAAACCATCTATCCCTATTCTGACTTCGTGCAACACCGCCTGCACATGATAAATGACATACACAACTCATGGTGTCGCACCACTCCACTGTGGGGCAGAGGGCTCTCGCTGGCCAACACGGGAGCGCAGGACAGGCTGCATGACTGCCGCGCCCGCAACGAGGTGGAAGCCATCCTGTGGCATGGATACAGCCAGGAGAGCGACGCGTTTGAATCGGCCAAGAAGTTCTACAACTTGCCCAAAGAGGACAGGGACGCCGTGGTGAAATTCCTGCAATCCATATAATGATATTGACACAGATATCATTTCCCTTGGGTCAAGCGGGCTGGGAGCTGACAGGCGCGAAGCCTTCACTCCCTGGCCTGCTTGGCCTTTTTACGCAGTCACCCGCCGCGTGAAGAGAACATAGACACACCTTTATCTATCGGAACAAGAGATGCTGAAGAGAATAGTTGCCTTCCTTTATGTCACGGTCATCGCCTGCATGGCCATAGCCACATTCGCGGAGAAATACCGCGGCACGGACTTCATCCACTCCGCCGTCTATGGCTCGTGGTGGTTCGTGACACTATGGGCCGCGCTTGCCATAATGGGCACAGCCTACTTCCTGCGCCGCAAGATACGCCGCGGCTCTATCGTGATTCTCCATCTGTCGCTGGTCATCATCTTGCTTGGCGCATCGCTCACTTACCTTACCGGGTGGCGGGGAGCCATCAAGCTAAGGCTGAAGGCAGATGTGGACACTTACTACATCATGGACAGCCGAGGGGAGGTGAGCGAGCACAAACTGCCTTTCAAGCTAAGGCTGGAACAATTCCACGTGAGATACCACGAGGGAACGGAAGCCGAGGCCGATTATGAATCCGTGTTCACCATCATCGAAGAAGGACAGGAAACGAAAGCGAGCGTGAGCATGAACAATATCTTCAAATACAAAGGCATACGCTTCTACCAGATGTCATACGACCATGACAAGCGGGGCAGCGTACTGGCCATGAACTCAGACCCATGGGGCATACCCGTCACCTACACGGGCTACGGGCTGCTCTTCCTCTCGCTCGTGTGGATGGTGTTGGACCCACGGGGGACATTCCGCCAGCTGTTGCGCTCAGACCTTGTTCGCAAGGGGGCACTGACCGCGCTGGCCATCTTCGCTTGCGTTCCGGCCGCGCAAGCCGTCAAGGTGTTGCCCAGGGAGACCGCCGAGAAGTTCGGTTCCTTATATATAATGTACAACAACCGGATATGCCCCGTGGAGACCTTCGCCATAGACTTCACCAAGAAGCTCTGCGGCAAGACCAGCTACCAAGGCTACACGGCCGAACAAGTGTTGACGGGATTTCTTTTCTATAGTGAAGAATGGACGCGGGAGCCCATCGTCGCCGTGAAGGGCAAGGAGCTGCGAGAAGCCCTGTCCTTGCCGAGACGATGCGCCGTGAACGATTTCTTCAACTACGAGAGGGGAGGATATATCCTTGGCCCATACATCCAACAATACTACAGCGGACAGCAAGACAAGGCCCCGCGGCAGGCCGCTGACCTTGACGGACGGCTGATGATGGTGATGGACTTGTCGCGGGGCAAGCCGCTCAAGATGTTCCCCGTGAACGCGGGAAAGAACGTCGCATGGTACGCGCCCACTGACAACGTGCCTGACAGCCTGGCTCCCGGAGAGGAACGGGCATTCATAGCCAACGTGCTCACCCTCTTCCGCCACGAGGTGGAGCAAGGCGACATCGCCCGCGCCAACCAGATACTGGACAAGATACTGAAGTACCAGCGGCAGGGCGGAGGCTCTACCCTGCCCTCGGAGACGCGATGGCAGGCGGAACGCCTCTATAACAGCATCCCTTTCGCCACGTTGCTTTTCATGTTCAACCTTGGCGTGGGGCTGTTCCTTTTCGTTCTCACCCTGTGGGGCATGTCGCGCGGAAGCCATTCCCCGCGCCTCCTCTACCGCCCCTTCCTGGGCTGGACGCTGCTCTCCCTCCCTTTCCTCGCGCTCACGCTCTGCCTCGGCCTACGCTGGACTGTCAGCGGCAGGGTCCCCATGGCCAATGGCTACGAGACCATGCTCACCATGGCGTGGTTCGTCATGGCGCTCTCCCTCGTGGCCTACAGCCGCTTCCGCATGGCGCTTCCCTTCGGGCTGATGATGTCGGGATTTTTCCTCCTGGTCTCCCACATCAACCAAATGGACCCGCAGATAGGCCACGTCATGCCCGTGCTCTCCTCCCCCCTGCTCAGCCTGCACGTCTCCGTCATCATGATGGGCTTCGCCTTGCTGTCGCTCACCTTCGTCTGCGGGGTGACCGCCCTGCTAGTCCATGGCATGAAGGGAAAGAGGGGCAAGGAAGGCCTCGGGCAACAACTCGGCTCACTGACCATACTCTCCCGCCTGATGCTCTACCCCGCGCTGGCCCTGCTGGCCATCGGCATATTCGTCGGGGCCATTTGGGCCAACATCTCTTGGGGCACTTATTGGAGTTGGGACGCAAAAGAGACATGGGGGCTCATCACGTTGATGGTCTATGCCGTGGCCGCCCACCAGGGGTCATTGCCCTTCCTGCGCCACCCCGTGGGCTACCACCTATTCATGACGCTGGCCTTCCTCTCCATCGTCATGACCTACTTCGGCGTGAACTACTTCCTCGGCGGCATGCATTCCTACGCGTAGAAGAGTCACAGTGACCCTTGGTGAAGAGTATCAGATACCCTTGATGAAGAGTATCAGATACCCTTGACGAAGAGTATCAGATACCCTTGACGGAGGGTCACGAATACCCTTCGCGGAGAGTATCAGATACCCTTCTCGGCGGGGGCTTGACACACCCCGGCAGAGGCGCCTCCCGGGCATGGCCGCCACAAAAGCGGCCATTTATTTTGCGTTGTGGCCAATTCTCACTATCTTTGCAAGCGTATAAACCCAAAGCGCAAATGAAAGAATTCGTAATATCAGAGGCCAAGGCTGAAACCGCCATACTCGTGGGCCTCATCACCCAAGAGCAAGACGAGGCCAAGACCAAGGAATACCTGGACGAGCTGGAGTTCCTGGCCGACACGGCGGGAGCCGTCACCGTGAAGCGGTTCACCCAGCGCGTGGCGGCCCCCAGCCAGGTCACCTACGTGGGCAAGGGCAAGCTGGAGGAAATCAAGCTATACATCAAACAGGAAGAGGAGGCCGACCGAGAGATTGGCATGGTCATATTCGACGACGAGCTGTCCGCCAAGCAGATAAGGAACATCGAGGCGGAGCTGGGGGTGAAGATACTGGACCGCACCTCGCTCATACTCGACATCTTCGCCATGAGGGCGCAGACCGCCAACGCCAAGACGCAAGTGGAGCTGGCCCAATACCGCTACATGCTGCCCCGGCTGCAAAGGCTGTGGACCCACCTGGAGCGGCAAGGAGGCGGTTCCGGCTCGGGCGGGGGCAAAGGCTCCGTGGGACTGCGAGGCCCCGGAGAGACGCAGCTGGAAATGGACCGCCGCATCATCCTGCAGCGCGTCAGCCTGCTGAAGCAGCGGCTGCAGGAGATAGACAGGCAAAAGGCCACGCAGCGCAAGAACCGCGGCCGGCTGATACGCGTGGCCCTGGTGGGATACACCAACGTGGGCAAGAGCACGCTGATGAACCTCCTGGCCAAGAGCGAGGTCTTCGCCGAGAACAAGCTCTTCGCCACGCTGGACACCACGGTGCGCAAGGTCGTCATCGACAACCTGCCTTTCCTCTTGGCAGACACTGTGGGCTTCATCCGCAAACTGCCCACCGACCTGGTGGACTCCTTCAAGTCGACGCTGGACGAGGTGAGGGAGGCGGACTTGCTGCTCCACGTGGTGGACATCTCCCACCCCGATTTCGAGGAGCAGATACAAGTGGTGGAGAACACCCTCAAAGACCTGGGCTGCGCCGAGAAACCCTCCATGATTATCTTCAACAAGATAGACAACTACACCTGGGTGGAAAAGGAAGAAGACGACCTCACCCCCGCCACCCGCGAGAACGTCACCCTGGAAGAGCTGAAGCGCACGTGGATGGGCAAGCTAAGTGACAGCTGCCTCTTCATCTCCGCCAAGCAACGGGAAAACATAGACGAGCTGAGAGATATCCTCTACAAGAAAGTGCGAGAGCTGCACGTACAGAAATATCCGTATAACGACTTCCTCTACCCACAAGTGGAGGACAGCCTCTAACCACCACCCCTATGGAAGATTACAGGAGTTTAACGCTGGATGAGGTAGCCGCCCTGGAGAGGCAAGGCTGCACCGCTGAAGACTGGTCCACCATCTACGTGGCCGAGGACTTCCTCGCCCACACTGTCACGGACACCCACTTCTACGGGGAAATCAAGCTGGGGGTCTACGAGCGGCGCATGGAGCTGGAGGAGGGCTTCAGCCTTCCCACGGGCATCAGGCACGCCACGCTCAAGGACGTCACCGTCGGCGACAACTGTCTGATAGAAGGCGTGGGCTGCTACATCCACCGGTACGACATAGGGGACGAATGCTATATCTCCGACGTCGGCAAGTTGAGTTGCGCCCCCGACGCCACTTTCGGGCAAGGCAACACCATCGCCGTGCTCAACGAGGGAGGAGAAGAGAACGTGACGCTGTACGCGGGCCTCTCGCCCCAAGTGGCAGCCCTCATGGCCTTATACGCCGACGACAGGCTACCCCGGGAAAGCCTGCGCCGCGTCGCCCTGCGCCAAATAGCCCGGGAGAGGCGGGAAAGAGGACAAATAGGCCACCGCTCGAAAATAGTGAGCGCCACGGAAATCACCAACGCCATCATAGGGGAAGACGCGGAAATATACGGCGTCTCGCAGCTCGCGGAATGCACCATACTAAGCACTCCCGAGAGCAGCACCTACCTGGGCCATGATGTCATCATAGACAACAGCATCGTACAGGCAGGAGCCTCCGTGCTAGACGGGGCGAAAATAAGCAACTCATTGGTGGGCGAGGCATGCCACGTGGGCAAGGGCGCCTCACTGGAATCCACCTTGCTCTTCGCCAACTCCCACATTGACAATGGAGAGACATGCGCCGCCTTCTGCGGCCCATTCACCGTAAGCCACCACAAAAGCTCGCTGCTTATCGGGGGCATGTACTCCTTTTACAACGCGGGCTCGGGCACCAATTACTCCAACCACGCCTATAAGATGGGACCCATCCATTGGGGCGCTCTGCGCCGCGGCTGCAAGACCGCCAGCGGAGCCCACGTGGCATGGCCTGCCACTATCGGAGTCTTCTCGATGTGCATGGGCAAGATTCTCACCCACCCCAATGTGGAAGACCTGCCCTTCTCCTATCTTTTCGGCATGGGCGATACCACCTATATCGTTCCCGGTCGCAACCTTTGCACCGTGGGAACCTATCGCGACATTCACAAATGGCCCAAGCGAGACATGCGTCCCCGCCATGGAGGCAAAGGCATCATAGACTACGACTGGCTCTCCCCCTTGACCGTGAAAGCGTGCCTCAAGGGCAAGAAAACGCTCGAGACCCTGCGCAAAGAGGAAGGGGAAAACGTGGCCAGCTATCACTATCAAGGATGTGTCATCAAGAACAATGCCCTGCAACGGGGCATCAAGTACTACGACATGGCCATCCGCCTTTTCCTTGGGCAAGCATTGGACAGAGAGCGCATAGACTTGCCTGGCAGCATCGTGGGAACGGGAGAGTGGATGGACCTGGGAGGCATGCTGCTGCCGCAAGAGGAACTGGAATCGCTCACGGAAGACATCAAGCAAGGAACGATAGCCTCAATGGAGCAACTTGAGGCACGGCTACGTCTCGTCCACTCCCACTATGATGAGCACCGATGGAACTTCGCCTACAAGATGGCGTTGGATGTCTGCCAACTGGAAACCATGACGGATGAAGACGCCCGACGCATACGGCTGGCTTGCGAAAAGGCCGAAAAAGAGTGGAAAAACAATATCCGCTACGACGCGGAGCGAGAATTCCAGATGGGTGACGTAGCGGAAAGCGCGTTGGAAGACTTTCTCTCTCAAGTTTAGCTTCCCCGCGGCGCTGCCCACGAGTCCGCTTGCCACGCCTGGCCAAGAAAAATCACCAATAATTGCGAGACCATGGGCGGTATCTCGATTATTTTCACTACCTTCGCGACAAATCCAACTATCAAAAACATTCTTAATTATGGCAACACCTGATTTCAAGTACGCCCCCATGTTCCAAGTGGGCGAAGACGACACCGAGTACCGCCTGCTCACAAAGGAAGGAGTGAGCGTTGGCGAATTCGAGGGCAAGCAGATAGTGAAAGTCTCCCCCGAGGCACTTACCCTGCTCAGCCAGCAAGCATTCCATGACGTGGAGTTCATGTTGCGCCGCAAGCACAATGAGCAAGTGGCCAAGATTCTGACCGACCCTGAAGCATCCGAGAACGACAAGTATGTGGCTCTGCAGTTCTTGCGCAACGCCGAGGTGGCTTGCAAGGGAATACTGCCTTTCTGCCAAGATACAGGAACGGCCATCATCCACGGCGAGAAGGGACAGCAAGTATGGACAGGCTTCGAGGACGAGGAAGCTTTGGCGCGTGGCGTGTACAATACCTTCACGCAAGACAACCTACGTTACTCCCAGAACGCCCCCCTCACCATGTATGAGGAAGTCAATACCCGCTGCAACCTGCCAGCCCAAATAGACATCGAGGCCACGGAGGGAGCCGAATACCGCTTCGTGATGGTGGCCAAGGGAGGAGGTTCCGCCAACAAGACCTACTTCTACCCCATGACCAAAGCCACCATACAGAACGAGGGCACACTGCTGCCATTCCTCGTGGAGAAAATGAAGAGCCTGGGCACGGCGGCCTGCCCGCCTTACCATATCGCCTTCGTCATAGGAGGAACGTCGGCCGAGAAGAACCTGCTCACCGTAAAGCTCGCGTCAATTAAATACTACGACAACCTGCCCACCACGGGTGACGAGACTGGCAGGGCCTTCCGCGACATCGACCTGGAAAACAAACTCCTGGCAGAAGCGCAAAAGATAGGACTGGGAGCGCAGTTTGGCGGCAAGGCGCTCGCCCACGACATACGCGTCATCCGACTGCCGCGCCATGGCGCCAGCTGTCCTATTGGACTGGGAGTGAGCTGCTCGGCAGACCGCAATATCAAGGCGAAAATCAACGCGGACGGCATCTGGCTGGAGAAAATGGACGACAACCCCACCGAGTTGATACCCGAGGAGTACCGCAAGCCAGGCGAAGGGACTAAGGGCATAGAGATAGACCTGGACAAAGGCATAGACCACGTGCGCCAAGAGCTCAGCAAGTATCCCGTGAGCACACGCGTAAACCTGAAGGGCACTATCATCGTGGCACGCGATATCGCCCACGCCAAGCTGAAAGCCCGCTTGGACGCTGGCGAGGACTTGCCCGAATATTTCAAGAACCATCCCATCCTTTACGCCGGTCCCGCTAAGACTCCAGAAGGATATCCCTGCGGCTCCATGGGACCCACCACGGCCAACCGCATGGATCCCTATGTGGACGAATTCCAAGACCATGGAGGCTCGCTGGTGATGATTGCCAAGGGCAACCGTACACAAGCCGTCACCGACGCATGCCAAAAGCATGGCGGCTTCTATTTGGGAACCATCGGCGGCGTGGCTGCCGTACTTTCCCAGAGCAGTATCAAGAGCATAGAGTGCGTGGAGTATCCCGAGCTGGGCATGGAGGCCATCTGGAAGATTACCGTGGAGGACTTCCCCGCCTTCATCCTGGTGGACGACAAAGGCAACGATTTCTTCAAGCAGCTGAAGCCATGGTCACCCTCCTGCGCTAACTGCCAGAAATAAACGCTTTCTCATAACACGACAGACAAGAGGTGCCAGCGGAGTGAATCTTCGCTGGCATTTTTTGTTCCTATAAGAAGGGGTTGGTCGCTATCTTAATGAGCCTTTGTGGCCTCGACGGCTCAAAGAAAAGAACCCAAGGGTACTTACCCATGTATCCTTGGGTCATCCGCCAACGACCCTTGGGTAATTCACTATGTACCCAAGGGTAATTGGTCCGCGAACTTAGAACCTCACATTTCCAGCCGCAAGACTTGTCTCAAAATACCCCTTATATCTTCTCCATACACATTATATATATACGCGAGAGAGAAAGGATATTGGAAGGGGGCAACAAAACAAGTTGAATCGCGATACAAAATAACTTATTTTGCGTCACAATTTAACTTATTTCGCTCATCAAAACAAGTTATTTTGATGAGCGAAACAACTTATTTTGAAAACTGCGTGAAAGTAGCGTGGTATCTCGCCAATCCTTCCATGGGACTTTTACATATCCGCGTGAGTTGGTAGCCCTGCTCTTCCGTAACTTCCTGGAGTATGTCCCGGAACGCCGCGGCCATGCCGCCTATAAATCCCACTTGCCGACAGTCGCCATAAGAGGAAAGGTTGCGGCGGAAGAAAGCACGGAAGTTATCTGCCACCAACGCTTCCAGCAAAGGCTCGTGAGACATGCGCTCTCGAATGAAAGGAGCGATAGAAGCCAAATACCGATTGGCTTCCGGTCGGCGATAAACCCGCTCTATCACTTCCGCGTAGGTGGTATTCGCCCAAGCCAAATATTCTTCCCGCATGCTCCCGGGAAGGAAACCCTTGAAAAGGGCGTTGAGAAACAGGCGGCCCAAGGTGGCTCCACTGCCTTCATCACCCAAGATGTAACCCAGGGGAGGCGTATTGCGCACTATACGACGGCCATCATACAGGCAGCTATTTGCCCCTGTGCCCAATATACAGGCAATGCCCTCACTGTTTCCGCAAAGCGCGCGGGCGGCTCCCAGCAAGTCGCTCTCGACATAAATCTCTGTTTGACGAGGAAAACAAGAACGCAGCGCTTCCTCTACCACGGGACACATCTGCGGCGTACAGCCACCGCCATAGAAGTAAATGGCCGACACGTCCACATGGATTGGCAAGACCGGCAACAACTCATCGACAACTACTTCCCGCAGACGTGAAGATGAAAGATGGATAGGATGCATCCCCAACGTGGTACAGCGAAAGCTGATGCCTTCCTCCCCCACCAATGCCCAATCGGTTTTGGTCCCTCCACTATCCGCCACAAGTATCTTTGACATATATCCTTACAGTTTAAATTGTCAGCAAAAGTAGCAATTATTTCCGTGAAAAAGCCCATAAATGGCGTTTTTATGCAAAAATACTCAAAAGGCATTCTCAGTTTTCTCAACTTTTCTGTATCTTTGCACCGCCGGAACTGAAACCGTAAACAAAATATGAAACCCATACTGATAGCTGGCCCTTGCGTGATAGAAAGCGAAGAACTGCTTGACACCGTGGCCAAAGAACTCGTTCGCATCAATAATCTGCTGAACGTTGATATCATTTTCAAAGCCTCCTTTGACAAGGCCAACCGCACATCTCTCAACTCCTTCCGCGGCCCAGGACTGGAGAAAGGCCTCTCCATGCTGGCGGACATCAAACGGCGATACCAGTTGCGCGTGACCACAGATATCCACGAAAGTTGGCAGGCGGAAGCCGCTGGCGAGGTTTGCGACGTTCTCCAGATACCCGCCTTCCTCTGCCGGCAGACCGATTTATTGGTCTCCGCCGCCAAGACTGGCAAGGTGGTGAATATCAAAAAGGCGCAATTCTTGAGCGGAAGGGACATGCGCTACCCCGTGGAAAAGGCGCTGATGAGCGGAGCCAAAGAAGTCTGGCTCACCGAACGGGGCAACTGCTTTGGCTATAACAACTTGGTGGTGGACTTCCGCAATATTCCTGACATGCTGGACATTGTGCCAAGGGTAATCATGGACTGCACGCACAGCGTACAGCGGCCCAGCGCGGGAGACGGCAAAACCGTAGGCGATCGCAAGTTCGTGCCCGCCATGGCCATGGCGGCGAAAGCCTTCGGAGCCACGGGATACTTCTTCGAGGTACACCCCGACCCGGACAAGGGACTGAGCGATGCCGCCAATATGCTGGAACTTGACAAATTACAAAAATTAGTGGAACAACTGATATCATGAGCGACAACAAGTTCGAAAACGTAAAAAAATACGGCGAGCAATGCATCAAGGACGAAGCCGAGGCTTTGTTCGACTTAATACCGCAGATAGACGACAACTTCGTGAAAGCCGTAGAGATGATGATAGAATGCCGCGGAAAGGTCATTGTCACGGGCGTGGGTAAGAGTGGCCATATCGGGGCGAAAATCGCCGCGACGCTATCTTCCACGGGAACGCCCGCCTTTTTCATCAATCCACTAGACGTTTACCATGGCGACCTTGGCGTGATGACTAGCGATGACGTAGTGCTGGCACTCAGCAACTCTGGCCAGACGGACGAACTGCTGCGCTTCATCCCCATGGTGTTACACATGAACGTCCCCATCATCGGCATGAGCGGTAACGAGCACTCCCTTTTGGCCAAATACTCCAATTGCCATATCAAGGTGAAAGTGAAAAAAGAGGCCTGCCCGCTCAACCTTGCCCCTACAAGCAGCACCACCGCCATGCTAGCCATGGGCGACGCGTTGGCCATGACGCTGATGCAGGTGAGACACTTTAAGCCCAGGGATTTCGCGCAGTTTCATCCTGGCGGAGAACTAGGCAGAAGGCTGCTCACCACCGCCGAAGACGTGATGCGCACAGAGGAATTGCCTGTCATACCGCAGGATATGCACCTGGGCGAGGCTATCATCCACGTGAGCAAGGGCAAGCTAGGACTGGGCGTGTCGCTGGAAGACGGTAAAGTGGTAGGCCTCATCACCGACGGCGACATTCGCAGAGCCATGGAAAAATGGCAAGCCGACTTCTTCAACAAAACCGTAAGCGACATCATGACCCGTGAGCCCAAACTGGTAAGCCCCAACACCAAAATCAGCGAGATACAGCACATCATGCACACCTACAAGATACACACCGTGCTGGTGGTGGATAACGACAAACGTCTGCTGGGCATCGTGGATAGTTACAGAGCGTCACTGATGAACTAAACCATGGGAATACGTATACTGCTGGCTTTTATTCTATGGTTTTCCACCATCCTGACGGCAAGTGCGCAGGCGGATAGCGCGATTGTGCGACAGCTAAGAGAAAAGGGCATCCATTTCTCACATAACAACTCCGTGGTATTGCTGATGAATGGCCAGGAGAAGTTCGACGACCTCTTTACGGCCATACACCAAGCGCGCAAAAGCATCCATATGGAGTATTTCAATTTCCGCAATGACTCCATCAACAAGGAACTGATCACTTTATTGGCGGAGAAAGTAAAAGACAGCGTGGAGGTGAGAATACTCTTCGATGGATTTGGCAATGTCTCCAACAATCAACCCCTGAAAAAAAGACATATCGAACAAATCAGGGAACAAGGAATTGAGATTTACGAATTCAATCCCGTGGAGTTTCCGTGGTTTGATGACATCTTCAATCGAGACCACCGCAAGATAGTGGTCATTGACGGACAGATAGCTTACACAGGTGGCATGAATATAGCCGATTACTATATCAAAGGCACCGAAGTGGTGGGCAGCTGGAACGACATGCACTGCCGCATAGACGGAGACGAAGTGAACACCCTGCAACGTATCTTCCTAAAGATGTGGAACAAGGTGAGCAAGCAAAACGTGTATGGGGCGCAATACTATCGGGCTAAAAGGAAAGACTATTTTCAAGGATTAAAACCAGACACCACACGCACCGCTTACCACAAGATGGTGGGCATCATCAACCGAGAGCCTCGTACCACCAATGATATTATACGCACTTTTTACCTAGGTGCCATCAATAGCGCAGAAGACAGCATAAAAATCATTAACCCGTACTTCACGCTCAGCCCCAAACTGAAAAAAGCACTCAAAAAAGCCGCCAAAAGAGGCGTAAAAGTGGAAATCATGCTGAGCACTCGCAGCGATATTCCCTTAACACCTGACTGCGGCTTCTATAATGCCCATAAACTAATGAAGGCTGGATGCGACATCTGGATGTACACGCCAGGCTTTCACCACACTAAAGTAATCATGGTAGACGGAAAAGTATGCACTGTGGGTAGCGCCAACCTCAATGCCCGCAGCTTGCGCTGGGACTATGAAGCCAACGCGGTAATCGTCGATTCTTGTACCACAAAAGAGCTGGACAGGCTCTTCAACAAAGAGAAAAAAGACAGTTTCCTGCTCACCGAGGAGAAATGGGACGAGTGGCGCACAGGATGGCAGAAGTTCCGAGGCTGGTTCGCCAACCTGTTGGCACCATTCCTTTAGAAAAACATGGCAAAAATCCCCTGGCAGATACGCTTGGGGATTTGCGCTTGCCTCTAAAGCTTCACGGCCGAAATATCCACCAACTTGTTAACAATAGCATAGATGGTTAAACCCGCGGGCGAATGTATCTGCAACTTGCGGGCTATATTGCGACGATGGGTGATGACGGTGTTGACAGAGATGAAGAGATGGTCTGCAATCTCCTTGTTTGTCATGCCTTGCACCAAACTCACTATCACGTCTTTTTCCCTATCACTCAAAGTCTCATCGGCATTGGGTCGCTTGCCAATCATGCTCGATATCTTGGCGCTCACGTCCTCTTGCTTCAGCTTACGCTCTAGATGTCTAATGGCAGGTATCAGTATCTCGTCCTCCACTTCCTCGTGTAAGTTGAGCCACTTTTCATTGTTATAGATGCTGAAAAGCGTGGTGGAAAGTTGGCTGTTGTGAAGCATGTCACTGGGCAGGTACTTGATGATGATATTCTTCAGCTCTCTTAGCTTTTGATCAACTTGACCATGGTTTTTCGAGAAAGTCTCTATATCGTAATTGGTGGGCTGTCCGCCATCCAATAAAGCCTGGATATAAGGGAAAACGGTCTTTTCCTCATATCTCATGTGATTGGTCAACGCACGGGCATACTCGTCATATAGCTTCAAGATAAGCCGGGCCAAGTTATCGCTTTGGTCTAACGAGGCAACCAGTTCCCTACGGATACGAGGCAGCTGGAAATCGAGGAAGTAGACATGGGCGGCACTTAAGTATTGAACCAAAGTGGGAATACTCAATTGAGCCGCGTCATCATATTCGCGATAGCCATTGATAGTGAAGTTCACTATGGCGAGGAAGGTGTATGTATCAACCTGTTGCTCCTCACAGACCTCCCTTACCGTCTTGTCGCCAAAACCCAGGTTAATGCCAAAGCAACCCAGGCTCAGCAAGGTGTTGTAATTGTCCTGGATGATATTGATCATTTTGTCATCCGGCTCATACATCTTTTGGTTCTTCATCTTTTCCCAACGTTGATTCATATCGATATCGGTTGCAAATTTACTTTATTTTCCGGAAACCCGCAATCATCACAAATAGGTATTTCCCCATTCATTCGAACAAGAATAACGAAAAACGAAAAGAAACAATACCTATAAATAATTACCCGTGACACTCTAAACGGGGAAAAGAAGCAAGGGGACATCGCCATAAGACGATGTCCCCTTGCTCTATTGCCAAACTTTTTAACTTATGAAAACAACTCGCGGTATTCACGCCCTACTTTGCGTAGGCCACTGACCTTATCTCACGGATAACGGTAATCTTCACCTGGCCAGGATAGGTCATCTCATTTTGTATCTTGGTGGCTATCTCGCCAGAAAGCTTCTCTGACTCGGCATCGTCCATCTTGTCCGCGCCTACGATAACGCGCAACTCACGACCAGCTTGGATAGCATAGGTTTTTGTCACGCCAGGATAGCTCATGGCAATAGCCTCCAAATCGTTGAGTCGCTTGATATAAGCTTCCACAATCTCGCGGCGCGCACCAGGACGGGCACCCGATATAGCGTCACATACCTGCACGATAGGCGCCAACAAGGTTGTCATCTCCATCTCGTCATGGTGAGCGCCTATTGCGTTGCAGATATCAGGCTTCTCCTTATACTTCTCTGCTATCTTGGCACCATAAAGCGCGTGGGGCAACTCGCTCTCCTCATCGGGCACTTTGCCGATATCATGCAATAAGCCAGCTCGTTTGGCCTTCTTGGGATTGAGTCCCAACTCGCTGGCCATCACCGCACAAAGATTAGCGGTTTCCCTAGCGTGCTGCAACAGGTTCTGTCCATAAGAGGAGCGATACTTCATCTTGCCTATGATTCGTATCAACTCAGGATGAAGCCCATGAATGCCCAAGTCTATGGCGGTGCGCTTACCTGTCTCTATCACCTCATTGTCCAGTTGCTTCTTCACCTTGGCCACTACTTCTTCAATGCGGGCGGGATGTATACGTCCATCAGCCACCAGCTGATGCAATGCCAATCGGCAAACCTCTCGCCGAATAGGATCAAAGGCGGATATCACGATAGCTTCAGGAGTGTCGTCCACCACTATCTCTACGCCTGCGGCCGCCTCCAAAGCACGTATATTACGTCCTTCCCTACCAATGATACGTCCTTTCACCTCATCATTGTCAATATGGAACACGCTCACGGAGTTCTCGATAGCGGTTTCGGTAGCCACTCGCTGTATGGTCTGTATCACGATTTTCTTGGCTTGCTGGTTGGCGTTAAGCTTAGCTTCCTCCATGATTTCGTTCACGTAGCTGGCGGCATCCAACTTGGCCTGGTCTTTCAGACTTTCCACCAAACGCTGGCGAGCTTCCTCGGCACTCAAGCCAGATATCTTCTCCAGTTTGGCTTGCTCTTGCTTCTGCATCTTCTCCAGCTCTTGTTGCTTGACAGCGAGCAACTTTTTCTCGTTTTCCATACGCAACTGGCCTTGCTCCAGCTCTTGCTTGCGACGGCCCAATTCCTCTTGTCTTTGGTTGAGTGACAACTCACGCTGCTTCAACTTGTTTTCACCTTGCTGTATGCGGGCGTTGCGCTGCTGCACCTCCTTTTCCAGTTCCGCCTTCTTGTTCAAGAATTTCTCTTTCACTTCCAGCAGTTTCTTCTCTTTTATCACTTCGGCCTCTTTATCAGCCGCTTCTAGTGTCTGTTGGTATTTTCTGGTAATCACGTACCGGAAAATGACGAAACCCAAGACGCCACCTATGACAAGCATCAAGGCTCCCACTATTATAGTTGCTATCATATATATATGTAATTAAGTATTAAAAGTCATATTCTCCGTCTCAAAGCCTGCTTTTCCTCATGGAAATGAACATTTTGACAAAGCGGTTTCAAAGAAAACTCGCCAGTCTTGCCAAACGTGAAAAGGCCAAACCTAGTAATTGAATGCGGAAATAGCGTCCAACTAGTCGTTTTTACCTTTCAGGGCATCCTCGATTTCGGAAGTCAATTGACCGAGAATATCACTATAAGGGAGGGTATCGTTGCGTGCGGCCTCCTTTTGGTAACGTAAGGCTATGTCTATCAACGCCATGTATAATATCTCCTTCTCACTCTTCCTGCCTTTATAAACAGACGCGTAAGAATTGACCACGGTGGTGATAAGCTTTTCGGCCTTACGATAATACTCTTCATCTTCCCGGTTGATATTCACCGAGATGACGGTATCGTATACGTTAAGCCTGATATGTAATTTCTCGTAGTTGTCTCCGCCCATCGCTGTGTCACTTGTTGCTCAGTAGCGTAATACACTTGTTCACGTCCCTGATGAGTTTGGCCAGTCTTTTCTTCGCGGTCTCCATGTCACCATCGGAGATTTCCACCATCCTGGCCATCTTCAGGCTGTCATAGTCATTGCGAGCTTGCCTCAATTGCGCTTCCAACTCACTTATGCGAGTGTCACGCTCGCTTACCATCCGCTGAAGCTCTTGCTTCTCTTTCCGCAGCTCCTGGTAATGGAGAATCATCTCCCTCACGCGAGTGGCAAACGTATTGATGATTTTCTCGGTCGCGTCCATGACAATGACAATTTGGGTACAAATTTAAGATAATTTCCTGACAAAACAAAATTTCACGTTAAGTTTTTGTCACATCACCATAAATTTGCCCCTCTCAAAGAGCGGCGTTATTTCTTCTTCTCGCTCTCCTCCTCGGCAGGACGCGGCTCTTTCTTAGCCAGCATCACCACTTGGTAAACAAAATCGGTGACCCACTTCTGGCTAAAGCCCAAGCGCATATTGTATTTCCTTATCTGGAGCACGGTTTTCATCACGCCCGCGTCACGATAGTCATTCTTGTTGAAAATATCGCCCACGGTCTTCTCGGTCATGGTATAAAGAGCCTTATGCATGAAACCTGGCAGGCGCAACTTGAATTTCATCAAGTTACCTACCAGCATCATGAGATCCTGGGAAAAGCCTTGGAACTGCACAAGATAGACGTTTATGTCCTGCATCTTACGGCAATTGCCATGGATGCTACGGTCTATTTCCTTGAAAAAACTATCATCTGTGCCATAAATGTCTTTCATCATCTTCTTGACGTGAGTCTTCTCCCCCACTCCCAACTTATTATTGACCGTGGGCACGCGCATCGTGGCCTTGAACACGCGCAAATCAGGCAACATGGCCAAGTTGGTAATGCCCAACTGGGATGCCAAAGCCGCCTGGAAATAAACTCTCACTAAAGTCATGAAGTCTTCCATACCACCCACTCGCTGGGCAGGCTCCTTCCGACCAAACAATTTTGAAAAAATACCCATTATCGTAAAATCAATATTGTAATGTTAATTAATTGAGTGGCAAAGTTACGACAATTTTGCCAATCCGCCAAGAAATCAGGGGAAAAACCTATAAGGGCGCAAAATCGGAGAAGGGGAATAAGCGAACAAAGTAGTTCCCATCTTAACCACTAGATTATATTTTTCCCTATAATTTTTTCTAGTTATCAAAAAAAACACTACCTTTGCAAAATGATGTGGTGCGCAACGAGTTCCACACACACCTTTGCATATCGTTATCGCAATTAGCAAAAAGATGAAACATAACAACGGGACAGAACTTATCAAGAGAGCCGTATTCCTGAGCGACATGGTGATTGCCAATATCTTATTGACCGTCATCCTGCTTGCTTGCCCCTCCATATTGCCCGTTGGCCTCAACGTGAAGATGATATATTTCATCGTCAACGCGGCCATGCTCGTGGCGCAATATTTTTTCTCCAGCATCATTTACTTGCGAAGCGTAAAGCTTGAGAAAATATTTGTGCGAACACTTAGCCTTTGCCTGACGCAAACGGCCTGCACATTAGTATTTGTCCACTTTTTCACAGACGCGGACAAGTTCTTCAACATGGGGCTGTGTTTTGGCGTGCTGCTCTTCGCGGCGCTTTTCCTTTCCCGCGTGGCGGAGAAAAGTTTCATCAGCATGCTTCGCAAGAAAGGATACAACGCCCACAACGTGCTCTTCGTAGGCAGTGACTTGGCCAACCTCTTGATATATAACAAGATGGTAGATGACATGAGCAATGGTTATCGTGTACTGGGATACTTCGCCAACCATGAGATACCCGATTGTCCCAAGGATTTGAAATATCTAGGCACACGAGACCGCCTAGACAAAATCATGAATCTGGACATGGACTTCACCGCCTCGGGAGAGAACATGAAAGTGGATGAGGTGTATTGCAGCATTTCCCACACAGACTCCGATTACATATTGAAGTTGATGCGTTTCTGCAACATGAATGTCATCCGCTTCCACTACGTTCCCCGCCAGTTTGGAACCACCCGTCTGTCACTCAAGCCTAGCCAAATGTTTGACACCACGGTATTCGTGCCCCGCACAGAGCCCCTGGCCTATTGGGAGAACAGGTTGGTGAAAAGGTTGTTCGACATTTTTGTCAGTGGCATCGCCTGCATATGCATGCTACCTTTCATTCCTATTATCGCCTTGATCATCAAACTGCAAAGCCCTGGCCCCATCTTCTTCCGCCAACAGCGCACGGGCATAGACGGCAAGGTGTTCTATTGCCTGAAGTTCCGCTCCATGCATGTCAATAAAGACAGCGACACGGTGCAGGCCACGGAAAAAGACCCCAGAAAGTTTAAGTTCGGCAATTTCATGCGCAAGGCCAACATAGATGAGTTTCCCCAGTTCTTCAACGTGTTGAAAGGAGACATGAGCATCGTAGGACCAAGACCTCACATGCTTTACCATACAAAGCTTTACTCTGAGTTGATAGACAAGTATATGGTGCGTCATTTCGCCAAGCCAGGCATCACGGGTTGGGCGCAAGTGACGGGTTATCGCGGCGAGACCAAAGAGCTATGGCAAATGGAAGAGCGCATCCGCAGAGACATCTGGTACATCGAGAACTGGAGTTTCTGGCTCGACTTGCGCATTATCGCCAAGACAGCCTTCAGCATTGTGCATCATGACAAGAACGCTTATTAGCAAACATATTCATCCCTGACCGCGACATGAAAGGAATAGTGTTAGCCGGAGGATCGGGAACGAGATTGTATCCCATCACCAAAGGTATCAGTAAGCAGCTGATACCCATCTTCGATAAGCCCATGATCTATTATCCCATTTCCGTATTGATGCTGGCAGGCATACGGGAGATATTGATCATATCCACGCCCCACGACTTGCCAGGCTTTCGCAGGCTGCTAGGCAACGGAAAAGACTTTGGTGTCACGTTTGAGTATGCCGAGCAGCCCTCTCCCGATGGACTGGCGCAAGCGTTTATCATTGGCGAGAAATTTATAGGGAACGATAGTGTTTGCCTGGTGTTGGGTGACAACATCTTTTACGGAGCGGGCTTCACGGGCCTGCTCAGGCAGAGCGTGGAAGCCGCGGAGAAAGGAAAAGCCAGCGTCTTTGGCTATTACGTCAATGACCCCGAGAGATATGGCGTGGCCGAGTTTGACAAACAAGGCAATTGTCTCAGCATAGAGGAAAAGCCTCAACACCCTAAAAGCAACTACGCCGTGGTAGGTCTTTACTTCTATCCCAATAGCGTGGTGGAGATTGCCAAGCACATCAAACCCAGCGCACGCGGGGAACTGGAGATAACCACGGTAAACCAAGCCTATCTGCGAAGCCAGGATTTGTTGGTGCGTTGCCTGCAAAGAGGTTTCGCCTGGTTGGATACGGGCACCCATGACAGCCTGTCAGAAGCCTCCACCTTCATAGAGGTAATAGAGAAAAGGCAAGGTCTCAAGGTAGCCTGTTTAGAGGAAATCGCCTACAAGAAAGGCTGGATTACCGCAGAGAGACTGGAAGAGCTGGCCCAGCCCATGCTGAAAAACGGTTACGGACAATACCTCTTGGCCTTGTCCAAAGGGGAAAACGCATAACTTCACATATTATAATATATCTCAAAAACGAGCTAGACAAAACAACAGCAGAATCATGGAAGAGAACAAGAATTACACGTCAATCTCCCAAGAGAACGCAGAAGAAAATTCCACTTTCGACTTCAACACCATCTTCACGATGTTGATACTCAACTGGAAATGGTTTGTGTTATCCATCATCATCTGCTTGGGACTGGCCGTGGTCTACTTGAAATTGGCTACGCCCAAGTATCAAGTATACGCCAAGTTCCTTATCAAGGACGAGGAGAACAACAAGTTGAGTGGCGCGGGAAGCAGCCTGCTCAACGAAACCTCACTGGGTTTCATCACCAACTCCAATGGTTTCGACAACGAGATGGAGATTCTCGGTTCACGCATGCTCTCTATCAATGTCATCAAGGAATTGAAACTCTATACATCTTACTATAAGGCAAATGGACTGAAAGATTCCATCCTCTATCGCACCCAGCCCATCACGGTGGAGATAGACTCCGCTCACCTGGCGAAATTGGGCAACGCGGAGATACATCTCACCATCACCAAATGGGAAAACGGCTATGAGGTAGAGGGAGCCTACACCACTCCCCTGCAAGAAGGAGCTGTGGGCAAGGAAGTGGAAGTAAACCACAACTTCACCAAGTTGCCTGCCACGTTGAATACAGGAGCGGGCATCCTTACCTTGAAGGACAATGGCGTGGCCATGGAGGTGGGCGACAAGGAAAAGGTAGACATCATATCCCCCGAGAACATGGCCGACATTTACATGAAGCAGATGTCCGCGGAACAGACCTCCAAGACAACCACCATTGCCCAGCTTACGCTTACGGAAACCAGCAGGAGCAGGGCGCAAGACTATCTCAACCAGTTGGCGCTCTGCTACAACGAGCAAGCCAATGAGGACAAAAACGAAATCGCCATCAGGACAGAGGCCTTCATCAACTCCAGGTTGGAAAAGATTAACGCCGAACTGGGCGTGACGGAAGGTTCACTGGAGAAATACAAAAAGCAAAACCGGGTAGTGGAACTGCAGTTGAACGCGGAGAGCGCCATTACCAACGCAGAGCAGTTTAGCCAGAAACTGGCCCAGGCGGAAACGCAACTCGCCTTGCTGGCCTCGCTGAAAGAATACATGGAGGAGCCTCACAACAAATACCAGACCTTGCCTTCCAACGTAGGTCTGACAGACGAGAGCGCAACCCAATTGATAGCGAAGTATAACGAAATCGTATTGGAGCGCAACCGCTTGCTGCGCACCGCCAGCGAGTCATCACCCTCCGTATTGCCGCTCACCAGCCAGCTAGACCATCTCTATACCTCTATCCAAAGGGCCATGGAGCAGTCTCGCCGCTCCTTGCGCATAGAGCGGGACAATATCGCCAGCCAGTTTGGCAAATATCAAGGGCAAGTGGGACAAACCCCTGAGCAAGAGCGCACGCTCAACGAGATAGGCCGCCAGCAAGAAGTAAGGTCGGGTCTTTACCTGATGTTGCTGCAAAAAAGAGAAGAGAACTCCATCAATCTGGCCGCTACCGCCGACAAAGGCAAACTGATAGACGGTCCCACCGTGGAGGGAAAAGTAAGCCCCAAGACATCTATTATTCTCATGGTCGCGCTGGTGCTGGGTCTCGGCATACCTTTCGGAATCTTGTTCTTGCTGGAATTCTTCCGCTACAAGATTGATGGACACGAGGACGTGGAAAAGCTCACCAAGCTGCCCATCCTAGGGGATGTCGCCGTGGCGAGCGAAAGTGCCAAGGGCCGTGCCGAGATCGTAGTACACGAGAACGTGAACAACATGATGGAGGAAATCTTCCGCAGCATGCGCACCAACCTGCAGTTCATGCTCAAGGAAGGCGAGAAGACCATCATGTTCACCTCCTCCACCTCGGGAGAAGGAAAGACGTTCTGCGCCGCCAACCTCGCCATCTGCTTCGCCTTGCTGGGCAAGAAAGTAATACTTATCGGACTGGACATCCGCAAGCCCAGATTGGCAGACCTCTTCCGCATAGACAACAAGCATACGGGTATCACCAACCTGTTGGTGAAGAACAATGTCACATGGGAAGACGTCCAAAAACAAATACTGCCCTCTGAAGTCAACGCCAACATGGACTTGTTGATGGCTGGCCCCGTGCCGCCCAATCCCGCAGAGTTGTTGAGCCGTCCGACTTTGGACAAGATATTCGAGATTCTCAGGGAGCACTACGACTATATCCTCGTGGACACCGCGCCTGTAGGCCTGGTCACCGATACGCTCCACATTTCCCGCGTGGCAAACATCACGGCCTATGTCACCCGTGCCGACTATACGCCGAAAGAAAATATCCTCATGGTCAACAAGCTGGCCGAGGACGGCAAGCTGCCCAATGTCTCCATCATCATCAATGGTATAGACATGTCGCTCAACAAGAACAGCTTCCGTTACGGCTATGGCAAGTACGGCAAATACGGCAAGTATGGACACTACGGACATTATGGCCACTATGGGCACTATGGTTCTTACGGCAATTACAGCAACAGCCACTATGGCAACGCGAACGATAACTCCATAAAGAAATAAACCATGGCAATAATAGCAGTAGACTTCGACGGCACCATCGTCACCCACGAGTATCCCAACATAGGCGAAGAACTTCCTTTTGCCACGGAAACGCTTCGTATGCTGATACGCGACCATCATCGTGTCATCCTGTGGAGTGTGAGGGAAGGTAAACTCTTGCAAGACGCCATAGACTGGTGTCGTGAGCGCGGCGTGGAGTTCTATGCAGTCAACCGCGATTATCCCGAGGAGGAGAAAGAGAAAAACAACCACTACAGCCGCAAGTTGAAAGCCGACTACTTCATAGACGACCGCGGCATAGGCGGCCTGCCTGACTGGGGACAAATCTACCAGATTATCTCCCAAGGTAAATCCTATCGCCAATTGCTGCTGGAAAGCATGGGGCAAACAACGCAAGAGCCTCCCAAGAAAAAACACTGGTGGCAACGATAGGATTCACAGCCATTGTGAAACCAACACAAGGGGAGGGGCTTGCATGCCCCTCCCCTTGTGTTTTTCATGGTCCAACCACGCTCTAGCGGCAAAACGGAAAGGGTCTTGAGCTCCCCAGGCATCCGCCTTCGCATGCGTCATCAGTGAATGTAGAGACGCGTTCCCGCGTCTCGGCAAACCTACAGGCCTTCGCGATGGGCGACTTTATTCAGCCATCTTGCCTGCCGAGACGCGAGACCGCGTCTCTACAGCTCACTTCCCCGCACCTTCCACCTCTGGAAGGGACAAGAGACGCGTGTCAATGCCTTCCCGCAGACAGTTTGAAGCTGGAAACGCGCGTCAATGCCTTCCCGCAGACAGTTTGGGGCAAGAAACGCATGTCAAAACCTTCCCGCAGACAGTTTGGGGCTAGAAACACGCGTCAAAACCTTCCCGCAGACAGTTTGGGGCTAGAAACACGCATCAAAACCTTCCCGCAGAATGTTTGGGGCAAGAAACACGCGTCAAAACCTTCCCGCAGACAGTTTGAGGCAAGAAACACGCGTCAATGCCTTCCCGCAGACAGTTTGGGGCTAGAAACACGCATCAAAACCTTCCCGCAGACAGTTTGAGGCAAGAAACGCACGTCAAAACCTTCCCGCAGACAGTTTGAAGCCGGAAACGCACGTAAGAGGCGGGATTGTAGAGACGCGAGAACGCATCTCTACACTTTGGCTATGACAGGTTACCATCCCATGAACAGGACATAAAAAAGACTCTCCCAAGCGCTGAGGCTTGAGAGAGTCTCTTATAATATTTGTATGCGGTATATATCCTAGAAGAAGAGATAACGATTGTCTACCACCTTGCCATTGAGGTAAAGCTCCTGCATGAAGTTGCTAGCGTATTGCATGCGACGCTGCGTGAGCTTGCTCTCCATGGATTTTTGGTCGTATTTCACGTTACGCTTGGTCTTGTCGGTTACCTGAAACACATAGACTCCCGCCTGACCCTTGACAGGTTTAGCGCAGAAAGCGCCTTTCTTGGTAACAGACACAGCTCCAGAGAGAGCCGGTTCACTGGCACCCGTAGAAGTAACGAATACTGGTGCGGCGAAAGTAACCTGATTGATGTCCATGACCTTAGCCCCTTTGGACTTGGCGGCGGCAATACTCTTCACGCCATTCAACTTGGCGATGAGCTTTTCCGCTTTCTTGTCCCTGATGACTTCAGCCTTCACGATATCACGCACCTGGGTGTCATCGAGGCCGCGATAGCCTACACGATGAATGCCGTCAAGGATGACCACCAAGAGGCAATCATTATTACCACACTCATAGAGAGGAGACACATCGTCTTTCTTGGCGTCAAATACCCATTTCAGCGCATCGCGGGTGGAGTTGATATTAGCCACATTGTGGGCAGCGGTGGTCATATCCATCAACTGCTGCACCTTGTAGCCACTCTTTGTGGCGTTCTTGGTAAGATCCGCAGCGGTCTGGTTAGCGCTGACGAAACTGGAGAACTTGTTGTAAGCGGCACGATAAGTATCCTTGGAGAAATCTATCGTCTTCTTGATGACAGCGGCTTGGTACTTGGTGACCATGGCCTTGCGGTCTAACACCTGTATGACAATATTGCCTTGAGACATGGGTAGCAACTGATAAGCGTTGACCGTGGCATTGTTGAGCGTATTAATCATTTGCTTGGTGTCGGAGCTCATGGTCTGGGAGAACTCATACTGACGTGTGGTCATCCACATCTTCTCTCCTGTCTGGCCATACTTCTTGGCCAACACCTCGAAGTCAGCGCCGCCTTGCAAGGCAGTAAGAATAGAGTCCGCACGCTGCTTGGAATCATCAAGGGAAGTTCCAGGAGCCTGTATCAAGCGATACTGTATGGAATCTGGCAATTGAACCTTAGCCACCAACTTCATGATGTTAAGGGTGTTGTCCAGTTTGTTTTCCTTTACGGCCGTCGTCTCTCCCACGGCAACAGAATCAAGATTCGCGGCGATATCCATGGGATATGCTTCCTTGCCAAGAGGGATACCAAGGTAAGGAACGGTAGAGGCTGCCTTGCGCACTACTTCCTCGGGATTGGCAGCGGCGGCCAACTCGGCATGATAGCCCACGAAGTCTTTCTGGATGGCCTGACGGTCTTTCGCGCTAGCGGTTACCTGCACTGCCACATACTTGATATCGCGACTCTCAACAGGTTGAATGAAACGAGCCTTCATCTCTTCATATTTCGCTTTCAACTCGCTTTCCTCCACTTTCACCTCACTATCCTGCACATCAGTGTAAGGAAGGGCTGCCAACTGTATCTTGCTCTCCTCATTCTCTTCATTGAAAGCCATCTTGGCCTCAATGGGGTTAGAGAGGAAACAATTTGCCAACAAAGCCTGATACTTCTGCGCCAAGGTCTGTTGACGGAGCGTCTTCTCTATGAAAGTCCAATAGCGATAGATGACGGAATATTGCTCCATCAATTGTGCATTGGCCTGGGGATTAGCTTGCTGCGCCTTGTAATCCGCCAAGAACTTCTGCAAAGAAGTAAGATCAAAGCGACCTGTCTGCTGATTAACGAAAGGCGTCTGCAAAAGCATGGGGTTGGTACCTTCCTTGAGAATGTTCTGCAACTCAGTATCGGTAACCGTCAAGCCTAATTTCTCGGCCTCGCCCTCCACCAACTTGTTGGAGACGAAAGTATTCCACACTTGGTCACGGATTTGTGTCATCTGTTCCTCGGGCAAATTGTCCTCGCCTCTTTGCATCTTGATGACATCAGTATATTCCTCAACAAGCTTCTGGAACTCTTGTACGTTGATTTTTTCTCCCAACACTTCGCCTACCTGCATCTTGCTTTCGTTGCTTGTAGCCTCACAGGAGCGCATGAATTCCTCGGCGATAAACGCGAAAAGACCAAGACCGATAATACATATCAGGATGGTCCCTTTTTTTCTGATTGATCCTAATGCTGCCATTATTTATCGATAGTTTTATTATTTTTTGCTAGTATTCAAAATTGCGTACAAAGGTACTGAAAAAACATGAAACACCGAAACTTTGACCGTTTTTTTTTCATTCAACGACCTTCAAGCGCACGAGTTCTATCTTTGTCATAGTGCTTTTCAATATCTTAAACTCCCATTTTCCTATCTTGACAACCTCGTTGAGCTTGGGGAAGCTCTGGTACTCATGGAGTATCAGTCCGCCTATGGTCATATAATCCTCGCCTTCCGGCAATTCGAGGGAGAACAGTTCATTCACCTTGTCTATTTCCAAACGGGCGGAAAGCACATACTCATTGTCGGCCACACGCTTGGCCACGTACTTTTTGGAGTCGTGCTCGTCTTCTATATCGCCGAAGATGTCTTCCACGATATCCTCCATGCTCACGATACCACTAGTGCCTCCAAACTCATCAACTACCACCGCCAATGACTTCTTCTGTTGCATAAAGGTCTGCATCAGTTTTTGGGCTGGCATGGTCTCTGGAACGAATGGCATCTTGCTGATATGGTCACACCAATTGGAGGGTGAACGAAACATCTCGGAACTATGGATATAACCAACAACATGGTCAATGTCTTCCTCGTAAACCACTATTTTTGACAATCCGTTCTCTATAAACATCTGCAACAAGTCTTGCAGAGAGCAAGATGTAGGGACTGCCCTTATTTCCGTACGGGGAACCATGCAGTCTCGCACCTTTGTATCTGGAAAGTCAAGCGCGTTTTGGAAGATTTTCATCTCGTCGTCTACCTCATCATCCTTGGCCTGGGCGATACTTGTCTGCACCAAGTTATCCAAATCCACCTTGGAAAAGCCATCATCTTCCTCTTCGCCTACCATACGCACGCCAAACACGCGCAACAATATCCTGCTAAGAAAAGTGGAAAGGCGACTTATTGGCCAAAGCACGATATAGCACAAATAGGCAGGAAGTGAAAAGATAGTCAAGAGTCTATTGGGATTACTCTTGAAAAGCGTCTTGGGCAAGAACTCTCCCGTAAACAGCACTACCAAAGTGGAAAGAACCGCATCGGCAGGCACCGTGAACGCAGGCTCCATGCCTTGGAAAAGTGTATTATCCACCAAGGCGGCAAACAACATACCATAAACCACCAATACGATATTATTACCCACCAACATAGTGGAAACAAAAGCGTTTGGATGGGCATAGAATACGGAGATGAGCTGCCGCGAAAGGCCTCCACGTTCCTTGTCCATCTCGAGCAGCAACCTGTTAGAGGAGACGAAAGCCATCTCCATGCCACTAAAGAAGGCCGAGAAGGCCAACGTAACAACGATTCCTATGATAAGACTTGGCTCCATGTCGCTAATGAGTAAGGGGTATGGATGTGGCTCTGCGTGGTGGCGCTTGCTGGCGCAAGGTATTCTTCACGCTATCTGGTGCCGTGCGTATGCTATCCGAAGAGGAGTCTTCTATGTCGGAACGTTCGAAACTTCCCTTGGAATTGCTCACATAATATTTCGTCATCTTCTCGTCACTACGGAAATAAGTACCCTCCAAGGTACGTTCAGGCGTGACAAGCCTGCTATACTTATTGCTCCACAGCTCGTGCTTATTCTCATCCCAGAAGAGTTCTTCGCTGGAGAAGCGCAAGCCATCCTTGGTAAGAACCCGCACCCTACCTCGCAACTCCCATTGGTGGAGTTGGTCATAATAATACGCGGTGTCTGCCTGGATATAACTATTGATATGCAGTTTTTGGTCAAACTGCTCCAAAAAAAGCCCTTTGTCGAAAGTCCATCGTGAAATGCGCTTGGCCTGGTTTACATCCCAGCGTTCTGCCACAATGCGATACTTGATGACACCAGAGTCACTGATGAGTGTATTCACGCCATAGCTTGTCATCACCGAAGCCGAGTCTTTAGGATAGATAGCTGGGGCTATGTGCTCTTGGCGGTTCTCACAGCCTAGCAAGCCCATCAGCGTCATCACTCCTATTATATATATAATAATGTGTCTCATCGCCTATCAAGAAAAGACGCGGGGAGACTTATTCCACTTTCCACTTCGAGAACCAACGCTCGTTAAAGGTAAATCCTATGTTGATGCGGAAAGTATTTTCCTTTATCAAGTCCTTGGCGGAAGAGCGCACCCATTGCCCGCTGATATTCAATATGGAACGGTTGTTATACCGATTGATAATAGGTATTCCAAAACCCGCGCTGACAGATATTTCCTTTGGCCCGTCAATTCCATTGACCTTGTAATAAGGAGTAGCGTAACTTACACCCACTCTATAGGAAATACGCCTGAAGAAATTACGATGGTTCTCACCAGGAAGGAACTGAGCACCGAGATTCAACTTGTGGCGGTCTTGATACACTCCGCTGTGAAGCGTATAGGATGACTCTCCTCCATTCTCGCGGAAGAGCGGATAATCTATGCTACCCCATTGCTGCAAGGTGTAATCCAGTCCCACTTTGAGTTGATTATTGTAGTTCCACATCAAGCCCGCACCTATCATGGTAGGAATTTCCAACGCCTTGGCGATGGTAAAGGTCGTGGTGTCTGAAACGCCTGTCTGCGAGTTGCTGGAATACATATCCATTACGGCATCTCCGCCAAGACTGTGTCCCGGAGAATAAGTCACGCCCAAAGTGAGCCAATTGTTCTTGAGAATCTTATGGGTATATTGCAAGCCAAAATCCAACTTATAGCTTCTGGCCTCTCCCGAATAGACACGGGAAAGCGTGTTGATATAGGCATCACTATAGGCATTGGTCAACGTCCGTGTGTAGTCGCCCCACAAATAAGAGATGTTAGCACCGAAGGCAAAACCTTTAAACGGCTCCCAACCTGCACCTACATAAACCTGATGGAAACCACCCTCACCCGTGAAAGAATTGGTACAGGTCACGTTAGGCATATTTTCTCCCACCTCGGAAGTATAAGAATAATTATATCCCACATTGGTAAAGGGGATGATACCAAAGCTCACTCCCACATGCTTGGCTGCCCTAAATGCCGCCACGGCATATTCAAAGTTCGCGTTTTGAGCGTTCACCTTGGAACCTCGCTCATTGAAATTGGTAATCTGCCCCGATATACCAGCGTCGAAAATAAAACTCAAAGAATCTATCGCGGAATATGAAGCGGGGTTGAGATAGTTCACCTGATTATGCTCATGAAAACCCAAACCCACTCCATTCATGCCTCGGTTGAAGCCTGATGACTGGTCTGAGAGTATGCCCAATCCATATTGTGAATAGGGAGAATTAGTGCCGCTTTGGGCATGTGTCAATATGGCGATGCCCAACAAAACAGGCAAAAGAAATGTTCTCTTCATTCGTTCTTCTTTAAATTCAGTGTGCAAAAGTATCGAAAAATTTCGATATAAAAGAAGGATAAATGGAAAATATCTGTTATTTTTGCACCGTGAAACGTTTTATATCACTTTTAAAGCTATCGTTTCTCGTTATCTTGGTCCATTTAACGAGCGTGGCGAGAGCTTCAGGACAACAGGGTGACACGATGGAGGACGACTCGTGGTTAGACTCGGTGGAGGTATCGCTGCTCACGTGTGGCCCCGCTCCCGAGATATACTCCCTTTATGGCCATACCGCTTTGCGCATACAAGACCCCGTGCACCAGGCAGACTGGGCGGTCAACTGGGGTGTCTTCAATATGCGGGAGCGGTTTTTCGCGTTACGGTTTGTCTTTGGCCTCACCGACTACCGCGTGGCCGTGTACCCCATGCAGGAGATGCTGGCGGAATACGCAGCGGAAAGACGATGGATCAAAGAGCAATACGTGCGCCTCTCCAGGGAGGAGAAGAAAAAGCTGCTTTCCCTCCTGGACGAGAACCTGAAGCCGGAAAACGTTTACTACCGATACAACTATTTCTACGACAACTGCACCACGAGACCTAGAGACATGATTGTCAACTGTCTCGTCCACAACGACTACCCTGTCACCGTGCCCACGCAGACCACTTACCGGGAAGAGATACACAAATGGAATGAGCATCATCGATGGGCAAGGTTCGGCAATGACCTGCTTTTAGGCGTAAAGTCAGATGTGCCGCTCACTTCCAGGGAAGCAGAGTTCCTGCCAGACAATTTAAGGAAAAGTTTTGACAAGTGGGATAGAGTATATGGCACACATTACCTCCTGGCACCGCAAGCGGAAGTGAACGACGACGAGGGACTTACCCCACTTGCCTGCGCCATCATCGTGGCCGTACTCATTGTGGGGTTGACCGTCATAGGATATTTCAGGAAATGGTCTTTGTTATGGCTTGACAGCACTTTGATGGTGTTGGTCGGCTTGCCAGGTATCATCCTCTTCGCCATGCTCTTCTCGCAGCATCCTACGGTGAACTGCAATTTCCAATTGCTCCTGCTCAACCCCTTGGCACTTTGGGGAGCTTTCCTCTTGTGGCAAAAAAAATGGCGCAGAAAAGTGGCATGGGTATGGCTGGCATGTATTCTCATCTGCATCTTGGGCAGCATTTGGCAACGATATGCCGAGGGCATCATCGTGTTGGCTTTCGCCTTGCTCATCAGATGCATAGACCGATTACGACATGATGAATAAATATATAGCCGCATTACTCGTCATACTGGCCGCGACAGGCATGGAAGCGCATACTTATCAGTCTGCGCTTAAGTTTGCCGTGGGCAATCTTTCATACGAGGAATTCATCAAGCAGCCTCAAGCACGTGCTCTTGAAGATGACCTGCTGGCTATCATCAAAGCCATAAAAAAAGCGAAACACGACCTAAAACAATTACACCAGTATAAAAGCAACGGCACTGGTGCGGCTCACTATAAGACAAATAGTCCTTCCCCTACATGTTTCCTAGAGCAAGACCGCAATGCGCATAATGCTTGGCGGTCTCTTTTGGCCCATGGCTATTGGAAGAGCATCGTAATCAGGGGACCTTGTCTGCCGTAATGGAAAAGAGCGGGAATATCCTTCCCCCCACTCCCTCCTTATCACATTAAATATAATAAGAGAAAACAATTCCAAACAATATCAATCATAAATTACAAGAGAAATGAATCTTAACAAGATATTACAAGCCCTATTTGGCAACAAGTCTTCACGTGACATGAAGCTTATACAGCCTATCGTGGAGAAAATCAAAGCTGAATACGAGAACATCAAAGTTCTCTCCAATGATGAATTGCGCGCCAAGACCAAGGAAATACAACGTTACGTGCAAGACTCCGCGAAAGAACAAAAGGAGAAGATAGCAGAACTGAAAGCCACCATAGAGGATACGCCCATCGATGAGCGCGAGGCCATTTTCAATCAAATAGACAAATTGGAAAAAGAAGCGCTTGACATCTATGAGAAAGCGCTTGATGAGGTAATGTATACCGCTTTCAGCATCGTGAAAGAAACCGCACGCCGTTTCGCCGAAAACGAGGAAACTATCGTAACCGCTACCGACTTTGACCGCGAATTGGCCGCAGACCCGAAGAAAGACTTCATCACCATAGATGGCGATAAAGCCATCTACCATAACCACTGGACCACAGGCGGTAACGACCTCAAATGGGAAATGGTGCATTACGACGTGCAGTTGTTTGGTGGAGTCGTGCTCCATCAAGGCAAGATTGCCGAAATGGCCACTGGTGAGGGTAAGACATTGGTAGCCACCCTTCCCGTATTCTTGAACGCTTTAACTGGCAATGGCGTACACGTGGTGACAGTCAACGACTACTTGGCTAAGCGTGACTCTGAGTGGATGGGACCACTCTATGAGTTCAATGGTCTCTCAGTGGACTGTATCGACAAGCATCGTCCCAACTCAGACGAGCGTCGCAAAGCCTATTTGGCAGACATCACCTTCGGAACCAACAATGAGTTCGGCTTTGATTACTTGAGAGACAACATGGCCATCAGTCCCGCAGACCTCGTGCAGCGTCAACACAACTATGCCATTGTAGACGAGGTGGACTCTGTGTTGATTGACGATGCCCGTACTCCTTTGATTATTTCCGGTCCAGTGCCAAAGGGTGACGACCAAATGTTTGAGCAATACCAGCCTTTGGTGGAAAGACTCTATGAGGTGCAACGCAAGCAAGCTACCGAATTGTTGGCTGAAGCCAAGCAGAAAATCACCGAAGGCCAGGGGAAGAACGACTCCAAGCTCACGGATGAAGGCTTCCTCGCCTTGTTCCGCTCCTATAAGGCACTTCCCAAGAACAAACCTCTTATCAAATATCTTTCCGAGGAAGGCATCAAGGCTGGCATGCTCAAGACTGAGGAATATTACATGCAAAACAACAACCGTGAAATGCCCAAGGCCATTGAGCCTCTTTATTTCGTAGTAGAGGAGAAACTCAACTCGGTGGAACTCACGGACAAGGGTACCGACTGGCTGGCCAAGCAGGTGAACGACAAGAACCTTTTCGTATTGCCCGATATCACCACCCAAATGTCTGAGCTGGAAGCCAATACGCAACTTACAGACGAAGAGCGCATCGACAAGAAGGACGAGTTGATGGCCTACTATGGAGTGCAGAGCGAGCGGGTACACACCTTGCAACAACTGCTCAAAGCCTACACCATGTTCAATAAAGATGACGAATACGTGGTGATAGACGGAGAGGTGAAGATAGTGGACGAGCAAACTGGACGTATCATGGAAGGCCGCCGTTGGAGTGACGGGCTTCATCAAGCCGTGGAGGCTAAAGAGCACGTGAAAGTAGAGGCTGCCACGCAGACTTTTGCCACTATCACCCTGCAGAACTACTTCCGCATGTACCACAAATTGGCGGGCATGACGGGTACCGCTTCTACCGAGGCAGGCGAGTTCTGGGACATTTATAAGTTGGACGTGGTAGAGATACCTACCAACAAGCCTGTTATCCGCAAGGATTTGGAAGACCGCGTCTACAAGACAGCACGAGAGAAATATAAAGCCGTGATAGACGAGATTGAGGCTACCAGAAACGCGGGGCGTCCCTGCTTGGTGGGTACCACTTCCGTGGAAATATCCGAGCTGTTGAGCAAGATGCTCAAGATGCGCAACATACCTCACCAAGTGTTGAATGCCAAACTGCACCAAAAAGAGGCGGAGATCGTAGCCTTGGCAGGACAAAGCACCAACGGCAAAGGTGCGGTGACCATCGCCACTAACATGGCGGGCCGTGGTACCGATATCAAGTTGTCTCCCGAGGTGAAAGAAGCGGGCGGATTGGCTATTATCGGTACAGAACGTCACGAAAGTCGCCGTGTAGACCGTCAATTACGTGGTCGTGCAGGCCGCCAGGGAGACCCAGGCTCTTCCGTATTCTACGTGTCTTTGGAAGACAAGTTGATGCGCCTCTTCGGTAGCGAGCGTATCGCCAGGGTTATGGATCGCTTGGGCTTCGAGGAAGGTGAGCGCATAGAAAGCTCCATGATCAGCAACAGCATTGAGCGCGCCCAAAAGAAGGTAGAGGAAAACAACTTCGGTATCCGTAAACACCTGTTGGAATACGACGACGTGATGAACAAGCAACGTTCAGTAATCTATGAGAAGCGTCGCCACGCCTTGATTGGTGAGCGTATCGGAATGGATATCGCCAACATCATTTGGGATCGAGTGCTCAATATACTTGACATGGATTACGAGGGCGCCAAGGAAAACTTCCTCAAGATATTGGCCATGGAGATGCCTTTCACGCAAGAAGAATTCGAGGCCAAGGACAAGAATGAGTTGGCCGAGCTGGCATTCCAGGCGGCTATGGCCAGCTTCAAGCGCAAGACTGACCGCATACAGCAAATGGCATGGCCTGTGGTAAAGGAAGTATACGAAAACCAGGGAGCCATCTACCAACGTATCATGGTGCCCATTACCGATGGAAAAAGGGTATACAACATACCCTGCGAACTGGAGGAAGCCTACAAGACAGAGGGCAAGAGCATCGTCAAGCAGTTCGAGAAAGTCATCTTGCTGCACATCATCGACGAGAACTGGAAAGAAAACCTGCGCATGCTTGACGAATTACGCCACTCCGTGCAGAACGCCAGCTACGAGCAGAAAGACCCCTTGCTCATCTTCAAGTTGGAAAGCGTAAAGCTATGGGACAACATGATCAATGAGATGAACAACCGAATGGCAAGCATCCTGATGCGTGGCCAGATACCCGAGATGCAACCTGCGAGCAACGTGAGGGAAGCAGCTCCTGAGCAGCGTAGCCAAAGATACACGGAACAGAAGACCAACCTGGACGAGGAGCGAGAGCAGTTGGAAAGATTGGCACAACAACGAGCCGCCAACCAAGATACGCGGGAAGGAGCCAACCAGCCCAAGCGGATGCCTTACAGGGCAGAGAAAATGCCCCGTCCCAATGATCCCTGTCCATGCGGTAGCGGTAAGAAGTTCAAATATTGTCACGGAAGAAACCTCTAAGTATGGAAATCAACGTCAATCAACTCAAGAAGTCTTTTGGCCAAAACGTGGCCGTAGACATTGACACACTGCATATCAAGGAAGGAGAAATTCTCGGCCTCGTTGGCAACAACGGGGCCGGGAAGACTACGCTCTTCCGGCTGATGCTCGACCTCATCAAGGCCGACGAAGGCAATGTCACATTGGGAGGCATAGACCCCACCAAGTCTGAAGACTGGAAAGACGTGACGGGCAGCTATATAGACGAGGGCTTCCTGATAGACTTTCTCACGCCAGAAGAATACTTTGAGTTCGTAGGGAAAACTTATGGAACCAAGGTTGACCTGGAAGACGAATTGACCCAGCAATTTATGTCAGGGGAGGTAATGGGGCAAAAGAAACTCATCCGGGATCTCTCCGCGGGCAACAAGCAAAAGGTAGGTATCATCGCCGCCATGCTAGGAAGGCCGCGGTTGCTGGTGCTGGACGAGCCCTTCAACTTCCTTGACCCCTCAAGCCAGAACTTGCTCAAGAAGATACTCACCCGTTACAATGAAGAGACGGGGGCCACCATCTTGGTGTCGAGCCACAACTTGCAGCACACCATAGAGATAAGCAACCGTATCACGCTCATGGAACACGGGCGCATCATAAAAGACCTGGACAACAGCGGACAAGCGGCGGAACAAGAGCTGGAAAACTATTTCAATGCCTAAAGCGTAAAGAAAATGGAGAAGAAAGACCTGCGTATCGTATTCATGGGCACCCCGGAATTCGCCGTAGGCACGTTGCGAGCCTTGGTGGAGGGAGGATATAACGTGGTGGCGGTAGTCACCCAGCCCGACAAACCCGTGGGACGCCACCAAGACACACTGCAGCCGTCCGCCGTGAAGACATATGCCCTGGAGCATGGACTCCCCGTGTTGCAGCCCGTGAAGATGAAAGATCCCGACTTCGTGGAAGCCTTGCGCCAATACAAAGCCGACTTGCAAGTGGTGGTGGCCTTCCGTATGCTACCGGAAATAGTGTGGGACATGCCTCGCCTAGGAACATTCAACGTGCATGCCGCCCTGCTGCCTCAATATCGCGGAGCGGCACCAATCAACTGGGCCATCATCAATGGCGAGACGGAAACAGGCGTAACCACTTTTTTCCTGGACAAAGATATCGACACGGGGAAAATCATCATGCAAGAGAAATTCCCTATACCCGATGACGCCAATGTGGAATATGTCTACGACGGCCTGATGGAGCTGGGGGCGAAGGTAGCCCTGCGAACCATAGACCGCATGCTGGAAGCCGATGGACAGATAGAAGCCACGCCCCAGGCCGAGTTGCTCAACATGCCTGAAGAGCGCTTGCGCCCCGCTCCCAAGATATTCAAGGAGACTTGCCAGATAGACTTCCACCAAAACGCCAAGCGGGTGCATGACTTCATAAGGGGACTTTCCCCCATACCGGGAGCATGGACGCTGATGGCCAAAGTCGGCGAGAAACCGCTAACGCTCAAGATATACAAGGCCTGCAAGACCGGCTCTCCCACCCAGGAAGAGCCCGGGACGCTGATGGCAGACGGCAAGCGGCTGCTGGTGGCCTGCGCTGACGAGTGGCTACAGATAGATACCTTGCAGCTAAGCGGCAAAAAGAAAATGGAGACGCGAGACTTCCTCAACGGGATGCGCGACATCAATGAATACCAAACAACTACCCATTCATGAACAGACAAGAAGATATACAGAAGGCAGTGGAGTGCATGCGCAAAGGAGGCGTGATACTCTATCCCACGGATACCGTATGGGGGATAGGCTGTGACGCCACCAATCCCGAGGCCGTGGAAAAAGTATACGCCATCAAGCGGAGAAACGAGAGCAAGGCCCTGATATGCCTCGTGGACTCTGACGCGAGGCTGCAACGATACTTCCGCAATATACCCGACATCGCATGGGAGCTGATTGACCTCAGCGTGAAGCCCACTACCGTCATATTGGACAACGCCTGCAACGTGGCCCCAAACCTGGTGGCCGAGGACGGCAGCCTGGGCGTTCGCGTTACCCAAGAGCCTTTCTCCAAGGAGCTATGCTTCCGCATGCAAAAGCCCATCGTAAGCACCAGCGCCAACATAAGCGGTGAACCGACGGCGGAAAACTTTTGCGACATATCGCCCGACATACTGGAAGCGGTGGACTACGTTTGCTTCTCCCGCCGACAGGAGCATAAGCCCCACAAGCCCAGCGCCATCATCAAGCTCACGAGCGACGGCTGCGTTTCCGTCATTCGCCGATAACCCGCACGCATGGAACACATTATCTGCAGCATATCGGCTTGCGTGATAGGCTTCACAGCTTCCTTTTTCGCGTTCGCCGCCCTACATATGGCGAACAGGAAGCAACCCACCCGACTCCAAAAACTATCCGTTTGGATATTCGCCATTTGGAGCGTGGACACGCTTAAAGACCTCCTGTTGCCTATCTATGGTTACGAAGAAGAAGGCCTCTCCACGGCCATCTTCTTCATAGATGGCTGGTTGCTGCTCACTTTCACCGCCTTCTTGCGCGAGGTATGCCCACAAAAGCCAGGCAAGCGCAGGGAAAACCGCTACCTGCTACCCGCCCATTTCGTTTACATAGCCATACCTTTCGTCGCCCTCAGCGTGGCCCAGGCCATCTTCCAAAAAGATTGGATCACCACGCTTTATATGTGGATGCTCGTGGTATTCGGGAGCATCACCATCGTGGCAAGCCTGAAAAGGGCACACCGATACAGGGAATTTCTCAAACAACACTATTCCGACATCACCCACAGAGACATCACCCGCATCACCTACTCCTTCATCGCGGGGTCTTTCTTCTATATGCTCTCGTGGCTTATCATATCGTTGGTGAACAATCCGCTCTTCGATATTCTTTACTATACAACGGGCATCGTCCTTTGGCTAACCGTCATTCGCCAAAGCGAGAACCTGGAACCCACAGAAGAAATACCGCTTCCGGAGCCTATCACCGAACCTTTGGGAACGAAGGCTTACGCCTTTGAAGATGACCTCAGGAAGGCCATGGACGAAAAGGAACTTTACCTAGACCCCAATCTCACCCTGCAATCGCTCGCCATCGCAATTGGCACCAACCGCACATACCTGAGCCGCTACCTGAGCGAAGTGAAGGGAACCAACTTTTGTGATTATATCAATCAGCAACGGATATTCCAAAAGAGCATCCCCTTGCTCGCCGACGAGAATAAATACACGCTGGACTACGTCGCGTTGAAGAGCGGCTTTAACTCCCTGTCTACCTTCCAGCGCGCCTTCTGCAAATACAAGGGCATAACCCCAGGACAATTCCGCGACCAGTCACTGGGTCCATGCACCTCTCCCACCCCAAAGAAAACGACTCTATAGCAAATCCGCGGGAGGTTGACCAACCTCACGCGAAAACTCACGGACATACTATCTGAACCTGTTTTGGATAGCTATAAAATCGCGTTTATATTATTCCAAAGTCTGTTCCACGACGTGAAATAGCTATTCCACGTCGAGAAACAGCCATTCCA
>OHYF01000135.1_pt1 | contig 49743 bp, 59 predicted proteins | sample 1580111 | NCBI WGS metagenome assembly OHYF01 (sample SAMEA3882530, study PRJEB24775) | human gut metagenome | biome: human-associated habitat; feature: intestine environment; material: feces | place: Netherlands | collected 2009/2010
GAAAATTAATTATAATTAATTTTCGCAAAGCATTTACACATTATCAAATCTTTCTAACTCTAATCACAAGTATATCGGCTAATGTATTTATTGTTTTGAAAACCGTTTTGGGGAGTACACCCTAAAGGGTGTGTGTTGCAAGTATAAATATATATTAATTAAGTAGTGCGTTGTTACGTACATAAGGAGGAAATTAAAATGAATGAATTATTTACAGTTGAAGAAATGGTTATAGGATTAGTTATGAATTATAAAGTTAAAGTTAGTGTTGATAGTGTTAATGACTCATCAATAATAACTCAACTTACAGAAGCTATAAATACAGGTGTAATAAAGCCTAGAGTTAATAAAAACGGTGTTGTTAAAGTTATAGAAGGTGTTTATACATTTGTAGAAAATACAGTTGATGAGGTTGCACACAATGTATTAACTTACTATAAAAAAATATATAACAATGAAAGTGCTAGAAACGAATTCTTAAAAAAGAGAGTTGGTAAAGATTATGTGTTTGAATCAAAATTCTGTCTAAATGTTGATGCACTTTCAAAAATAGTTTCAAAAGCTATGAAATTAAATAAATCAGAGGTTGAAAATACATTAATGAACTCTAATTCAAGTTTATTACCTAAAATTAAATATAATTTAAAACGTAAAGGTAGTTACTCTAGTGGTTCATTTGGACATTATTACTACTTAGGAGATGTTAAGTAATACACGAGGGCTATAAGCCCTCTTATTTTATACCAAAATATTAAATTTAAAGGAGAATATGAATATGTTATTAATAGTTTTAGTTTTATTAGTTGGAGAATTAGTTAAGTTCGAGTTAGAAAAGAGAAAAGTTAGTAAAAAAAGAGTTGAGTTATCTAAAATTAAAGCAGAGATATACGCAGAGAACAAGAGATTACAGTTTGAAGAGTATAGAGAATACATTGAAAATAAGTACAACATCGTTGATATAAAAGAAGTTGATGAAGTAGATATACAAGAGGTTTGCGAGACGTTCCAAGAAGTTACACTTCTTGAAGGTGTACAACAACTAAGAGATAACGGTCATAAATATGTACCTTACGTAAGAGCTAACCCACTTGACGATATAAGAAGCTCTTTGAGTGAGTTCACAGTTAGTGATGTGTTAAGAATTTTTTATTAAAACCGTTTTAGGGAAGTACACCCTAAAGGGTGTGTGTTGTAAGTATAAATATTATTAATTAAATTATAGGAGGTAGTCAAAATGGCTAAAAAAGGATTAAATATGGAGAAAGTAGTAGAAATAAGAAACGAGGTAGAAGAGGTTATGGAAAACACATCAGTAAAAGAATTAGAATTAGTACAAGAAGGAGAGATGAATAAAATGGTAGAATTAAAAAATAAGGTAGATAACGGAATAAAATATGCAATAATGAGTGGTAAAGATGCAACAGATGTTGCTAAGTTCGCACCTGCTAAACAATTAATAGGTATATTCAAATCATACAAAGATATAACAGGTGTTGAGATGAGTGATACTCAAAAAGATTACATAAAAACTTTAAACTCTAAGCAGTTATCAAACATATTATATACACTTAACATTGCTAGAAAAACATTAGTTGCTTAATGATACATCTTGCTCACATCTAATGATGTGGGCGACATTGTGTTATTAAACACAAATATATAATACATACATAAAGGAGTTAGACGTAATGATAAAACAACTAAACATATCAGACCTAAACGAAAGAGCAAAGGTTAGTTTTAACCTTAACCACGATGAGGAGACTGCTTGGGTCGAGCTTAAAACTTTCTATTTAGAAAAGTACAATACAACTATACCAGAGTGTGGTATAAAGCAAGTGTTTATAAACATTCTTAAAACACTAAAGAAAAGACACTAGGGGACTACTGGGGAGTAGAGATTTTTCCAATTTACAAAACCAAACTATATCAAAACTAAAGGAGAATAAAGACAATGAGAAACAGAAGAGAATTAGAAAAAATGTTACAACACTTAAAGGCAGAATATATGGAAGCACTTGAAAGAGGTAACGAGAGAGTACAAAATAATATAGTAAATCAAATACTTAACTTAGAAGTTACTTTAAAAGAAGATGAGTTTAAAAACAATATGAAAGAAGTTAAGTTAGATGATGAGGTAAATTTTGTATTTAACGAGTCAGAAGCATTTAGACAAAAGATAATAGTTAAATCTTTCAGTAATAAGTTAAAAGAACTTTGTAAGAAACATTACAACACTACTACTGCACAAGTATCAACAAGACAAGCAGAAACTATAATGGCAGGTCTTAGAGATAGAGTAGGTATGGACATAGATGCGAAACAAATAGAGTTCATAAATAACTTAAATGCTAACCAAGCATCAGAAATAATAAAAGTTTTAAGCGGTATATCATTCTATAACCAAAGATTAATGTTATCAGAAGCATTAGAGACATTAAAACATAGAAGTGATTTTGCTCTAATAGTTGAAGAAGTTAAGAATAATATACACAAAAGAGAGTGGTTCGAGCACAATAAAGATTTAATGGCTATGAGTTATGAATTACAAGAACCAACAGACTCACAAGTAAGAAGAATAGCAGATGTTGCTAGATATATAGAAACTCACGAAACTCTTAAATCTGAATTCAATATAGATGTTAGAGATTTCGAGTACAGACCAGAAGATAAGTTATACTATACATTTAATTGGAGTTCATTAAGAGAAACTATAAAAGTTAAGTTCAACAGAGAGAGTGCGTTCAACTTCATACAAACATATGATTATATAACTAACTACTATGAAGGTAATAAACTAGATAACACTCAAATGAACACTTTAAAGAACTTATACATACAACTTGGTGAATATGAATGTACTAGATTAACTTACCTTTGTACTATACCTAATCAAAACTTTGAAATGTTATGTAGAGATTTAGAGCATAGAGTTAGATTAAATAAAGTTGCTAATAACAAATCAACTCAAAGATTTAGACAAGCTATAATGGAAGATAATACATTAGTTAAGTTTAGTGCTAGAGAGAGTAGGGAAGTTCGTTCATTAGTATTAAAAGAAGAACAACAACAAGCTAAAGAACTTACTAACTTCGTATTCAGAATATACTCTTGTGTAGGTCAAGATGTACCAGAAGAGATGAATGGAATACTACCTTACTTTGTACAAGGTGGAGAAGTTAAATATGCTTTAGTAGAAGAGCAACATTATGCAGAGTTTAGAAAAATGGTATTTGAGCAAAGAGATGTTATAAAAGAAGTGAACCCAACGTTCCAATGGGGTGCATTTATAGTTAGTCAACCAGAGCATATACTTAAAGTTTTAGGTCTTGATATGTTAGTATAGTTTTTCAAAGGGAGTGGATTAAGTTCTGCTCCCTTTTTTTATTTTAACCCCCTTAAAAGGAGGAAAGACTCACGTTCGTTCCCCTTTCTTTTACTGAATGTACTTTTGAAACGCAAAAGTACCAAAACGTGTTGATTGCATCAACAAAGCTACTTTGATTTGTATTTTTTCACGTTCTTTCCACGTTCTTCGGTGCGTTCTCTTCGTTTATACACACCTTTTACACATACTTCATTCGTATCATATACAATCCCCTCACTTACTTCATCACGTCGCTTTGCTCCAACCAAGTTTATCGCCTTGTTGTTACCTTATTACGACGGTCGCTACCGCTCCCTAATACGAACATAAAAAAATAAAAAAAAACAGACTAAGGGTGTAAATAATTTATAAAAAACAAGTTCCAAAAAGAAAAAAATAATAAAAAATGTATGGAATTTGTTATAATATAAAGAAAGTGATAAGAATGAACAAGAAAGTGCAATAGAAAATAAATAAGTCGGAGGAAAATAGTTGTGAAAGAGTTTTATACAATAATGGAAGGTAATAATTTTATAAATAGTAATTTTATGAGAGATAATAATGAAAATATAAGTGAAGCAATTAGATTTAACACTTTAGAAAGTGCAAAATGCTATTTTGAAGATTTAAGAAAAGATAGAGGATTTAAGATTGTTAAAGTGAAATGTACTTTAGAATATATTTAATAATTCTAATTAAATTAATTTAGAAATATTAAGTTATGAATACAGGAGGGAGACAACTATGTTGAGATTTGAGTTTATACTACCTTTTATATACGGAGGTATCACATCAATAACAGTTATAAAAATGGGATTATTTAATCTAGGTATGAATTTTATTACTTGGGTTATTTACTTCGTTAATTTATTTATAGCATACATATTATATAAGACAGGTAGGGTGATTGACAGATGTTTGGGACGTTTATTTTAATAACTTGGGTAGTAGGTATGTGGATTATAATACACGCTATACTAACTGCTCCAGAGTTAGATAAAAATGAAAGACCTGTGAATAAAAACAAAAGCGTTTAAGTGTCTACATTGCTTACTTACACGAGTTGTAAGTAGGTGAAATTAGGTATTTAAACAATACCACACAATACAAATCATATTAGGTGTGAGTCGTCGTGCTCACGATAGGAGGAAATTGAAATGTTAAAAATTAAAGTAGGAATGATGCCAGGTAGATTAGTAGAGGTAGTTACAAACGAAGGAGCAACTGCAAGAGAAATATTTGAAATAGCAGATGTAGAGTTATCTAATCACGAAATAAGATTAGACGGAGAAAAGATAGATTTAGACAGAACTATACACAATGGAAATTTATTAGTTGCTATGAAAATGATAAAAGGTAATATGCCAAACATAAAGGTTGGTATGATGCCAGGTAGATTAGAAGTTGTTGAGTACACAGAAGGAGATACTGCTTACGAAATATTTGAAAGAGCTAATATAGGTGTATCTAACCACGAGGTAAGATTAGACGGTGAGAAGGTAGCACTTGATACAAGAATAAACAATGGTAACTTACTTGTTGCTATGAAGATGATAAAAGGTAATGCTAGTTTTAGAAAAACAGATTGTACACAAGAAGAAGTAACGATATTATTAGGTGTAAAACTTCCACAAGTAATAAATACAGACAGTATAAATATGTGTGGAGATAACTTTTTACAAATAGAAGTTGGTAATGAAACATTAGTAGTTGAAGAAGATATGTTTTTAAGTGTTTATAACGAGATTGTTGATGGGTTTAATGGAGAAGAAGTAGTTGATATAAGAGAAGTTAGAGAAGAAGTAGTTGATGTAAGAGAAATAGAAGTTGAGTCAAAAGATAGTAAAGCTATGGATGTTTTAAATAAAGAGCTAGAAGATTTAGAAAAGTCTTACAGATTTTACATAGAAGAAGCTCACGCTATAAACAATAAAATAATGTTCTTACAAAGATTAATAGCAGAAATAAATGCTTAATAAATAAATAGAGGGTCTACACACGTAGACCTTCTTGTTTATACATTTTAATTTTAGCACAACGCATACCGTTGGGGATATTTCAAAATTACATATCAAACTTATTTTTTACCCTGTTGTGCTCTTTTTAAAGTGTATAAGCACTTACAATACCAAATCATACAATATTAGGAGGTTGTATAAATGATATTTGAAGTAGGAGATGTGGTTAGAAGAGTATATGGAAATTCTGGGAAAATGGTAGTAGGAGATACTGCTACTGTTAAAGAGATATTAAGTAACAGTTGGATGAATTTAGTTGAGTATCCAAGTGAGAGACATTTAATGGAAAGATTTGAATTAGTTGAAAGGAAAGAAAAGACAATGGAAGATAGAGTTAAAGAGTTAAGCAAAGCGTTTAATGAGATAGCTTTGAAAGATAATAAAAAGGCTTTAGAAAGAGCTAAAAATGAAGAACAAGAATACCTTAGAGATATAAAAAGATATAAAGAATATATGGATGTTGCTTGGAATTCATACAAAAATGCGATGAGCAGAGTAAAAGTATTAAGTAGTGAAGGTGAAGGTAGAGATTATACAAGTGATATGGAAGCTATATTAAGCCATAAATATGTAGTAAGTGCAGTAGCGAGACCAACAGGTAAAGTAGTTGAAATAAAAACCGATTACATAGATATATATGATGAGAAAGGTAACAAGTTTAAAGGTAATAAATATCTTTTAAGTTTTGATTTTGACGATATGACTTGTTATATAAATGGTTTAGATGAGGATTATAACAGAAAATCATATTGGACAGATAAAGACCCACACCCACACGTTAATGGAGAAAATGGAGAAGCGTGTTGGGGTAGTGCAGGGTCTATGCTTGTTGAGAATATGAACAACTACGAGATATATGCTTCGTTTATAGTTGTTTTAAACTTCTTACAACAAGTTAATACAGATGATGCAGCAGGAGCATACATACGTAATTGGGATTGTATAGACGAAGGAGGCAATGATTTAGAAAATCCATATGATAGAGAGTGCAAAGTTTGCCATATATGTGATGAGGAATTAGATGAAGATAGTGCATTTTATTGCGAAGATTGTGGAGACCATATGTGTGATGACCACGCTTATTGGATAGATAATAATAGTATGTATGTATGTGAAAGATGTTATGAAAATGATTATAGCCGTTGTGATAATTGTGATGAAAAAGCACATAACAATGATATGACTTGGTATGGAGATGATGTTTACTGTGATGATTGTTATTGTGAATTAATTGCAACTTGTTATGAGTGTGGTGAAGAGTGTAGAAAGGATGAAATGAGCTTAATAGACAATGAATGGCATTGTGATGATTGTTATTCAGACTTAATTGAAACTTGTTGTGAGTGTGGTGAAGAGTGTAGAAAGGATGAAATGAACTTCACAAATGATAAATGGTATTGTGAAGATTGCTATGAAGAACTGTTTGTAGATTGTGCAGAATGTGGAGATGCAGTAAGAAAAGAAGATACATTTCAATGCAAAGAGTGTGGATATACGTACTGTACAGACTGTCAAGAAGAAAAAGAAGGAATGTGCGAAGATTGTTACGAAGAAGAGTTAGAAGAAAGAGAGGAATTATAATATGAATGTTAAGTTAATGGATAGATTTGCACCAAAGATAAGTATAAATTTAAACGCTATGAACAAGATGAAGGAGTATGTACGCCAATCAGACCTAGAAATAGGTTGGTTGGGTACTTCAAGAAGAGTAGGTAATGTATTTTATATAGATGATGTGTTTTTATTTAGACAAGAAGTACACGCTACTACAACAGAAATAACAACAGAAGGACTTAATGAATTTGCTATGGACTTGTTATACGAAGAAAATGGTGTAGAGATATGGAATAATATGAAGGTGTGGGGTCATTCTCACGTTAATATGCCTACTACACCTTCTGGTCAAGATGATAAGCAAATCGAAGTGTTCGCAGAAAATGAAGAAGATTTCTTTATACGTATAATAGCAAACAAAAGTGGTGATTTTAGAATAGATTTATACGACTTTACAACAGGTGTTATATACGAGAAACTACCATATGAAATAAATTATGGTGGAGATACAGAAATAATAGAGTCTTTATATAGAAAAATTGCAGAGATAGAAGAGATGATTTGTACAAGAATAGACCCAAGTGAGGAGTTAATAAACTCTATCAAATCAGAAATAGGTAATAAAGTAACTAAAAAGACTTACAACGTTAATAAAAACAACGTAACTACTTGTAATAGTTGGTGGAGTGATTACACAGATTATAGTGGATATGGTAATTACTCAAAAAAAAACGAAAAAACAAGCGAAAAAGAAGAGGAAAATAAAGTGCTTGAGATATTTGACTCGCTAGAACCAGAAGATATATTTGAATGTATGTATTATATAGAACACGGTTCTAGTGTTATAGATTATTTAGGAGTATTCTTATCACAAGATGAAGAGATAGACCTTGAGATATTAATAGAAAGTTACTGTAAAGATAACGAAAATCAATATTTAAGTTATTTAGGTTACATACAATAGGAGGAAGTTATGAGAAAAATTAAATTTAGAGCATGGAATAAAGAAGAAAATATTATGTATGACCAAGATAATTTAATAGTATCATACTCACATCTAGGAGATGATTGCTATGTAAACACCAAAGATGATGTAAGACCTTTATATTTATATACATTGATGCAATACACAGGCATTAAAGATAGTAATGGAACTGAGATATACGAAGGCGATATAGTTGAATTTTATTCAAATGTTGAAGATGAAATAATAACTGAAAAAGTAGAATATCACTTTGGGATATATAGAGCAGGAGATTATTTTGTAGGTAAAATATACAATAAGTGTAAAGTAATAGGAAATATATACGAAAATCCAGAATTGTTAGTTTAAAAGAGGAGTTTTAGGAGGAAATTATGGTTAGGATAATTCTAACAGATGAAAAATCAAAGTTATTAAAACAATTCTTATTGTATTTTTCAATGGAAGAATATAATGGATTTTTGGGAGAATTAAACAATAAAAGAGAAGAAATTGATGAATTATTAATTGATATATATAATCAAATATCAGAAATTATTGAATAAAAATATCAAAATTTTAAAGGAAGTGATAGTGTGAAACTTACCGAATTTGGAAAATTCTTAAGAAAATTGAGAATAGATAACGGAGAACTACTTAAAGATATGGCTATAAAATTAAATGTAACTCCATCTTTTTTATCAATGATAGAAACAGGAAAGAGGAGTGCTCCTAAAAAGTGGGAGGAAGAAATAGAAAAGGTTTATAATTTAAGTTTAAAACAAAAAGAAGAATTAATAAGTATTTTAAATAGAAATTAGGAGGAAGTTATGAAAATAGTAAAAAATAATAAAATAGAACCAATAGATATATTTGCGATATTATATATCTTATTTACTTTGTTTTTATTTAAGAGTAATACTGTACACAAAAGTCAATTATTGATAAATTTATTTATGATATTAATGTATTTTAAGATACGTTTTATTAAATAAAAATAAGGAGGAAATTATGAAAATAGGTAAATGGGGAGATTGGATACTTAGAATGGAGTCAGATAGTTTTATTATGGTTGTAAATAAACATACTGGCGAGTATAGAAATTTGTATGCTAAAGATTTTAAAAATCCAATTCAAATAAAACATATGGCTTTGTTGCTAGATAGACACAAGAATATGGATTAAATTCAAAATTTTAAAGGAAGCATAACGTTTATTTAATATTTTTAAGAGGATATAACAATGAGTAAAGTAAATATAAAATTTGATGCAAGTTATAGAGAAGAAGAATTTGGTAAAATATATCAAGGTGATTATGTGTTATTACAAAAATCGGGCGAAGAACCAAGTTTGTTTATATATGATTATGATAACACAATGAAATCAGCTATAAACATAACAGATATTATCAAAATTACAGAAACTGATATATATGTAAATGATGTAATACACAACAGTTTGAAAGAAGAAATAAAGGTTTTAGGTATATGTGATATAAGTATAAACATATATAATGTTAGAAAATATAGAAAATAAAAAAAAAGAATTAAAGGAGAGATATAGATGTCAAGAATAATGGATGATTTTAGTCGTCAAATCAACATATTAAACCCAGAGGAGTTTAATACTAAAATAAATATAATAGGTGCAGGAGCAACAGGAAGTTGGATTGCTTTCTCACTTGCAAAAATGGGATTAAGTAACTTACATATATACGATTTTGATGAAGTTGGTATGCACAATTTACCAAATCAGATGTTTGGAGTTAGAGATATAGATAGAAACAAAGCTCTATCAATACGTAATATAATAAAGTTATTCACAGGCTTTACTGTAAATGCAAGAAATGAGAAGGTAGACGGCTCTGTTCCAATGCAAGGTATAGTATTTATGCTTACAGATACTATGAAATCAAGAAAAGATATATATAACAGAGCTATAAAAAATAACCCTTCTATTGATTTGTTAATAGAAACACGTATGGATTTACGTGGAGGTAGGATATATGTAGTTGACCCGAAAAACAGAGAACAAACAAAGATGTATGAACAAACATTTTATAGTGATGATGAGGCAGAAGTAAGTGCTTGTGGAGTTTCTCAAACAGTTTTACCAAGTGCATTAGCGATAACATCACACGCTATATGGAAGTTACTTAATTACATAAATGGTGAAACAGTATATAATGAAACTATACTAGATTTCAGTAATGAAATAGTAATGACACAAACTTGGGGGTGATATATTGAAAGAGATAAAGAATAAAACTTTATCTATGAAGTATATTGAAATGGTTGAAGGTGTGTGCATAGAAGAGTTGTTACACACCTTATACATTGAAGAAGGCAAATCAATACGTGAGATAGCAGAAAAACTAAATATACACTATCACACAGTAAATAGTTGGTTAAAACAAGCAGGAATATTGGTTAGATTACCACACGAAAAACTGCTTGAATTAGTAGAAATCAAATCAAGATTAAAGGAGAATGAGTAAAATGATAAAAGAAGCAAATTTATTAAAGATTGAATTAAAATTTAACACAGAGAAGGAAATAATGAATGTAGAAAGTGTTTGTACTGAAATATTCAAAGGAATGATTGAAGATACTAATTCAGAAATAGAGTTAGCAAGAACAATATGTAAAATAGAAGAGTTAATAGAGGATTTAATAAAAGAAATAGATAAGAATATGTCAAAGGAGAGTGTTGAAAATGTTTAAAAGTCAAATAAAATCATTAACAGATATGTTTGAAAAACTAGCAGACCAAATAGAGGAAATGGAAACTGAATTAAAAAACAAAAAACAAGAACTTCGTGATATAAAACAAGGTTTAGATAGTTTAGAGCGTATTCAATCTAAATATGATAAACACGAAGATGATGAAGTTATAGAATGCGAAGAGTAGTCTTTTTATATAACGAGCTTCTTGATGAGGATTACCAAAAGAAGCTCAAACTACCACTAGAATTTATATGCTTTGGGTACATAGAAGGTGCGATAATGTATGATATTAAAGGAAAATATTATGCACTAAAAGAAAACGAGTTAAAAAAGACAAACAAATATAACAGAGTATATGGTGCTTTGTATATACTTCATAACTCTGAACACTTTTTAAGGGTACTTGATGCGTCTATGACCTGTTCCAAAGGATTTATAGGTAAAAATCATAACTTAGATATGTTTCATAGAGTTAAAGAAAAAGCAGTACCAATACATTTTAAAAGTGTTGAAGAGTTTTTAAAAATGAAGTATAATGAAGGAGAAGGATTGGAGATAATTACCTATTTTGCCAATCCAAATAATGAGTTAATTAAGTCCAACGTGTTAAATACTGTTAGAAACAGAGAAGTGTCGGGGCTTGATATAAATAATTTTATAAATTTACTATTAAAGGAGAAAACGTGATGAAAGAATTAAACAATGCTATGAATTTACAAATGTTCGGAGGGTGGGATGAAGTATTAAGAGACCCTCAATCAAACACAGGAAAGACTGAATTTACTAAATTAACAAATGGATTAACAGAATTAAGATTTTTAGATGGAGAACCATTTGTAAGATGGGCACATTGGATAGCACAAGCAAAGAGAAATGTATCTTGTTTAGGAGCAGAATGTCCAATATGTAATGCAATAAAAGCATCAAAACAAGCAGGAATAAAACCTCAATATTCAAGTAACAGAAGATTTGCTATGCACGTATTAAACTTAAAAACAGGTAATGTTGAAATATTAGAACAAGGAAAAACATTCTTTACTCAATTACATGCTCTACACGAAGAGATAGGAGATATAAGAAGTTATAATATAAAAGTAAAAACTCAAAATGCAGGAAGTACAGACGTAACTTATACATTATTACCTTGTACACCATCAGAATTAACTGATGAACAAAAAGAATTATGTAAAGATTTAAAAGCGTTTGATGAAATATTTAAAAAACCTACACAAGAACAAGTTTTAGGATTAATGAGTGGTAAGAGTCCAGAAGAAGTATTCTCTAACAAATCATCAGAAGAAGATGAAGAGATAGGTTTATAATAGATGAGCCAAGATAGTAAAAAAATAGGGACAAGTGCAAAAGAGCTTGTCCTTTTATTTTATGATAAAACTGGACTAAAATTCACGAATAAAGACATAATGATTGCAGTTAAAAATGCTAAAAACTTGTTAAATGTAGGTTACACTTATGATGAGATAAAAGACACAATAGAATACTGTGTGGCTAATCCACCAGAAAAAGGTATATATTCGTTTGGTTTTATAGTATATGAAATAAACAAAGTATTAGCTTTATTAAAGGCTAAAAACAAAAAGATACAAACAACACAAGCGATAGATAAAAATAAATTCTCTGATTATGGATTATCACAAGTAAGTAACAGAGATAAAATGAAACCTAGAGAGGTAAAAGTAGACACAAGTATATTTGACTAAAAGTTAAGGGGTGATTAAATGGTACACATAATCAACAACCCTACAAGTGAACGTTCATTGCTTAGCCTTTGTTTAAATGATGCAGATTTATTAGTGGAGGTAGAAAACAATGAGGTGTTCTCTCAACACTTCACTATACCTGCTCACAGACATATATTCACGGCTATGATGTATTTGTATTCTAAGGGGATGAAACCTTCTGCTCTCGCTATAATGGAAGTTATAACAGATAAGAAAGCGAAGGAAGATATCGAGAATTTTGGTGGGTTAGGTTACTTAGAAGATATATCTATGATGAGTATAGATAGAAGTAACTTAAAAATATTCTGCGATAAAATAAAGCAAACATACGCAAGAAAAGAGTTATACGACGTATGTGAAAATGCGAAAAACTTTATGTTATCTGATGAAAGTGAAAAACTAAATCCTGGTGAGTTAGTTGGAAAGATAGAAAACAAGATAACTGAAATAGCAAACAGTGCTATAAACGAAACATCAGTATATAAAATGGGTACTGATTTGGAAAAAAGATTGGAAGAACGTGCAAAAAGACCTACACTTGTTGCAGGACTTCAAGTAGGTTGGACTGTTTTTGATAGAGTTACAAATGGTGGTCAAGCAGGAGATTTGATTATAGTTTGTGCTAGAGCAAAAATGGGTAAATCAGTAGTTCTTTCAACTTGGGCAAAGAATTTTGCAATAAGAGATGATTTACCTGTACTTTATATAGATACAGAAATGACAAGTGAAGAACAAGAAGATAGAATTACTTCAATGATAACAGGCATACCTGTTCACGAGATAGTAACAGGACTATTTGCAGTTGATACGGAATATGGGACGAGCCAAGAAAAAATAGCGAAAATTAAGGACGCAGTTAAACAAATCAAGGACGCACCATACTATCACGTATATATGCCTAACTTTAGTGCAGAAAAAGTTGTTGCTCTTGCTAAACAATATAAATCTAAATATAACATACAAGCGTTATTTTTTGATTATATAAAAGTACCAGCAAGTCAAGGTGGTTCTCTACAACAAATAAAAGAGTACCAAGCATTAGGTTTTTTCACATCAACACTAAAAGATATTGCAGGACTTTTAAAAATACCTGTTTACTCGGCAGTTCAAGAGAATAGAAATGATGAGAAAGGTATTGAGAAGGGTGCTAGTAACGTAGCAGGTTCAGATAGAATATTACAACTTGCTACTAAATTAATGTTCTTATATGCTAAGACAGACGAACAGATTGCAAGAGATAGTGTATTACTTGGCAACAGACAGTTAAAAATAGCATATCAACGTAATGGAGAAAGTGATGTTGCTCCAATAAACTTGCAGTTTGACAACCAAATTGTTACAATAAGAGAAGTATAAAACAAAAATGAAAAGGAGAAAATAAAAATGATGAATGATATAGTAAAGATAAAAATGGAAATGGAAATAAAAGGAAACGAAATAGATTTAAACTTTGGAATGGCTATACAAGAACAGATAAATAAAGATTTAACTAAAGAGGAAAGAGAAGAGATAGGAAGATTATCTGTGGAGATATCAAAAATAGTAGGTAAAGCAGTAAGAAGAAAGATAGATGAAGAAATGGAAAGAGATGAAAGAATAGATGACTTATTTGAAAAGACAAAAGATGAATTATATGAACATTTATCAGAAGGAGATAAAAAGAAAGTAGATGAATTTAGAAAGAAGTTAGATAATTGTAAGACACTTGAAGATGCTTTGTTACTAGCGATGGAAGAATTAGAAAATGAATTAAAATAGGAGGGGTTAATATGGATGCAGTAGGTGTTATAAAAGAAAATATGAATGTAGAGCGTATACTTAATCACTATGGAGTTGATTTTCAGTATTATGGAGAATTTATACGTTCTGCTTGTCCTATACATAAAGGAGATAATCCTACTGCGTTCGTTGTTAATGAGGAATTTCTTTGGGCTTGTCATACCAATTCTGAATGTGGAGTTGGTGATGTTTTTACATTTGTAGAAAAAGTGGAAGATGTGCCTTTTCCACAAGCAGTAAAAATAGTGGCTCAAATACTTGAAATAGACATAGATAACCTCATCATAGCAGAACGCAAAAATGACTATTTAAAAGAAGTTGAAAGATTTATGAAGTACATCAAATCAAAGAGAAGAACAAAGAAGGTTATAGAGGAATACACACCTAAAGCCGAAATGAGTTCTGTTAAGAGTTTCAGAAACTTTAATGAAGAAACTTTAAGACATTTTGATTTGAGATATGCAAAAGAAATCGAGGTTGAGAAGAAAAGTGGAGGGATATTCACACTCTACGAAAGACTTGTCATACCTATAACTATAGATGATGTAAGAATTGGTGTTTCACTTCGTAAAATACGTGCAAAAGATAACCCTAAGTGGTTTCACGCACCACACACAATGGAAACAGGACAGATATTATACAACATAGACTCTTGTAAGGGTTATGGAGAGATAATAATATGTGAGGGTATGTTTGATGTGTGGCGTTGGTTTGAGGCAGGTTATGAAAACGCAGTATGTACATTTGGAGCACATTTAACAGAAGAGCAATACAGAATATTATTAAGAAGTGGAAAAGACGTTATATGGAGTTATGACGGAGATGAAGCAGGTCTTAATGCAACGAAAAAAGCAATAGATATGATGCGTTATAAAGCAAATCAATGGGTTATAAAAATGCCAGACGGTGTAGACCCAGGAAGTTGCGAAATACAAGAATTAAAACGATTATACGAACAGAGGGAGAAGATATTATAATGAGTTGTTTTATATGTAATACGTGTGATTGGCACAAAAATAATTTTTGCACAAACCGTGATAGTGAGTTTATTGATATGAGAACAGAAGGCACAGACACGTGTGGTAACTATTACCCTGCGTTATCAATAAATATAGAACCTGCGTTATTAACAAGCAAGGAAACAATTAATCATCCAAATCATTACAATGTAGGTGAAATAGAAGCCATAGATTTTATAGAGTCTTGGAATTTAGGTTTTTCACTAGGTAATGCAATAAAATACATAGCAAGAGCACCTTATAAAAATGATGAGTTAGAAGATTTGAAAAAAGCTCGTTGGTATATAGATAGAGAGATACAAAGACTTGAAAAAAATACCAAATAATAGTATAATATAATCAACAAAACATACTTGGAGGAATTTTATGAATACAATATGGTTTTTATCAAAAGAACGTAACTTACTAATATGTGGTTTCAACAGAATAAAAAAAGAAGATAACACAACAGAACTATGGGTTAAAGAAGTTGACGGAGGGTCAAGAAAAATAGCCACAGGACAAGAAGCCATAAATCTTGAACAAGCCTTACTAGACATAATATGGGGTGGTTTCCCATCAATAATAACAGACGGTAACGGAAATTTCGCAACAAATATAAATATACAAAATAATCAAGAAGTAGAAGAAGTAGAGTAATCTACTTCTTTTTATTAGGAGGAGTATTATGAAAAAAATAATATCAACAGGATTAATAATAGCAACATCATTTTTAGCAGGATGTGGAGTTAATAATAATATAAATGCAGAAGATGTTTTAATTTTTTCAAGAGTTGGTAAAGATGGATATTTTAATGTATACAAAGATGAAAAAACTGGAGTACACTACATAAAATATAGTCATGCTAATGGTGTTGGATTATGTCCTAGATATAATGCAGATGGAAGTTTATATGTAGATTAGGGGTGGTATTATGAACATATGTGAAGCAATCGTTGTTTGTGTAGGAATAATATGTATAACGATAATAAATTTAATGAAGTAACAATATGTATAAGAAGATATATAAAAGATTTCCAATCAAGTTATGGAAAAATGAATGTGGAGAATGTTGTGCCGAGTGTGATTATTTTGATATGTGCGGATATGGATGTTATAAACAAGAAGTAACGTGCAATCAATGTGAATATAAGGAGGAGGAAATTTATGGAGAATAAAATAGTGAGAGGTTTTGGTCACCTCCATACGCACACAGAATACTCAACACTTGACGGTATGAGTAAAGTAAAAGAGTTAGTAAAACGTGCTAAAGAACTTGGACAAGAGTTCATAGCGATTACAGACCACGGAAGTATGGGTGGACATTACGAGTTTGAAAAAATATGTAAAGAAGAAGGTATAAAACCTATTCTTGGATGTGAGTTTTATATGAGTAAAGGCGATACTGCGTGTAAAGAAGATCAAGGTTATCACATCATAGTATTTGCTAAAGACCAAATAGGACTTCAAAACTTATATAGGTTACAAGCTAGAGCGTTTAAAGAAAACTTCTATCGTAAACCTCACGTTAATTTTAAAATGCTATCAGAATTAAAAGAAGGACTTGTAATAAGCTCTGCGTGTATAGGTGGTGTAATTGGTCAATTAACACTTGATAACCCCTTAGAAGCGAAATTAGAAGCTAAGAAGTACAAAGATGTGTTTGGTGATGATTTTTATTTAGAGATACAACCAAATGATATACCAGACCAATGGATTATGAATAAAGAAGTAATAAAAATAGCAAAAGAATTAGGTATAAAGTTAGTGGCAACTAACGATATACATTATGTACTTAAAGAGGATGCTAAAATACACGAAGTATTACTTGCTCTACAAGTTGGTCAAAAGATGAACAATGAAAAGAGGTTTAAATTCCCAACCAATGATTATTGGTGCAAATCAACAGAAGAGATGATAGAAACATTTGTAGGCTATTCCGCTAATGAGAAAGTATATATAATGGAGGCTATTTTAAATACTGCCGAGATAGCAAACAAATGTAATGCACACGTTATAAAAGGTAACTTCTTACCACACTACCCTAAATTAAATGGTATGAGTGAAGATGATTACTTAGCAGAGAAAACTTGGGAAGGGTTTGAAAAGAAATATCCTAAAGACTATCCTAATCGTGCTCAAATCAGAAGAGATATATTAAACGAACTTCAAGTTATAAGTGAGACAGGTTACTCTGGTTATTTTATAAATGTTGCTGATTATATTGTTGATGCGAGAAAGAATGGTGTATTAGTTGGAGACGGTAGAGGTTCTGGTGCAGGAAGTAAAGTTGTTTATTGTATGGATATAACTAATGTTGACCCTGTTCCACACAATTTACTGTTTGAACGTTTCTTGGCACACGGAAGGGTACCAGACCTAGATGTTGACTTTTCAGACCAAGAACACGTATTTAAACATTTACAAGATTTACACGGTATGGATAATGTAGCACGTATAAGGGCTTATGGTACATTATCTTGTAAAAACGTAGTAAGAAAAGTGTTAAGTGCTTTTGATTTTAGTCAAAAAGACATAGCAATAATAAGTGGTTCTATACCTAAAAGACTTGATGTAACTGTTGAACAAGCATACAATGAGTCAAATCAATTTAAAAAGTTTATGGATGATAACGAGTTTATAGCTTCTTGTATAAGAAGATTAGAAGGAGTTATATCTCACGAGTCTAAACACGCAGGAGGGTTTGTTGTATATAATAACTTAACATCACTTACACCTTGTGCGTATGAAAATGACCACGCAGGAAACAGAACTATACCTGTTGTTCAATTTGATAAGAAAGAGATAGAAGCGTGTGGTTTCTACAAAATGGATGTGCTTGGTCTTGAGAACTTAACTACTGTTAGGTATGCTCTTGATATGATAAAGGAAAACGAAGGTATTGACATAGATTTAGATGAGATTGATTTTGAAGATAAAGAAGTTTACGATATGATAAGTAGTGGTGATGTAAGTGGAATATTCCAACTAGCAAATCAAGGTGCTATGATAATGGAACAAAAGCCAAAGAAATTCGAGGATTTAATAGCGATAAATGCGTTAATAAGACCTGGAGTTGGAGACTTTAATGAATACGTTGCAAGACGTAATGGTAAGAAGTTTGAAATACACCCAGACAGAGAATGGTATATGAAAGATACTGTTGGTCTTATGACATATCAAGAACAGTTTTTACTTGATTGCAAGACATTTGCAGGGTGGGACATAGCTTTTGCAGATAATAACATAAGAAAGAATAAGGATATAAAAAATGATACAGATATACGTGATAAGTTTATTAATGATAGTGTTTCTCGTGGATATGATAGAGATTTCATTGAGAAAATATGGCAAGAAATAGAGGATGCCGTTAGTGGAGGATACTCATTCAACAAATCACATTCTACTTCATATGGAGTATTATCGTACAAAACTGCGTGGTTAAAGTGTCATTATCCTGTGTATTGGTACGCATCACTTCTAAACTCTGAGATAGGAGACCAATCTAAAGTAGAGTCTTTAATTGCAGAGTGTAAAAAGAAAAACATAAAAATACTACCACCAGACATAAATAAAGGTAGTTATAGATTTGAAGGGACTAAAGAAGGTATTAGAATACCTATAAACTATCTAAAAGGTATAGGAGAAGATGTAGTTAAATATATACAAAAAGAACTTGTACCTATATCATCATTTGAAGATATGTTAGATAGAGGTATTAAGAAGTACATAAAGAAAAATGTTGTAATGGCTATGATAAAAGCAGGTATATTTGATTTTGAAAATGAAAATAGAGAGCATTTTATGTGGGTCTACAATATGAGAAATCGTAAGAAAACAGATGTTAAAAATGGAGTAGAGTGTGAACACTTACCTTATGATGAGAAAATAAAAATGCAGTGGGAACGTGATGTATATGGAATGTACTTATCAAAACATCCACTTGAAAACTATAACGTAAGAAGTATAGTTGATTATACAGATGATATGGTTGCTATACAAGTTGTAGAGGTTACAGAAATACGTGAGCATATGCAGAAAAATGGCAAGATGATGTGCTTTATGACAGGTTCAAATCAACACGGAGCTTTAAAATGTTTAATATTTGCAAACACTTGGGAGTGCCAAGATATAAAAGATAAAGCAAAAGAAGGAAACATATTACTTGTCAAAGGTAAAAGAAGTGGTAATGACTTAATAGTAAATGATTTGGAGTTAATGAAAATATGATAACATTTATAGTTGGATTAATAACAATGATAATTATACTAGCAATAGGAGTTGGTTGCTTATTTATTGTAGATAAAATAGGTATTGAAATGACAATTCTAGCAGTTATGGTATGTATAATGTCATATATATTAGGTATTTTGGTATTAGGTAGTTTTTAAGAATTAATAAGATAATGGGAGATTGAAAATGAGTAAATGTAAATATTGTGGAGAAGAATTTAAACCAAAACAAGGAGTAGAGAAATTCTGCTCCAGAGAATGTTGGGGAAAAAGTAGAAGAGTAAAAGATGTAAAAATAAACTGCCCAACTTGTGGAGATGAATTTGAAATAAAACCATATTTGATTAAAGAAGGAGTTAAAAGATTTTGCTCTAAAAAATGCTATACAAAGTATAGAACAAAACATAAATACGAAGAAAGAATATGCGAGTATTGTGGTGAGACATATAAAGTGTATTCTAGTAGAAAAAACAGATATTGTAGTACAGATTGTGCTAATAAACATAGATACAATGTAAAGATAGAGAGGGAATTCGATGAGTTATTGCAAAATATGTAAAACAGAACTAACTTGGGAAAACAAGACCCTATGCGTTAAGTGTGGGGTTGAGATATGTGAGGATTGCTCCACAAAAAACAAGTTTAAATGCGATAAATGTGCAGACAAACAAAAGATAAAGATACCAGATGTGATAAGACGTTCATCAATAGAAGATTATAAATCTTGTCCGTACTATTTTAAACTACACGTTATAGACGGTAATGAACCTAAACAAAATGTACTTGCTAGATTAGGTAGTGATTTACACGATTTATATGAACATATACAACGTGGTGATGTGAGTATAGAAGAAATGGAAAGTCAATTAGATTGGATTATGTCTCACATCGAAGAAGATTATCCAGAAGAAGATATGCAAAGAGTGTGGGAAAGGGCTAGAACGTGTAATAACTCGTTTATAAACCTACTACCAACACTTACTAACAAAGCTATACAATATGAGGAACGTATAAACTTCTCAATAGGTAAAGATATACCACAAGTTACAATAGCTTATGATAGACTTGAGGAAGATGAAAATGGAGACCTTCATATAGTCGATTGGAAAACAGGTAAAGTAATGAGTGGTAAGAAGCTAACAACAGACCTACAACCTGCTCTATACTTAAAAGCAGTAGAAAATAAATATGGAAAAACGCCTAAGAGCTTTAGGTTGGTTTACGTAGGTGATGTTGATAAAAGTGGTAAGTACAAAGAGCGTGTATTTGAGTCAATAGACGGTAATAAGTTTGTTTGTAAAGTAGGTAAAAAAGAATATATACAAGACATAAATGAGCAAATAAAAATAGTTCAAAAACTATTTGCACAAATCAAGCAAGGTAAGTTTTCAATACCTGCTAAACCAGATTATTTTAAGTGTAAAATGTGTGATTTCAAATCAAAAGGATTATGCAATGGTAATGATGTGCAAAATTGGATAAATATTAATGAGGAAAGGCAGAAATACGGATGGTAAAAGTAAAAATATTAAAAAATGGAGATACATTTTGGTTAGAAAGTAAAGTAAATAATTTTATAAATGATAATAAAATAGAAATTATAGATATAAAATTTGAAGCAGAAAATAAAATGTATTATGCAATGGTAATGTACAGAGAAAGACAAATAAATGGATAAATAACTTAGGGGGAAAATATGAATATAATAAATACAAAAGAAATAGCACAAGAAATAAAGGATGCGTTTAAGGCTTCAATGACAAAAGGCATTGCTCCTAAATTAGTTATATTACAAGTTGAAGGAGATAAAGCATCAAATTCTTATGTTAAGAACAAAATTAAATTAGGCAAAGAGTTAGGTATAGAAGTTGAACATACGTTATTAAAAAACGATATACCACAAAGAGATTTAGAAATGATTATAGAGTATTACAACACAGATTGTGATACAAATGGTATAATAGTTCAATTGCCACTTCCAAAACACTTAGACGAGCGTAAAACTCTTGATACTATTGATGTGGAGAAAGACGTAGACGGTCTAGGTACTAAACAAATAGGTAGATTAACTACTCAAAACGGTAAAATAATGTACCCTTGTACTGCTCTTGGTGTTTTAAATATGTTAATTCACATCACAGAATTAGAAGGAAAAGACGTAGTAATAGTAAATAGAAGTAATTTAATAGGTAAACCGCTTCAAATAATGCTTACAGATGAAAATGCAACTGTTACAATGTGTCATTCAAAAACTAAAAACTTAAAAGAGAAGATGCAAAACGCAGATATAGTTATAACAGGTATAGGTAAAGCTAAATTCTTCGATAAGAGTTATTTTAAAGACGGACAAATAATAATAGATTGTTCTATGAATATGTACGAAGGTAAACTTTGTGGAGATGTAAAAATTGAAGATTTAGAAGAGCTTGATGTGTTAGTAGCATCTGGAACGGGTCATACAGGAGTAATGACAGTTTTATCACTTATGTACAACACTTTAATGGCGAAAATGTGGGGGTAATAAAATGGAGTTTAAATTAACAAATCACGAAATAGAAAAGATAAAGAGTGCATATCTTAATGGAGAAAAACAAATAGATATAGCGAAAAAATACGGAATAACACAAGGACACGTATCAAGTATAATAAGTGGAAGAAAAAGGAGTGATATAAAATTGAGAAAACTAGAAGGTATAACTAAAATAAACATAACTAAAGGCGACGGTTATATGAATATAGAAGTACACGGACATAACGAGGACAGTATAACTTGTGCAGGTATAAGTGCTATAATACAAACGTGTGAATTAGGGCTTAAAGCATTGGCAGAAAATAGAAAAAATGTTATAATTAAAGAGTACGAGCAAGATATTTGCGATATGTAGATTATAATATTGGAGGAATAATATGAGAACAGTTTTTACACAAGAAGAATTAAACGAAATGAGACGCTTACAAAGAAAATTAGACACAAGAGTAAAAAAAGAAAATGATATACCTGCGGACGCTAACCTAAATATAGAGAAATTCTTAGCTTTAAAAACAGAGTTATTTGAATTAGCAAACGAGATAGAAAGTTTTAAATATTGGAAGAAAAACAAAAATAAAACTAATCAACTAGAAGAAGCATGTGATGTACTACACTTTATACTAAGTATAGCAATAGATAATAGAGTTGAATTAGTAGAAGAAAAGCAACCAGGCGATTATAATACAGATGAATATGATATGAATGATTTAATCGGTATGCTAGATTGTATGATAAGCGATATGTTTATCGAGAAAGATTGGGAAGATTTAAACCAAATATTATTGGTATTAGGAGTAGTAGTTAATAAGTGTGGATACAATATAGAAGATTTATACAAGTGCTATAAAGACAAAAATAAAGAAAATCACAAAAGACAAGATAATAAGTATTAAAAATATAAAATAGCTCGTGTACCAAGATGTACAAGGAGTTCCTAGCATCATTAAGGTGTTGCTTGAATAATTAATCAAATAATAAATTAAAAGCCCTTAGAATTGCTCCTAGAGCGTCTAAGGGTTATTATATAGGGGGGAAAGATGAAGAAAAAAGAATGGACATTAGAAGAAGCTAAAGAAGATTATAAAAAACGTAGAAAAAAACATAGAAGTTGTAAAAATTGTAAATTTGCACATACATATGAATATATAAGTTGTGAAGTAATAAATGTATTAAAAAAAATATATTTTCCAAGATTAAAAGCAAAATTCTGTAGATATTACAAATAAATGGGGGATGAAATGAGTATGGACGACTTAATAAGATTAAAACCTAAATACCCAAATCAAGAATTAAACGTAGTGATACCTCTTGGGGTGAGTATAAACCATCTTTATATGTTTAAACGTGGTAGAAGGTTTATGACGAAAAAAGGTCAAGATTATATGCAAAAGGTGATGATGATTGTAGATAATGCAGTCAAATCACAAAATTACAAATTAGAAGAAGAAGGTGTGTGGTTAGTATGTGAATTAACGTATTACTTCCCAGATAAACGTAGAAGGGATTGCCACAATATGCACAAAATAGTTATGGACGCACTAGAACACGTAGCGTTCAAAGAAGATAGGTGGGTTTTAGTACGTGATATGCACGTAAGTTTAGACAAAGAACTACCGAGAATAGAAGTAAAATTATACCCAGAAAAGGTATGTGGACAAAAACTTGTCAAGTCTTTTTAGTAAATCTGTGGATAAGTTTTTTTCGACAAAGCTACACACAAGTAATTGCAACGTGTGTAGCACTTTTTTATGTTATCCAAAACCTGTGGATAAGTTGTTAATATCTGTGGATAACTCTGTGGATAACATATGTGGACAAAAAACCTATGCTATAATGTATTTGGGGGTAGGGGGTTAAGAAACGTGTTAATAACGTGTAACAAACTTAACTCAATACTTCCTTCCCTGTAAACGAGTTTATCGAGTTTACAACAACGAAGTTGTTTAGAAAGGTTTTAAGTATAACTATGCGTATATACGCACAGAGCGTTGACACTGGGTCATTTTCAAATCAAAGATTTAAAAATAAAAAGGAGAAAAGTAATGAACAGGTTTAGTTTTACGAGATATGAGGATTTAGTTAATGATATTGATTTGTTAGTAAAGGAGTTAAAAGAACGTAATAAAGACGATTATACAAACGAAGAAGTACACTCTATATCGTGCGATATAATAAGTGTAGCAAACTCCCTAAATATGTGTTTAATACATTATTATAGAAGAAATAAATAATTCTCTGTTGATTTGATAAAAAACAGAGTTTTTTGTGCACTTTTTACTTGGAAAATATTGACATAGGAGAAAAGAACGTATATAATTAATACTGTAATAACATTTAATCGTATGTTGTTGCACCTCCTTATTAGCGATTATATTTTTTTTAAAGTAAAACTATTGTTTCTGTAATGTTAAATGGATCTATTCACTTCTAACTGATTTAAAGAGAAAATTCAAACATTTACCTCCTTTCAGCTAAGTGCGTTGGGTCGAAACAACGCACTTTGAAATTATATTCCACGTCAACAGAGGTTTTTACCTCTTTTATATAGGAGTGTGGTGTAATGGTAACACAACGGTCTCCAAAACCGTAGACGTGAGTTCAATTCTTACCACTCCTGCCAATGGTCGTAAGACCAAATATAATTTTTAAAAATAACATTTTATTATCATTAATAGTCATTTTGTAAAATAATTTTTATCAAATGTAGTATTTAAAATCGTTGATGTAACTCGAATAACGTAAATCGTGAAAGAGTAGATAAACACCTCGGTAAGTGTATAAACTACCAAGACATCAACGTAATTTTTCAAATAATATCAACAAATTAAAACTATATATAAGTTCAGAACAAAAAGACGAGTACCCAACTACTCGTCTTTTTTTTTGTCTTATTCTTGGAAGTATATTAACGATGCTTCTATACCTTTTGATTTAAGTTCTTCTTGTCTTTTAATAGCGTTATTTTTATCCTTATAACTACCCACTAAAACACGATAGAAGCCATTTTTAGGCGTTTCAACAACGTCAGTTATAGTTTTATCTAATATACCTTCTACAATCGCTTTAGCGACCTTTCTAGGGCTTTTTAAGTATACATTCATATCATCTCTATCATCTATAAAGCAAGTCTCTATTAATAATGCAGGTGCTTTAGTATGTTTAAGTACATATGCGTTATGTGTTTTAACTCCTCTATTTTTAAGACCTACATTTGCGATTTTCTTTACTATTCTTTCTGCGTAAGGTTTCGCTTTACTTGACATAGAGTGTAAAAGTACTTCTGTACCTGTTGTACGACCATCACCCTTCACATCATTAACACAAGCGTTAAAGTGTATTGACACGAATAAATCTAGTGGTTGTTTATTAGCTTTATTAACTCTATCTATAAGTTGTTGAGCATTGTTACTTGATTTGTCTACTGTACAATCATAAACAGTATGACCTTCTTTTTTAAGCATTTCTATTACTATTTTACCAAGTTCTCTAGTTAAGTTTTGTTCTTTGTAACCACAACCTTGAGAACCCGTTCCTTCTCCACTTAATGTATGACCCATATCTATTCCTATTTTCATATTAAATCTCTCCTTTTATAAGTTTTTTAAGTTCTTCATTTTCTTGCTTTAATTCTTGTACTGCTTTCCATAGTGTAGAAATTGCAGATGTATAATCTACACTCGTATTTATTTCGTTTTTATCCTCATCATATTCAGTCTTTACAACTTCGGTTGATTTGTCTATGGCTTTTGTGGTTGGTATAGGGTTATATAACCTTAATCCATCTTTAGTTTCTATTACATCTATACTATTTATCTTATCAAAAACAGAATTGTTTGATATAACCATAGGTTCATTTAAAGACATTCTAGTTGCCGAATATAATATTCCTGCATATAGTGGTGAAGTAGTTCCATTGGCAGTTAAAAAGTGAAAACTACCACTAGAAGGAGATGCCATAATTCCTGCTCCCAATCTAAAGTGGTCGCAATTTACATTCCCACCATGCGGTAAAAATATTACTCCTCCTGCAATAAATGAACTTCTCAATCCATTATATATAAAGTGTATTGGACCTGTATCTGTAAATGCTATAGAAGAGTTTCCACCTCTTATATAATCACAAGTAATATTTGTTTCAAAGATAGGTACATATAGTGAACCTCTTGCTAGTGAAAGATTATTCATACCATAAATAGCACCACTTACACTCAAAGTTCCACTTAATTTAGCACTAGCACAACTCAAAGCACCTGTACTACTCATAGTCCAAGTTGTAGTACCAGAGCTAGTATTATTTTTACCAATAACATCACCATACATTATAGCACTATGTATGTCTACTTTATCACCAAGTTTGATGCTAGGAGCAGATATTTGTATGCCTTTATATCCTCCAACATGAGAGTCATAAGAAGATATAATTGCACCTTGAGCAAATTTTATACCACCTACACCATTTATCTGACCACTTATCAACTCACCTTTTACACGAAGATTAGTTGTGTCTATATTACCACCATTTATAATAGTGCCACCAAGTTTAGATAAATCTTCAAACTTAACTAAACCTGTAAAATTAAAGCTATCAACAGTTTGTTTAAGTTCTGTATATTTTTGATTGACACCATCAACAGTTTGTTCAGTAGACTCTACTCTATTTGTTATACTATCAAATTTAATATCTATACTTGCACTTTGATTAGTTATAGCTTCATCTACATAATCTTTCATATCATCTGGTGCAGGAGACCAATCAGTAGATTTATTACCTTTTTCAAGTTTGAAATCAGTAAACCAAGCAATACCATCTCTACCTACCCACGCTCTGACACACACATCACTATAGTCTTTATCAACAGTAATTGTTTTAAATATCTTAGTCCATTGACTTTCAACCATAGCAGTTTTATCGACACTAACACGCATTATAACTGAATTAGAAGTATTGTTGTCTAACTTACCTTTACATTCTAGGGCAAGAATTCCATTAAAAGTATTTTTATCTTCAACATAATACCAACAACTTACAGTATAAATCTCTCCTTTTTTCATAGACAAGCAGTTTTTATTAGGTAGGTTATAGTTTTCACACCCTCTGTAACCATTACTTGCAAGTCCTTTTTGTGCACTTTTACAAGAAGGATGCCCATTAAAAGTTTTAGTTGTATCAATAATTACATTAGCACCTAATATCCAATTATTTTTACCGTCAATAAATGCAGAGTTTTTAACTAAGTTTCTAGCACCTATCTCTAAGTTACTTAAATCATTTTTAACACCATTGACAGTTTTATCTATTTTAGATACGCTTTGAGTTATACCATCAAATCTAACATCTATACTTGTATTGTATTCAGATATAGATTTGTTTACAAAATCTTTCATATCATTTACAACATCATTTAAACTATCATTAGAGTCAGTTTGTGAAGGAGTCCATTGAGATACGATATGACCTTTTTCTAATTTTATATTTTTTATATAACCACTACCCTCTGGATTGTTATGACCATTAATAACAAAGTAGATAGGTTCTGATGTGTCTATTCCTTTGTGAATTGTAAACGAATAACTATACCTTTTCCAAGTACCTACATTATCTTGTGAGATAGTTATATCCATTCTTCCGCTATGGTAGTTATAATTATTACTTTCGACATTTTTATGATAAAGTCCTCCGTGGAAACTAAATAAACTCGTATCAGAATATGCGTCAAAAGATATTACGTATTGTTCATTAGGTATTATAATATCTTCTTCATTGTTTATTTCCTGCCTAAGACTTAGTTCTCTGTTAGCCATACTAAACTTCGCATTACGGTTTATAAGAGCTATACAAGGGAAATGAAAGGTTTCTAGGTCTATATGTGGATGATAACCTATCTGTGGGTTTTCTACACTATCATTATAATCTTGCCAATAAGTTAATTTACGAGTACCGTTTAACGTTCTATCCCAAGTTATTAACTCATCAACAGTAGCTTTACGAGGTGCAGAGTTATTTAAGTAGTTAGTTCCACCAACACTTATATCACCTAATTCTCCTGATACGAAATCTTTAAGATTGTTGATTTGATTTTGTACTTCTGTTTTACTTGCAGTAAGTTTTATACCTTCGTTTAAAATCTCTATGTCAGACTCGGCTTTTTCTAACTTGCTTGTCATAGATGCCATATCTTCCGTGTACTTTTGGTTACTTACTTTAAGTTTTATTTGTTCTTTATTTTGGTCTATTTCTGATTGTTGTCTTTCTATTGTTTCAGATTGTTCATCTTGGTTAAGTTCGATATTAAATATTTTAGATGTTACACTCTCTCCGTCTATATCTATTTTAGTACCGTGTATTGTACCTGTACCATCTTTATTTATATTATCTATAACAGAGTGTATATTAAGTTTACCACCGTCTATATTAGCATCTCCTGCTATTTTATCATTGTTTATAGAACCGTCAGTTATACCTTCACGATATACTCCATTCTCATCATACAATATAGTTTGACCGTCTGCACCACGTACTCTAAGACCATATACAGTACCGTCATCATTCACATCACCCAAAGATACTCTTTCAAATTGTTTAGACCCTATGCCTTCAAATACTTGAAGTCTATTACCTCTAAGTTTTAAATTACCATTAGCACCCGATATTGTTACTTTTGATGTGTCAACAACTCCTGCATCAAGTTTATCTGCACTTACTTTGTTGATTTGAGCATCACCTATTGCACCATTTGCTATTATTGTACTACCTGCTACGATAGTACCTGCTTGTATATGATTTGAATTTATCTTGTTGAATAACAAATCACCATTTATAAGTCTATCTCTCCACTCATCAATTTGAATTTTAGTATAATATCTACCATCGTGGTCGTGAACTATTTTTGCATACCTATCATCGTGGTTATGATTTGGTATAGTTGTACCACTATTATCTCCACCACCAGAACCACCAATATTACCTTTTAAAGTTTTCCCTACTTCATATGCAAACGAACTAACTTCTTGTTCTTCATTAAGTTCTGTATAATATGGAGAAGTAGAGTCAACATTAGGGTAAAGAACATTGTTCTCAACCCCTGTTACCCCTTTTTTAAAGGCATCAATATATGCGTTTTTGTGTTTTATAATTTTATCCATACACATCATTACCTTTCTAATTTATCTTCGATTACATCTAAACGTATTAATATTTTTTCAAGAACAGGTACGGTTTTATCTAATTGTTCTCTCATCTCTTTTTCTCTTGTTTGAGAAGAGTATAATACATACCCTAATAACAATATAAACAGTGATAAATAAGCACTAGGGCTATTTACTATTTCATTTATAAGTTGCATATTAAGCTCCACTTTCTCACCCCTTTATAAGTCTAAATTTCTGTACCAATTCCCCTTATTACCTGTTATATAATTTATCCAATCCATAAGTATTTGTTTATCTGTAATTTCTTGACTTTGTTTACCTTCATCTGATTTTTGTTGTCTATTCTTTTCACTATCTAATGTTTTAACTAAGTTTGGCATAAATGGGTTTAAATCCATAAGAACTTCTTTCAATCTTTGTTCCATAGTTATTTCATTCCACCCTGGTTCTTCACCTTCTTCAACTATCTTGTTACCAAAATTACCTTCTCCACGTGATTGTTGTATTAACATGCGTACAAGAGGGTTCATTTTGTTTTCTATATCATCTCTTTCAAATGGTATAGCGTCCTCAACATTTGGGAACATATTTTGTTTATATAAATAATTGTATTGGTCTCCATTTACACTATCAGTAAGATTTGCATAAGGTTTTTGTATTTTTCCATATTTAAACTCTTCGTTTTGGCGTTGTTCTTCTGGTATACCATTTTCTAAACCTTTAGTACCTCTTATTATAGAGTTTATCTTACCTGGGTGCTCAAACATTGAACCATACATAAGTCTTGCATTGTTTTTATGGAATGTCCAGAATGGGTCTACAAAATCTCCCATAAAATCATCAACTTTATTTTTCTTGCTATAATCAAATAAGTATTTGTTTACAGATTTAGAAGCATCCTCTGGAGACATACCTCTTTCGATTTGTTTTACGAAGTGATTTAAACGTGCAGTTTGTTCGTTAGTTCCTAACCATTTCATTATAGACGAGTTATCTATTTGATTTTCAAGTCTAGGGAATATACCCCTAGCATTTCTTACATCTTCTCCAAGACCGTCAACTACACCTAGTTCTTGTGCAAGTTTTCCTATCTCATCATAACTATATACTTGGTTAGTTTTTGCACTTTTTATAAAGCCATTTTTACCACCTTTACCATTGATTTGTTTAAGTACGTTTCTAGCTTCTGTTTGAGGTAGTAAAGCGTCTGCTCCAAGTGCAAGGTAGTTTTGCCCTTTGTTTTGGAAGAAGTTTTGTACGTGCCAACCTGGGTTATATACTGTAAGTCCTTTTTTCCAAGAGTTTAACCAACGTTTATACATATCATAAAGTTCGTTATCTTTATGTTTAGACATTTTATTAGTAGACCCCATATAATCATCTATATTAACATCATCAATGTGTTTGTTAAGTTTGTTATACTCATAAATGTTTTTATGAATTGTTTTTGTAGAATTTTTCATACTATCTTCATATACATTTAAGTTTTCAAGAGATTTGTCTGGTGTAGTTTTTGTAGGCTTTACAAGTTCTTTACTATTTTTAGCGATGTGTTCATCTATTTTTTTCAATTCATTAATACCTTTTTTAGACACATCATCTGATAAAACTTTATTTGAAAACTCATTCCAATATTCATAAACTTCATTTGGCATATTATTAGGTTTTGTTTTAGGAGGTTTTTGATATGGATTAATACCAAGCTCATAAAGTTTATCTGCGTATTGCTTGAAACTTCCACTATCAAGTTCATTAGGTATTTTAGGTAATTTTATTTGTGATTTGTTTTTGTTTTTATAAAGCGAACTCTTATCAACATCTAGTTTTTGCCCTGTTATATATCCAAGCATATTAACTTGGCTATCGTTGTCAACATTAGGTTTTAATAAATCAAGTACATCAAAATCTCCATCAACAGGGAAGTTGTTTTGCTCTTTTAATAAATCTGGTAGATGAACATAATCTTCATTAACCTTGATATGATTATCTGCTATATCCATAACTTCTTGAACACCACCATCAACTTTACCTGTCAATTTACTTATAAAATTATTAAAGTGTGGTGTATTAGGTAATTCATTTATAGCAGGTGTAGGTAGATTATTAAGATTAGGTTTATTCTCTAAAAACTCATCAAATGGATTATTAGCTTTGTTAAGATTTGTATTCACATCACCAAGAGTTTGTGTGTTGTTCTTATTTCCTAACATATTACTTATTTCGCTACCTAAGTTATCTCCACGTTGTAACATTTTAGGGCTTGGTATATCAAACAACTCATCAATAGTTTTAGCACCTTCTGTCATTAAATACTTCCATTGTAATTGGTCTGGTGTAAGTTCATCTATATTATTAAGTGCTTTACCATTTATTTTGATGTGAGCCATTTCAAGTGGGTTAATACCTTTTGTAGTGTTCTTGATAATACCATTTAAAGGGTTTGTTCCGTTTAAATTTTTACCTACTTGCATATCTTGTTGTATAGATTGGATTAATTTAAGTTTTTGGTTTTTAAGTTCGTTAAAATACACTTTTCTATCAACACCAAGATTATCAAGATATTTAATATTATCCTCTACAAGTAATCTTATTTTTGCATACTCATCACCATACTTACCGCCTTGAGTAAGTTTAACTTCTTTATTCATAAGAGTTAATAAGTTATCTACGGCAGATTTTACATTTTTATTTGCATATACGTTTTTAAAAGTTTGCTTATCTTTAGGTATTTGAACCCCATATTTAGAGTTTACGTATTTAAGACCTATGCTCTTACTGTACTCTATCTTGTCTTTAGGTTTTATTTGGTTTTTAATATTACCACCGACATTATTTTGACTTACGTGATTATATTCATCAACATTTTTATGGAATAAACCTTGTGCTCTAGGAGATGCAGTTACATCTGGGTCAGAACCAAGTTCAGATTTATGTCTAGCTTCTCTGATTTGATTTTCCTTACCTTTTGTAGCATCTATTCTAGCTTGTTTTTCTGCTAATTCATCAAGTGCTTCTTTATAACCTTCTGTACCGTCTTTTTTACCATATGCTTTTTTAGCGTAATCATCATATTCATCAGACATATATTTTACATTTTTATATTCATCATCCCACTTCGCTATCTTTTCACCAAGTTCTTTATATTCGTAGAATTCTTCTGTATTAAGTGGTTGTACTCTTTTCTTAGTTTGTAATTCCTTATATCTGTCAGTAAGTTCTGCTTTGTTTTTAACACCAAAGTGTGAAGCTAGATTAGACATCTTCTCATCGTATCTATAATCAGTAAGTGAAGCAGATATTTTTCTAGCACCTTCTCCAACAGGTATTTTATTACCTAAAGAGTCAAGCTCTTCTAAAACACCGTTAGCTTGTTTAACTATCATATCATCTACATAATCTAGTAATTGATTTGCGTGTCTAGGTGTTACATTTCTTCTAACAACATCTTTACCATCAAAGAATAAATCATTCAACATCTTAGATACTTCGTGAGCACCTATCTCACCTTTATCAACTAAATATTTTGCGTTTTTAATTTGAACACTAGCTTCTTCAAGAGTACCTTCTGAAAGTGTACTAACTTTTTGTGCAAAGTTTTTAACACCTGTTCTAAGTAGTCCTTCTCTTTCTTTTATGTTACCTACGTTATCTACAAATTTAGGATTAAAAACATCTTTAAGAAGTTTATAATTATTCTCTTTTATATATTTTTGTTTAGCAAGTTCTTCTGCACTAAATTTAGGTGTGTTTACATCTTTAGTATTAAAATATCTGTTATCATCTTTTATCTTTTGTTGTGTTTCATAACCTCTACGTCTAGTAGTACTTTCTATCATATCAGTTATCTCATCACTACCTTTTACTACTTGTTCATACACTTCTGGTTTAGTTTTTCTAAGGTAATCAAGTGTTGCATCTGCGTTATGAGAACTCATAGAGTCTATCTTATTTACAAGACCGTCTATATCATCTCCATATTTGTTTATAACTTTTTCATATCTTGCATAAGGGTTTTGTATGTTATCTATATATGCATTCATACTTCCGTCTTTACCAAACATAGAGTATTGTCCATTTGCCTTACCTTTTACAATATTATCTACCTCATCAACACTATTCATTAGATTAGGTATGTAACCATCTTTAGTTTGAGTATATTTTTTATTAAGTGTTCTACCGTCTATGCTACGTTGCGTTCCTTTAAGTGGTTTACTATCAAGTGTATCAAGGAACTTACCTAGATTAGATGTGTTAGGGTTTTTCTTAACAACGTCTTTAATATTGTCCATTGTTTTTTCAAATTGATTATCTAATAATTTGTCAGTAGCAGTTTTACCTTTTTTACCAGAGTAAAATACATCATCAGAAGCTCCTGTTATTTTGCTACCTTTACCTGCGTACTTCTTAGAGTTAGCCATAAGTTTAGCAGTTTCTTCTGGTATGATACCTGTTGCTAAGTTTGCAGTACCATTTTTAAGTTCTTTAAATGATTTGGCAGTATTCTTACCAAGTCCTTTTACCACATCAATAACTTTATCTTCAACAATAGTAGGTGCAAGTAAATCCATAACAAAACCTGTTACGTTAAGTAAGTTAGTGTCTCTTTTCTTATTCTCTTCGATTTGTTTTTTATACTCTATAGCATCGCTATGTCTACCAGTGTCCTTTAAAAATCTTATTTGACCTTCATCCGCACGTGTTTTAGCTTCACTAAGAAACGACCCCATATACTTACCAAAACCTGTTTTATCAAGCTCCTCTTTATTCGCCTTTAAATTTTCTTTAAGGTTGTTTCTACCTTGACTATAATATTTATAATCACGTTTAGGGTCTGCTATCGCTTTGGCTAAATTACCACTATCTTCTGCTACACCTGCAATACCTGCAAGACCGTAACTTCCAATAGCACCTATACTTTTCATAAAGTCCATAGCAGGGTCAAATATAACGTCTTTTGCTCCACCTTTTACATATTCCAAAGCATTACTTATGTGTTTTCCTTTACGTTGATTTGCTTTGGCAGTTTCAATACCGTCCCAAACTTTAGTGTTTAAGTGGTCGCTAAACTTTTCTGCATTATCCCATTTGTGAGAACTCATCAATGCGTACTTTTGTTTAGGCATATATTCTTTATTATTTAATGTACCTGTGTTTTTATAACTCTCTTTTTCATAGCCTTTAAGAAGTCTTTTATTACTGTAAAACCCATCATATTTAGTTCCGTCTGCTTTTGTACCACCTTTTACGTATTTAGGCTTTCCTGTTTGGTAGGCATATTTTGCTTCATATGGGTTTTCACCGTTTTGTTTCTTTACATATCTACTTCTTTTCATCCCCTTAGTATCTATATAATCATCGCCATAACCGTGTACTTTTTGACCTTCTGCTAAGTTTTTCTTAACACCATAAACTGTTTGATTAACTGATTTAGTATAGTTACCTTTTATGTAGTTCTCATCTGATTTGGACATTTTTTTATTGTACTTTGCGTTTTTATTAGTAACTCTATTTATCTTGTTTTGTTGAATTTGTTGTTCAAACTTTTTCTTTTTAGAACTCATAAAATCCTCCTTTCAATTATTTTTTCTTAAATATTTTCTTTACTGTCTTTTTAACTTTATCTTTAAACTTCTTAGTTTTCTCTTGTTGTTTTTTCTTTTCTGCCATTTGCTTTTTGATGTACGCTTGGTTTTTAGCACCAAAACTTTTATTAATTTCAACACGTTTCTTTTGTTGTGCTTTAGCTTTTTCTTGTTTTTTAGTATTTTTCTCTTTTTGTTTAGAAGTTTTATTTTTGGAATTTTTATTCTTAGAACCTTTCATAATATCGTTATGTATGCTTTCTACATTTGCTTTATGGTTTTGTTTCATTTTAGCGAAATTATCATTAGAAAATCTATTCATAACTTTAGCTTTAGTTCCTTCTTGAGTTTTCTTTACTTTATCTATATAATCTTTTCTTAATGGCGATTTATGTTGATACACAGTATCTCCTATGTTATAAGCACCATTCGTACTTCTTGCTACTGATTTGTTTATAAGGTGTTTTAATGCAGTTTCTCTAGTATTGTTTAATCTCTCATCAACTGTTTTATTAAGTCCGTAATAACTGTTATACATAGGTGAAACAGAGTCGTTATATATACTTGCTCTTTCCATTAAATCATAAACCCCACCTGTATCTACTGCGTTATACACATCAGTTGAAAGTTGTTTAAATTTGTTATCTACTGCTTGTTGTGTTATCTCGTCATTAAGTGTATCTGCACTTATTTCTCCACCGTCATAGTTTTGATAACCACCATAATAACCTCTTGAATAAGGGTTATAACTTCTTGAATAACCAGAATATCCACGTCTTGAATATCCACCACCACCGCTTCTTGAGTTATCTGCCATTTCTTTATCATGGTCTCTATCTAATTTGTTTTCACCAGATTGCCAATTGTTTTGACTATCTTGTTGTTCTTTATCAAACTTGTTTTGAAGCTCTTGCATCATTTGTTGGAATTCTTTATCTTTTTGTGCTTGTGCTTCTTCCCACGCACGTTTTTCTTCAAGTAGTTTTTGTTCCCAATCACGATTATCTTGTGTTTTATTATCTTCTCTGTTCCAATTCATTAACTTTTCAAAGTAATCTGTTTGGTATCCATTTAATTTATTTTGGTAATCATTGTAGTTTTGTAAGTGCCCCATATTTAATTGAGCTAAAGAGTTGTTCATTTCGATTTGTAATTTATTAAGAAGTTCATTACGTTTATTAGAAGTTTCTACTAAATTCTTGTTGTGATTTATATTTGCTACGTTTTCTAAACCTAATTGTTGAGGTGAGTATTGTATACCACGATTTGTACCAGATACGTTTAATTCTTCCATTTGGTTATACTTCTGTTCGTTTAGTGTATCAACAGATTGTTTATAAGCGTTCTCTGCTTCTAGTTTAGATTGTTCGTGTTGTTTTTTTAATGCTTCTTGTTGTTGTTGGAACATTTGCTCTTGAAGTTGCCAACCTTTATTTGCTTGTTCTTTTTGAGATTGAAGTATTTGGTCTGCTAATTTGTAAGGTGTAGATTGGTTTGTATATTTATTATATAACTCTGGATTATCAAGTGCTATACCTGCGTCTAGTTTTCTTTTTGCTTCTGCTTCGTATTCTGCTTGTGTCATACCACCTGTTCCTGGCACTATTGCGTTAGGGTCAAGTGGGTTATATACTAAACCTCTTTGATTTGCACTTGCAGTTCTAGCATTTGAATTAACATTATATCCACTTGTAGTTTCTGGTGTTACTGCTAACGCACTATTCACATCAGATAAACTCATTAATCCTGCTCCACCAACTCCTTCGGCATTAACAGGTTGTGCTTGATTTGTTTCAACAGGTGTAGTTATTACAGGAGTGCCTTCTGACGCATTTAAAGGGGTTTGTGAGGTGTTTGGAATAATTGCTCTACTATTTATATTATTAGGTGTTTGTACAGGTGTAGAAACGCCACTAGCACCCCCAGAGCCTGTTGTATTTGTACTCGTACCAGTTGTAGGAGTCATAGCTTTTACTTTATTTTGTATTGTAGCTTGAGTCGTGTTAGGCATTGTTGTATTATTTACAGTTTTACCATTTAACGAGTTTCTAACTTTTTCTTTAAAATTATTTATAGGTTGTTGTTTTTGTCTCTTTAAATAATTGTTATATTGATTTTGCATAACTTTTCCTTTCTTGTTAATTATATATATTTATTTTATCACGAGTGGCGAATTAACGCCACCCAATGTTTATTGAGGGAAGCCGTTTGACCAACCTTGCGGAACAGTAGTCATACTAAACCTTCTCCATTCATTTGTAATTTCAATCATCTTAGGTTGACATACACCTTTGTTGTGTTGCCAACTATCGTGGAACATTAACCCTTCTTTTAACCACCAATCTCCACCACAATTACTGCAATAATGAGTTTGGTCTCTATCATCTACACCATTTTCATTCCACTTAACTTTACGTAAGTCTATACAAGTATAAATGTATTGGTATTTAGTATCAAAAGCCTTTATATTTGAAAATGGGTGATACATACAGTTTTCTGAATTAATCTTGTTTGCCTCTCTAAGTATTATAGTTTTTGATGTGCTAGATTGTTTAACGCTATCTCCAAAATATCTATTACTGTCTCCACTAAATGACTCTGCGTAAAAGTTACCATTTGGTACAGGTAGATGTTGAACTAATTCCCAAGCTCCATTATACCAACCATAAACTTTTATATCCTTCATCTCAACACCTGTATTTTGAGTAAAAGGTGTTCCTTCAACTCTATATATATTAGACCAACAACCTAGTGCTTGAAACGCACCTGTTCCTGGACATCCACTTTGACCACAACTGTGAGCCATAGCAGTAGGTCTATATTGGTTTTCCCATCTACTATTGTGTTTCCAACCTGTTATATTACCGTTAGGTATGGCTTCGTGTGCTTGACCCATTGGGTACATTTTGTCAAGTATATACTCACTTTTACAAGACTCTTCGTACTCATTTGAAGTCATTTCACCTCCACCACCACTTGAGGGTGCAGTAACTGTTACAGAACAAGAAACCTCAAATTTCCCATCAGAAGTTCTAAATCTTATTGAAGTTTGTCCTTGACCTACTCCTGTTATTCTGTATCTATGACTTCCTAAATCAGATACACTAGCAATAGCTCCACTACTACTCATACACTCAATATTTTTGTTTATAACATCACTTCCAAATGATATTGTTACGTCAACAGTTTTACCACGTTCTATTGAAACACTTTCAGGTGCTACTTTTATTCCAGAGGTAGTTGTACTTCCACTTCCTCCACCACTACTTGCAGTTACGGTAACACGAATATCATATTTGTGTCCACCATCATCTGTTGTAGCAGTAACCTTTGAATAACCAACACCTTTTGCCGTTATTAAACCATTTGAACTAACATCAACAGCAAGAGTATTATCAGAGTACCAATGTATCAATTTGTTTGTGGCGCTTGAAGGAATAACACTTGCAATTATTTGTCTTGTTTGTCCAACTTGTAAATTAACTTCCCATTCAGAACAGTTAATGCCTGTTACAGGAATGTTAGCACTACCAGAGTTATTTTTTAACGCTTCAATATCTGTCTTTACTTTTGTAAGTTCAGAAGAAAGTGTATCAATAGTGCTTTTTAATGAGTTTATATAAGTATCATTAGTAATCAAACTAGAAACATAACTACTTAAATTACTTATATCACTTGTACTATGAGTATGTGTTTTATTAGCATAATCAGTATGTGTATGCGTTTTGTTAGCGTAATCAGAGTGAGTATGTGATGCACTTGCATAATTATGTGTATGATTAGTTGAAGCGTATTCAGTATGTGTATGTGATGTATTTGCATAATTACTGTGTGTATGTGAACTACTTGCATATTCTGTATGTGAGTGATTTGAAGGAGCTTTATCGTCCCACGCATTTATTTTAGATTGAGTTATAGAGTTTAATGCACTTAAATTAGAGTGAGTGTGCCCATCGCCAGAGCCTTCACCACTTCCATCAAGACCTCTTGGAATATAGAAATTGAATGTTGGGTTTTCTAACGTGCCAACTCTCTCAACATTTGCTTGTTCAGTTGGCTCAAGAGTTACAACTTTACCAACCTTAATGTTTGGAGTTATACCATTATCACCCTTCTCGCCTTTTTCACCTGGTAAACCTTGTTCTCCTCTATCCCCCTTATCACCTTTAAGAGTAGCTTTTTGTTCTGGTGTTAATTCTTCAAATATGATAACACCATCTTCACCCTTATCGCCTTTATCTCCCTTGTCTCCTTTTACACCCTGTATACCTTGTATACCTGGTTCACCTCTATCTCCTTTATCACCCTTATCTCCTTTGTCGCCCTTCTCACCTTTCTCACCACGTTCGCCTTGTTCTCCTTTGTCCCCTTTATCTCCTTTTACACCTACTAAATCTTCAATTTCTGGGATAGAGTTTATAGCTTCTTCTAAACGCTTTATCGCACCATTATGATTATCTATAAGGGTATTATAAGCGTGTTCTATCTCCTCAAAGTTATCATTCATTTGTGTAGGAGATATTATAGTGTTTTGTTGGAAGTTAGGAAAAGGTATGATGATGTTTTTAGTAAGTTTTAATTCTTTTAATTCTTTTTCTTTCATAGTTATCCTTTCCGTTATCTGTAACCTTTAAATTCGTACAGACCACTTATTTCATATATTCTCATTGGTTGATAAAGTTCTTCTTCTTCAAGTTCTCTATAATACTCTCTAGTTTCATAGTTTCTAGGTTGTCTTACGTAAAATTTACCGTTACAATAGAACAAATCACCAACATCTGTTTCTTGTTGATGTGGAAGCTCTGTTACATAGTCTTTAAACTTGTAACCATTACCTATCCATATCTTAAATGTTTTACCACGTCTACCAACCATTATCGGTAGTGAACGAGATATATTAGATGCTATAAATCTACTCTTATCCCAAATAGCCTTGTCCCAAAGTGCTATTTCACTTTCTATTCTGTTTTCATTTTCAACAGAAACATAATCTATATCATACTTAACTCTCACATCACAACGCTTATTATCGTATACTTCCGATACAACATATGTATCTCTGATTTGTTTAATACGTATAGGAGAACCAAAATCTATGTCTTTAGAAGTCCAATAACAAGGTATAGGGAGTTTTAACTCTGGATATTCATAATCGTAGTCATAACATACACTATCGTCAAAATACATTATTTCACTTCTATCTCTACCTAATAAAAACTTATCGTGATAGTTAAACATTATTACGTTTTCAGTACCAGAGTAAACAGTCCAAGCCATTAATTGATAATTATATATAAGGCTCAAATCACCTAACTGTATCCACCATTCACCATTATATGGATCGTAACCTGTGTGGCAATTACGTATATCCCAAATGTTTTTACTTATAGGTTTTTCAAATAGATTGACTTTTGTATTAAGTTGTTGTGTAGCAAGTATTAATTCACTAGAGTTAGTTGTTTTAAGTTTATAACAGTTACCGTCAGTTCCTACGTAGAACATAAAGTTATGTATCACATCTGCACAATGGTCGTTTACTATGCCTGTATGAGTATTTATCTTTTTAAGCGTATATGCTTCTTCTGTACCTCTATTTGTATTACCGTGTAAAGCGTAAACATCTTTATCTCTACCAAATATTATAGAGTCGGCAAATACTCTCATGCAGTTTATCTTATCTCCATTAGGAGGTAGTTGTACAGGAAGTGATGCAGGGAAGTAAAACGGATTAAGTATATCACTTATATAAACCATATTAGGGTCGTCTGGATTACCTGTGGCATAAAGTCTATCTTTATGTACTATAAGCATATTACATTTGTTAGTTTGCATATTAGTACCTTTGTAACCATCCTCTAATTCGTATTGGCAAGGTTCATACCAAGCTCTCCACCTATGGTCTCTAAATTGTTCTTCTTTCCACTCCCCTTTTGTGGCAGGTTTAGGGTTAGGAGTATATTCATAAGGGGGTGTAGATATAAAGTATATACGTGGTAAATCCATAGTTTCTAAATCTTCTAGTTTGAAAAATCTTATATGATTTGCCCCATCAACTAAGAAGAACTTGTCCATAAATTGAACACCACTAACAGGTTTATATACACCATCTTGTCCCCACGGTATAAATATTGGAGTTCCATCAGACCTAACATACACAAAATTCTCATCAACGTGCATTAATAAAGTCTCAACTCCTGGTTCTGGTCTTAATACCCATAATCTACGTAATTTACCTTCTATGTTATGTGCAGGGTTGTGAAATGTGTATTTAGTTAAACCACTTCTTTTTTCAAGTAAACCGTCTTTTCTAAAACGTACATTTAACAGATTAGGGCTTTCATTGTCGTTAAGTCTCGAAGGAGAAGATGTATTATTAAGTCCTCCTGTAAAGTTCTTAACAGTAAAAGTTATTCTTTGAGGTGATGAGGGAACAGAAGAGTTGTTTATGAATGATTTGCTATTAAACATACTATTCACCACCTAATACAAATTTTGTGAAATACACATCTTTAACCGCATCAAATGGCTTATTATTACTCTCATCATAACCTTCTATAATAAGCTCTCCGTCGTTTATAAGTTGTTCCATTTCAGAAGTTTTGTACTCATATTCATTCATAAATTGTTGAGCTAAGTAGTTTTGTTCATCTTGTGTAAAACATCTACTAGCACCATATATAGCAAGTAAATGATGATACTCGCTAGGTAAAAGTATTGGCTCATCAGAAAGAGATGTTAAATACTTCATACCTTTAAAATATTTATAACGTCTAGTTCTGTCTACACCTTCATTTATAAATGCGATTATATCATCTTGTGTAAATAGTGAACCTGTAATATCTCGAGTATATTGCCTAACTCTAGTTATCAAATCCTTCAACGTCATTTATGTACTCACACTCCTCTCTTACATCTTCGATAGCGTGATTATTGTCTTTAGCGTATACTTGCATAAAAGAACTTAACATATCCATTATAGCGTTTTGTCTTTGTATGATTAGTTCAAACATACGCATATATCTATCTTCTATCATATAATCAACTCCTTTAAAAAAGAGTAGGGATTAACTCCCTACCCCTTAAATATTTTTATTATTTTTTAGAAGCTCTACCTGTTGATGAAAGTTCAGCTTCACCTTTAGAACCTACCATACCTCTCCAATCAGAGAACCCGTAAGAATATCTCATATACCCTCTGTACTTAGCAACGAAAGTATCGAAATCTTCTTCATTTTTAAACTCTGGTTTAACTCTCCAGAAGAAGTTTAATTCGTGTCTTGAACCGTCTTGTAAGAACCACATAGTATCAGAACCACCTGCTTCTTCTCCTAAGTAGTCAAGAACTACTATTTCAAGACCTGCACTCTTTAAGTATTCGTTTGTATCATTTAATTCAGTTCCAGATACTTGTGTAGAATGTAATATTCTTCTAGCTTCATCTTCTAAAGCAGGAGGTATTATTAACTTAGTAGCTTTCATTTGTATTAAGTTACCTGCTTCATCTAATTGAGTTCTCATTAATTTTAATCCTTCTTTTAATGTTTCTCTTGATAAAGCTCCTTTCACTAAGTTTGAACAAGTTTTACTTGAACAGTCAACTAATGTATGAGCATCGTGGAATAACTCTTTTTCATCTCTACCTTTGAAAGCACCACTTGTTCCTTTGAAACCTTTAGTTAAAACAGTTATAGCATCTCTTTCAACTTTAGCTCTACCTGCTCTAGCAAGTGCTTTAGCCATTTTCTTCATTTGACCATATTTTTCGTCATCGTATAATTCTCTACCTATCATAAAACCTTTAGTGAAAGCCTTGTGAGTGTAAGTAACACCTCCACCATCAGATATTTTAGCGTATGCTACTGTGCTAACTTCTGATGTTCTTTCTTCCCAATCACCAAATGCTCCCATTCCGTGGTCTGTTTCAGTTGCAGAAGTAGAAGTTTGTACGTTGAATATTTTTGGGAATTGCTCTGGTATCTCATCATAAGTCTCGAAGAATATCTTTCTTAAACCTGGGTATAATAATTTACCAAAGTTTTCAGACACGTGAGTGTTAGTTGTTGTTGGGTCTACTGGTGTTTGTGCACCAAACATTTGTAAGTTCATTTTTAATTTTGGCATATTGTTTGCTCCTTTTGTTATGTTATGTTTTATTTATTTTATCTCCACTTGGCATATTCGCTAGGTGTCATTCCCATAGCTTTCGCTATCCTTGACTCTCTACTTGACAGATTAACATTGTCATCCTGTTTGATAGGCTTTTGGGATACTCCACCAACTATTGATTGTGTCTCAAGGGAGTTTTGTTTAAGTTCATTAAGTAACTCTTCTTTGATTTGTTTTCTAAGTTCTTCTACATTTGGCTCTTTAACACTATCTGCTTTCATAGCTTTATAAGCTACTTCTAAGTTTAAAACATCGTGTTTTTCTGCATATTCTAAAACCTTATCTTCATCAAAATCAGAATACTTGTTTTTAAGTCCAGATACATAACTGTTGTATCTTTGTTCTTCAATAAACTCTTCCATCTCTTTAACCTTCTTAGTTAATTCATCTGGAACAAAGTTATTTAAGTTTGTATAACCTTCAACATCTACGTTTCTCATAGCTTGAACTAGATGTGGGTTTTGTTCTAAATATTTATATAAATCAAGTGCAGATTGAGTTTCCTCATCATACACAGGACTAACTTCTTGTTGTGGTTCTTCTTCTTTACCAAAACGCTCCTCATACAACCTTCTTAATTCATCGTCATTTGGGTTATAAGGCACTGGAGTTGTTTCAACAGGTGTTTCTTCAACTTCCTCAACAGAGTCGCTTACAGGCTCTTCTATTGGCTCAGAAGGTGCTTCTGTATTATCAGTTATACTATATGCTTCATTAAAAGCAGATGTAAAGAAGTCTCTATCATCGTTCATACCAAACATTTGTAAATTCATTTTACATATCTTCATTAATCATTCCCCCATTCATATTTTGCATATCTTGTTGTAGCATTTCTGCTAATTGTGGATAGTTTTGTAATATCTCTCTAAACATCTCTGGGTCTTGTTGAGCTAAAGCTAATAACTCTTCTAAGACTTCATCTGGTATTTGTTGAGAGTTAAGTGCTTCTTCCATTTGTGCATTTTCAGAAAGTAATTGTTCTTCTAACATTTTCTTTTCTTCTTCATTCACATCAGAAGTTTCCTCAGTAGGCGTTTCTTCCTCTTCTTCTTTACTTTGCACTTTACCGTCTTTTAATCCTCTCTTATAACCTTTTTCTTCGATTTGAGACTCATACTCTTTCTTATCTCTTTGTTCTTTATCCATTATAAGTTCATCAACTTGTTTAGAAGTCAAATCAGACGCTTGAACAACTTGTTGTAACATACTCATTACTTGTTCAGTTACACTTTGGTCTAACTCACCTTTTTGTTGTTGAGCTTGTTGCATTTGCATTTGTTGCTCTTGTTGTAACTGTTCTTGTTGAGCTTGTTGTTGTTGAGCTTGAAGCTCTGCAAATCTATCTGTTATAGCTTTCTTATCTCCTGTTGGTAAGAACTCTAATACGGCTTTTCTATCTACAAGAGGTAAACCGTCCTCACCATTTGTTTGAGCAAGTCTAATCATTAAGTCTAACATAGCGTTTCTATTTACAGGCATTGTAGAACCTGCCATAACTTTTAAGTCATAATCATTTGAAAGAACTTGTGCACCAATTTCTCTAAACGACGGATTACCTTCTACATCAGTAACTCTAACCCATCTATCTAGTTTCCAAAACTGTTGCATACGTGAATAAACTATTTGAGCAAGTTCAGAAAGTGATGCTTCCATAAGTTTTATTTTTAAACGTATACGTGCTTGAGATGCTTCTTGAAGTGCAAGTATTGCAGACGCCGCAGTTACACTACCTTGTTGCTCACCTTTTAGTGAGTCAAACACTCCAGATATATCTTGTATATCTTTTTTAAGAACTTCTATTTGCTCTCTAACATAACTTGGCATAGCAGGTGGTGTATCTCTTCTAACTTCACTACCAGGAGTCTTTCTTATAACAAGTCCTGGACGGTTAGTAAGTTTACCTTGTCCTATACCAGAGTTTTTATCTATTATCCATTGCATATTAGCAGTATTTTTAGCATTATCTATGATTTGATTTGTAAGTTCGTTTACATAGTGTTGAGGAGACATTATTTGTTCTATTTCTCCAACACCCCAAAACTCAAAAGGTATATCATAGTTTTTCATAAGTACAAATGGGAATTTTCCATCTTTATAAGGGTTTTTCTTATCAGATAACAAGATACCTAATTCTGGTAAACACGTTATAACTCTTCCTTTAGGATATTTAAGTTGTTTTTTACCTTCTACCGACTCGTCCATTGTTACCCAATCACGACACCACATTTCAAGTATTAAAACTTGGTTTGCATCTTGTGTATCGTTATTATCTCTTTCGGCAACTAATTCAGACATTGTTATACGTGAACCTTCTATGGCACTTGCTTTTTCTGGGAATTGTTGTTTGATTTGATTTGCGTTTCTATAAGTAGCATAAACCAAAAATTCAGAATTGTCAACACTTTCTGCCAATGGGTCTGGAAATATATTGAAAGGGTCAACAGGTTTTATACTTATATTACCGTATTCACCGTCTTTACCATCCCATTGAACAAACCATACTGCGTTTCCATATACTAACATTGGTATAAGTTGTGCAGGAAGTTTTAAAGACATTTTCTCTCTATCCCATTCATAATCAAGTGCAGTTTGCACATCGGCAGAAAATTCCATACCTTGTGGTGTAGAAGGAACTGCTAAGAACTTAGGGTTATTATCTGTCATTATAGGTCTTATAGTTTCTATTGTTGAAAATACGTGATTACTTATCTCATTTGATTTGTAATCTGGTAAGTTCTTATTTTGGAAGTACGTACCTTTATACGCACTCATATATTCTTTCCACTTGTCCATAAGTGGAGCTTTAGCAACATATGCTTGTTTAAATTTAGAATACACCCACTCTACAAGTTTTCTTTCCTTTTCAGTAGGCATATATTTTTTAGAATTATCCGACATTCTTTATCACCAACCAATCTTCGGCTAATAAATCTTTTTGTGGTGCTTCCCACGGTGCAATTGTTTTACCAACTGTCTTATAAATTGTTCCCATGTATTCGTCATAAGATATAGATACATTATCGTCCCAATCGTGTCTTTTAGCCTTGTGTCCTATTTTTAAATACTGTAAAACCTCACTAAAACTGTAAATAGCCATACTTCTTTGTTCTATCACTCACATACCTCCAATTCATCTTCATCTTCAAATAACGGGTCTACGACCTCTTTTTTAGTCTCATCAACAACCTCTGGTACATAATTATCTCCCTTACCCTCAAGCCACACTTGAAGAGCAATAGCAAGACTCATTACGCAGTCATCGTGGCATCCTTGTTGAGCGTTTGTACTTCCGTTTTCTTCAATTATGTACGTTAATAACTCTTGAATAGTTGTTTTATCATTTATACCTACGTGAAAATCTCTAACAAACTCTGCTAGTTTATCTATCGCCATAGGTTTAGTTTTACTCGTTGTTTGCCAACCTAATTTCTTTGTTATACTATCTGTAAATCTATCGTAAATCTTAGCAAAATATAAATTCCAATAATCGTAGCTTTGGATAGCTTTAAGCGTTGTTAAACCGTGGTTATTTGACTCTACTCCTAAATACGCTTCATTATAGTATATTGCAAGTTTAACTAACTCAAATCCAAATAAGTCTGGGTCTATATGACCATACCACTTAGCAACCACATCGCAATTACAATCAAGGACTTGTGCAACAGAGTAGTCTCCCTCTATTTTACCTTCTGCAACGTCTGCTCCTATTACATAAAACTCCCCAGGGATAGGTGTTTTCCATATTTCAACGTAACCTTTATCATCTTGTAGGAATTCGACAGTAGAACCCTTCTCTTTAAGGTATCCTCTAGTTCCTTCTTTAGCGTGATTAAGGTATTTACGTACAGATGCAGTATTAAATACAGGTCTACCACTTGCTATAAATGCTTCCTCTGGTGTAGAAGGATATTCTTGCATAAATAACTCTACGTCTCCTTGACACTTATTTGCTATTGTATATTTACGCCAATTCATTTGCTCTAACGTTAGATTATTAGTCTCCATTAACACTCTTTCGTACTCATTTAACGTACTTGCAAAGTATTCTTTCTCATTATCTGATGTGAATTGACGTGTATATGTCTTATCTGTAAACCACGGATAAAATAATGGTATAAAATCATTCTCTCCTCTAGTTGCTTTTTGCCACATATCGTAGAAATAACCTCCGACACCATTAGCAGTAGACTCAAGAATTACACAACTATTTAACGTATCTGGAACACATTGTAAAAGTCCAAGCATTGTTGTAGTTGCGTCTGGGAAGAAAGCTACTTCTGATGCGTGTAAGTTATGCACAGTAGCAGAACGACCAACTTCTACTGTACCTGCTGTAGCAACAGTTATTTTACTTCTTAACCCAGGGTTATTCTTCTTCTCAACAGGGTCTCCTGTTGGGTTCTCAAAAACAAGTTCTTTACCGTTTGAATACTTTATCATAGGTTTTATTACAGTAGGTAATTCTTCGTAATAAAGTTTTGACATATTAAATAAGTTTTGAGTGGCTTTATCTTCGTGTGCTATTATCATTGAGTTTTTAAAGGTATTAGTAGTTGTATCGTGGAATATATAACCCTCTGTAAACGTACTAAACCCCATTTGACGTGCTTTTAAGACTATAAATCGCTTTAACTTACCTTCTTCTTCACACTTTTTAATCTCGTTATTAAACATCTCTTGTGCGTCATTAATTTTAAAAGGTATAAGTTTAGCTTCTTTGTTACGTATTTTTAAGAAGTTCTCCATATAAAACGGTCTATCTTCTTTGATACGCTTTAAAAGTATCTGTGTTTTATTCAACAGTAAACTCTACATCTGTGATTAGATTTTCTGCTAAGTCGCTTAATTGCATTTCGATAGTTTTAACAGTTTTATCAACCTTAATCTCATTCTTAGCTTTATGACCTGTTCTATCAAGTATATCTTTACATGCTTGAAACGCTATACCATCAATAGGAGAGTCCATTAACTCGTTCATCTTCTCTATTGCTTTCATACGCATAGCTTTGATTTGAACATCGATCATTTCGTGTTCCATAGCTTGATACTCTTTGATTGCGATGTTTACATCTTCACGCTTTAACCAAGAGTTTATAGTGTTTTTATGTACTTCTAGTAATTGTGCTAATTGAGTTTGATTGTATTGACCTGTTAAATATAGGTGGACAAAACGTTGTAATTTAGGTTCTAATAATTGTACTTCATTACTCACGTTTATTCTCCCTTTCTAATATGATATCTGTTATTATAAAAGGTGCAAGTAAAGAAGCTATTATTAATACGTCTAAAAACTTCTCCATACTATCTCCTTCTTTCTATCATATCTTGTTGTTCTTTTTCAAATTCGTTTGTAATTATCTCGACATCATCTTGAATTTCATAGGTAGGCGGTATATCTGATGCGTTTGGTATATCGTATATACCCATATTATTTAACTCTTCTTCAAAACGTTTAGCTTGAAGTTCTATATCAGTAGGTTTAACGTAATTAACTTCCTCTTCTTCTATCTCATCATAAAAAATTGCTTTTTCTTGTATATTGATATTATCGTTTTTCGGCTTTCTACGTTTAGGAACTGCTACGTTTAAATCTACTATTAAACCAAATATATTTAAGTATAATTGTATCACTCTTTCACCCCTTTATACGTTATATACACGTTTATATACGTGTTATATACGTTATTAATACGTTCTATAAAACTCGTTTCACTCGTTTTAGTTACTCAAATCAAAGATTTAAGTAACAGGAAGATACGTATTTATATGTTTATATTTGTGTGATTTGAATGTAATGAAAATCACTAAACCTCCAACGGAGGTTTATAGAACGTTTCATACACGTTTACTACACGTATTTATACGTATATAGTAACTTATAAAAAAATTGTTGTCAAGCCCTTGTATTTTCTTCTGATTTGTGAAAGTGTTGAAAACACTACGTTTTTAAAAAGTTACAATTTTGTAACTATTTTGTTACATACTTTTTCGGCGTTTGTGTTATAATATATATACGATATTTTTATACAACACATAAATTCTAGATTTTTGAATGTTTCAAATAGTAAAAAGAAGCTCTCTACGTTTGTAGGGGGCTTTTCACATTTATACACCTATATACACGTTATCTATGTATACTGATGAGGGACTCCTGTTTTCTCGTATGGGGGGTCTTGTTGGGAACTCGTTGGGAAAGGAGTATGTTTTCGTTCGACACACTACCACCCACACACAACACACACATACACACATAAATATGGTGCGTCGTTTTCCGTTACCCTGGGGGTGGTATAACATTGGTCAAGTGTGTGTGTGCTCTTGCAGAGGGCGTTCACAAACGATAAGGCGTGTTTGTTCAAGTATGCCTTCGGCTTTTCGATATCGAGTTTTGAGACACGTATAAATAACGTATTTACCGTATTTAGTGTAGTGATTTGTCCACGGCTTCGCCGTTACGCTCCGCCCAAACACTCGAGCAACGTAGTCCTCGTGTTGAGCTTCGCTTTATGACTTCGCCCAAAGCCTCACATTCGTTCGTTTTGAACTCCGTCCACCACGCACATACACAACTTGTAGACACAACGTATCTCACACGCTCTAGGAAGTTCACACAACGCTTCCACAACGTTAGGTAATACGTAACTACCTCCCACGCATATGTGCAGTACGTTTGGGGCTACGCCCCCTATTTCCCACCTACCACAAGAACACACTTCACCAAGTGAATTTACACATTCACATACACATTCACTACAAGTACACACCACACGTACACATTATGTTAAATTTCACATCAATTTACGAGTTATTCTACTCCTTTTTATATACTTCTTTTATAACATTATAATACGTATCTTATTATAGGTTTTCACTACGTTCAAACCTAGAAAATTAATTATAATTAATTTTCGCAAAGCATTTACACATTATCAAATCTTTCT
>OHYF01000199.1_pt1 | contig 37708 bp, 29 predicted proteins | sample 1580111 | NCBI WGS metagenome assembly OHYF01 (sample SAMEA3882530, study PRJEB24775) | human gut metagenome | biome: human-associated habitat; feature: intestine environment; material: feces | place: Netherlands | collected 2009/2010
ATGCGGCCCGCGCAGCGTCGGCTGGTCCGCCGTTCGGTAGAACGGCGGAACTTAGACTGCCTGTGCCAGCTTCTCGGCACGCTCGGCGGCGGCGAGTGCCTCGATGACGGTGCCGAGCTGATCGCCCAGAAGGACGCCGTTGTAGGTGGAGTTGAAACCGATGCGGTGATCGGTCACGCGGTCCTGGGGCTGATTGTAGGTGCGGATCTTCTCGGAACGGTTGCCGTGGCCAATCTGGCTCTGGCGCTCGGCACCAAGCTCAGCCTGCTGCTTTTCGAGCTCCATCTCGTACAGACGGGCGCGCAGCATCTGCATGCAAACCTCGCGGTTCTGGATCTGGGAGCGCTGCTCCTGCGACTGCACCACGGTGTTGGTGGGCAGATGGGTAATGCGCACGGCGGAGTAGGTGGTGTTAACGCACTGACCGCCAGGGCCGGAGGCGCAGTAGGTGTCGATGCGCAGGTCGGACTGGTTGATCTGGACGTCGATCTCCTCGGCCTCGGGAAGCACGGCGACGGTAGCCGTTGAAGTCTGGATGCGGCCCTGGGACTCGGTCTTGGGGACGCGCTGGACACGGTGCACGCCGGACTCGTACTTCATAACGGAGTAGACGCGGTCGCCCTCGACCTTGAACTCAATGGACTTAAAGCCACCGGCCTCGCTGGGGCTGGAGTCGAGCACGGTAGTCTTCCAGCCGCGCGACTCGCAAAAGCGCTGGTACATCTTGTACAGATCGCCGGCAAAGATGGCCGCCTCGTCGCCACCGGCGGCGGAGCGGATCTCGACGATGGTGTTCTTGTCGTCGTTGGGGTCGCTCGGGATGAGCATGTACTTGATGTCTTCCTCGAGCTGGGGGAGCTTGGCCTCATTTTCGGAGATGTCCATCTGGAGCATCTCCTTCTCATCGGCATCGGTGGTATCGTGGAGCATTTCCTTGGCGGCCTCGATGTCATCGAGCGCGCCGATGTACTCGCGCGAGGCGGCGATGAGGTCGGACTGGTGCGCGTACTCCTTGTTGAGACGCGTGAACTCCTTAATATCGGAGGCGACGGCCGGGTCGGAAAGCTTCTTCTCGAGCTCCTCGTAGGCCTTGATGATCTTTTCGAGCTTGTCGCGCATGGCGGGACTCCTTTATATGCGTGAAGGTGAAAATCGGCAGAGTTGATGGGGCGCACGGCGCCACTGCGGGGGTAAGCCCGGCTAGAACATGTCGATCTTCAGATACATGCGCATCCCTTCGCGTATGGGGTACATAATTGCGGTCTAACCCATACATGATAGCGTGCGCAGGCAAACCTGCATATAACCCGCACGGAATGATTGGTGCAAACAAACCTGGCCCCATTGCACCAAGGGCTTGCTTTTTGGCTAGAGCGTGTGGAGCAGAGCGATGAAAAAGCGGACACCCTGAAGGTAGGCTCGGCGGGTAATGCGCTCGTTGGTGCCGTGGACGCCGCGGTCGCATTCGTCATCGTCGACCACGAAGGCGGAGAAACGGATACACTCGTGGCAAATGCGCTGGTAGTTGGCAGCATCGGTTGCACCAATCACGGTCGAGGGCACGATGCTCATCGGCTCTTGGCCCACCGCAGACGATCCGTTTTCCTCCGTCCCCTTGGGATCACGGAAATAGCGGGCGGCGATGGCGCGGACGGCCTCGAGCCCCGGACCGCCCACGCGCGGGGATGGCGAGGGCTCGGAGCTGCCGGGGCCCAGCTCGATCTCGACTCGGCCAGCGAGCCCAGCGGCGGCAACGGCCTTGCGGCAGCAGGCCACAACATCGGCCACGCTCGTACCCTCGAGCATGCGGAAGTTGATATTGGCCCACATATCCTGCGGCATTACGTTGGCACCGGTACTGCCGCCTTCGATTTGCGTGGGCGCGCAGGTGGTGGTCACAAGCGGGTACAGCTTTTTGCTGGCGAGGCAGTCGCGCACGATGGCATCCTTGCTGGCAGCAATCTCGTCTGCGGTATAAAGCCCCAGCTCGACGAGCTGCGCGGCAAGCAAATCGGTCACACGCGCCGGCCACTCGATATCGCAGATCGCGGCAATGGCGCGGCTGAGCACTTCGAGCGACGTGCCACCGTAAGGGTTGGAAGAATGCCCGCCTTCGCTTCTCGTCTTGAGTACGATATCGGCATAGCCCTTCTCGGCAAGATCGGCATGCATAAGCCAACCCTCACCTGCGCCGTACTCGGCAGCCGGAACGATACGATAGTCACCCTCGTCGATCAGGTACTCAAGCTCAACGCCGCGCTCCTCGAGCGCGCGACCAATGGCACCCGCGCCGTACTGCGTAGTCTCCTCATCCTGGCCAAAGGCCAGCAGCAGGGTTCGTTCGTGTTGCCAGCCGTGCGCCAACGCATACTCAACGGCCTCCAGGATACCCGCAACCTGGTCTTTCATATCGATGGCGCCGCGACCCCAAATATAGGTGTCGTCCACGTGCCCGCTAAAGGGATTGTGCGTCCAGTCTGTCTCGGTGCCCGGCACCACGGGAACCACGTCCATGTGGCCCATGAGCATGACCGGCTTGAGGGCGGGGTCGATGCCGGCAAGCGTCACGAGCAGCGAATGGTCGATGAGCTCGACCTCGCCCGCCGCAAACACGCGCGGCCAGGCCTGCTGCATATAGGCGCGCAGGTCGGCAAACGCCTGCCAGTCCACCGTCTGGGCATCCATGCTCGAAATCGTCGGAAACGACAGCACGCGGCCCAGGCGCTCGCACGCGCCGACCTCGTCGATATCGGCAAAATCATCCTCGTGCGCAAAGAAGCGCCAAACCTCGGCCATGCCTTCCTCCAAAAACAACGTGGCAAAGAGGCGGTCCCTTTGCCACGTTCGCTTGCATTATTTGTCGTTGAGATAACGCGAGAGGAACTCGCGGGTGCGCTGGTGTTTGGGGTTGCCAAAGAGCTCGGCCGGCGCGGCGTCCTCGAGCACCACGCCCTTATCCATAAAGACCACGCGGTCGGACACGGTTCGGGCAAAGGCCATCTCGTGCGTGACGACGACCATGGTCATGCCGTCGGCCGCGAGCTTGCGCATGACCTCGAGCACCTCGCCCACGATCTCGGGGTCGAGTGCGGAGGTCGGCTCGTCGAACAGCATGATCTGTGGATTCATGCACAGGGCGCGGGCGATGGCCACGCGCTGCTTTTGGCCGCCGGACAGGCGACCCACGGCGGCGTGCGCGAACTTTTCGAGCCCCACACTCGTCAAATGCTCCATCGCGACCTTCTCGGCCTCGGCCTTGCTCATCTTTTTGAGCGTGACGGGCGCAAGCGTGCAGTTGTCGAGCACGTCCATGTTGTTGAACAGGTTAAAGCCCTGGAACACCATGCCGATGTCCTCGCGGAGTTTATTGATATTGCAGCGCTCGGCCGTAAGGTCCTGGCCGTGAAACCAGATGTGGCCCGCGTCCGGGGTCTCGAGCAGGTTGAGGCAGCGCAGGAAGGTCGACTTGCCCGAGCCCGAGGCGCCGATAATGGTGACGACCTCGCCGGGGTTAACGGACAGGTCGATGCCCTTGAGCACCTCGAGCGAGCCAAAGCTCTTGCGCAGGCCCTCGACGCGGATGAGCGGCTCATTGGTCTGTGCGGCGGCCGCGGTGCCGGTAGTGGCGATATCTGCCATGATGATTCTCCTCGTCTTGAGCCTAGTTGGAGCTGGGCAGCGTTGCCGGGGCCTCGGCGCCGAGCTTTTTGCCAAAGGCCTCGAGCAGGCGGCTCGCCACGAGCGTCAGGATCAGGTAGACCACGAGCGCCACGCAGTAGACCTCCATCTGGCGGTAGTACACGCCGGCGACCGTGGTAGTAGCGTACATAAGGTCGAACACGCCGATGACCGAGAGCACCGACGAATCCTTGATGTTGATGATGAGCTCGTTGGTGAGTGCCGGAATAGCGTTTTTAATGCCCTGGGGAAACACGACCTTGCGCATGGCCTGCCACTGCGACAGGCCCAGCGAGCGCGCTGCCTCGGCCTGGCCGGGATCGATGGACTCGATGCCGCCACGCAGGACCTCCATCATGTAGGCGGTGGAGTTGAGCGAGATGGTGACAAGGCCGGCGGTGAAGGTACTCCAAATCTGGTTGGCCTGGGCGGTCTCGAAGCCCATGCCGCGCAAAACGGTGAAGCCCGCGTAATAGATGAGTAGGCCCTGGACCATCATGGGCGTGCCGCGCACGATGGTAGAGTAGACGGTCGCAAAGCCGCGGCCAATGCTCTTAAAGAAACGCACCAGGTCGTTGTCCACGCGATCGAAGGTCTGAATACGCAGGAACACAAAGAGCAGCGCCAGGAAGAATGCGATGACGGTGCCGAAGGTGGCAAGCGCGATGGTGATCTCGATACCGCGGATAAAGAAGTCCCCGCTCTTGTAGGTCATGTAGACCAGGCTCGACAAAAAGTCGCTAGGATTGGAATCCGAGACAATGCTCACCTGTACCAGGTCGATAAACGACATGACGCAGCGGTCCACGAAAAAGATCGCCGCGATGGCGACCACGACGTAGCTGCCCAGGCGCGCGCCGTGGCGGAAACGCTCGGATGCGAACGGCGACTTTTCGCGATAGTCGCTCCAGTGCATAAGCTTGGTGACGAGCGCCGCCGCCGACACGACAATCCAGGCCCAAAGAATCGCCCAAAGGCAATCCTGGAAGATGCCGGTGGGGGCCAAGAAGCTCAGCGGCGTGGGGTTGCGTTGGCTAAACGCCAGGCCGAGCGCCGCGATGACGCTCGTGCCCAGGTACACATAACGGTGGTCGGCCTTGATAAAGGAGGCCAGACGATTGATGGTTTTCATGCTGCCTCCCTATGCCGGCTGACGATCGAGGCACGCGTCCCACATTTGGTCGCGTTCCTCTTGGCTAATGCCCTTGAGTGTCTTGTCGATGAGTTTAAGCAGCTTGTCCGAGCCCTTGCGGCAGCCGACGTTTGCCGTGACCTCCTGCTTAAAGCCCTCGCCCTCGGCAAATTGAATCGGCACGATACCCGGGTTTTGGGCCATATAGCCCTTCTCATTCTCGGTGTTGTAGGTCACGGCGTCGCACGTGCCCTGCAGCAGGTTCGAAAACACCGTGGGGACGGAGTCGACCGGGTTTTTGTGGACGACGCCCGGGATCTCGTCGATGACGGTATCGAGCATGGTGTCCTTTTGGCCGAGCACCGTGGCGCCGCTAAAGTCGCTGAGCTTGGTGGCGTTTTGGTAGGGCGAGCCCTCTTTTACGAACAGGCCAAAGTAGCCGATAAAGTACGGGTCGGAGAAGCCGACGGACTCCTCGCGCTCGGGCGTGGCGCTCATGCCGGCAATGATGAGGTCGATCTGGCCGTTGTTGAGCGAATCGATAAGGCCCGAGAAGCTCTGCTTGACGGCAACGGGCTCGCCGCCGAGGGCCTTGCAGACGATCTTGGCGATCTGCACGTCGTAGCCATCGGCATAGGCGCCCTGCACGTTGTCGATGGGGATGGTGTACTCGCTGGCTTCGGAAACCTGCCAGTTGTACGGGGCGTAGGCCGCCTCCATGCCAATGCGGATCTTGTCCTTGCCGATCACGGAATCGGACAGGTCGTCACGACCGCCGCCCGTCGTGGGCTGAACTACCTTGAGCGTAGACGGGCGCTGGCAGCCGGCGAGCGCGCCGGCGACGACGGAAGCGCTCGCAGCGAGAGCGCTACCCAAAAAGATGCGACGGCTGCATACCGGCTGTGGATGCGCGTCGCGTTGATGGGGAGAATGCATAATCTGCCTTCCCTGTTGAATCGTATGCTGACGACTTAACAGGATATACGCCAGCGACCAGCAGCGCAGCACAAGCTCGAAAAATTAATAGACACACGGTAGTCGTTGGGAACGTCGATGTTTTGGCAATGCCGGCGAGCGACGTCCAGAGCGAACAAGTGGCATGAAAAAGGCAAGGCATGACCAGAAGGTCTATGCCTTGCCTTTTGAATGACAAATTATCGCTCTGGACGGCGCGCAGCATCGACCGAGCGGCGGAACCTCTAAAGCAAGGTAACGCTAAAGCTGCGCTTGTCCGTCTCGCCGGGAGCCAAGGTGATGGTGTTGACCTTATGCTCAAAGACGTCGTCCTCGGTGTCCATGGTGGTGTGACCGGTCCAAGGCTCGAGCGCCACAAACGGAGCGTCGTTGGCGGCAGACCACACGCCGATGTACTTAAAGCCCTCAAAGTCGATCTTGACGCCGTGGCCCGACTTGCGGCCGCGCAGCGTGAGGGTGGAGCCCGGGGTATCGGTGAACATGATGGCGTCGTTATCGAAGCTGCGGTGCGTGATGGGCAGCACGTCCGAGTTATCGGGGGCCTTGTAGCTACCCTCGAACGTCATAAGGCCATCGGGCGTGATGATGGGGGCCTCGTTAGTCCAAGCCTCGGTAAACGCCAGCTCGTAATCCTCGAACGTCTCGTCCTCGGCACCGGGGGCAGGCACGTTAAATGCAGGGTGGCCACCCACCGAGAACGGCAGGTCCACGTCGCCGGTGTTGGTGACGGCAAAGATCTGCGTGAGGGTGGCGTCGCCAGTCAGGGCATAGGTCATGTTGAGCTTAAAGTGGAACGGGAAGGCCTTGAGCGACTCGGGCGTGTCGGTGAGCTCGTAGGTAACGGACGAACCGTCCTCCGACACCTCGACGATCTTGTGCTCGACAATGCGCGAGATGCCGTGGCGCGCCATCTCGCAGGTGCCGGCCGCAGACGTCGCCGTGTTGTTGCGCAGCGATCCCACGATGGGGAACAGGATAGGCGCGTGCTTGCCCCAAAAGGCCGGGTCGCCCTGCCACAGATACTCGTTGCCGTTGAGGGCAAGACTCGTGAGCTGGGCGCCCATGGAATCGATGGCCGCGGTGAGGCCGCCGCGCTTGATGGTAGTGACGGTGGACATACTACTTCCTCCAATAGTAAACAAAGGTGTCGAGGGCTATTGTCCCACTCTTGGCGGCGGGGTTGAGCGGCGGACGCAGTTATTGAGCAATAGCGTAAAGGTCAAACCCGCCCTGCGGCGCGCTATCGACCGTGTCGGGCGCCTGTGAATTAAAACTCACCGGAACCATGCGCTTTGAGGCGCGGAAACGCGTGCCGTCGGTGGCGACGGGCGGCTCGTCGACCGTAAGCTCGTAGTCGCCGGGCTTGAGCTCGATGCCGTCACCTTCGGAATTGACGTATTGATACTCGTCGACTGCTTGTCCCTTGAGCGTGCGGCCAACGATATGGACGAGCATTTGGCTGTCGCCGCGCGCGGTGTCCCACGTCGCGCCGTCCTTAACCTCGACCGACACATGCACCGAGCGCGTGCGGCTGAGCGATTGTTCGACGGACATCTCGACCTTGGCGGCGTCTTGGCGCTGCTGCTCGACATGGCCCCAGATGCTGCCGATTGCCGAGCAGGCGATAACGCCAGCCATGAAGGCGATGAGGATGGGGCCAAGCGGCGAGCGACGTCCCGCATCCTCCTCGCGAGACAGATTGGGGCGATGCGTGGGTGCGGGCGCCTGGGCACCCTGCGAGGGCACGTCGAGAATGCTGAAAGATGCTGTACTGCCGGGGTCGATGGTGTGGCGCGGCTGCGGGGTCTTGGCCGGCGAGATGGACATGTCCGCCGGCTCATCGAGTGTGGCCGTGGCATCGGCCTTAGCCTCGTCGGCCTCGGCCTGGGCCCAGGCCTGTTCAAAGGTCAGGGGCTCGACGGGGTCGGAGGCGGCATCAGGCTCGACAGCGGCATCGTCGCCGGTCTCGTCCTCGTCGCTCGACACGTCACGCGGCGCGGGCTCGTCCCACTCCTCGTCCGGAGCCTCGCCCTCGCTATACCACCATTCAAAGTTATCGATATCCATACGGGGCGCCCCTTAGGCCTCGCAAATAAACACTTGTTAGCCTTATACCCGCAGATGGCGCTGGAGCTCGCACGGAATGCGATAAAGGGACTGCTCCTTTGTCGCATCGAAGTTGCGGTGGAATAGTTCCTGTTTGCACGCCCACTCGAGCTATTTAGGGACTATTTCACCGCAAGTTATTTGAGGGCGACGGGGATTTGGATACAGCAGAAGTCCTCTTGGTGAGACTCGTCGTAGCTCGTGGTGTCCAGGTAGCAAAAATCGAAAGCATTGCCGATGGGCTGGAGCGCGTGCCTGTCCATGCAGGCCACGATGGCGCGGATACCCTCGGGCTCGTACGGCATGCCCCAGCGACTCATGCACAGGTACGTGCCCTCGGGCAGCACCTCGACGCCAATCTCCGCCAGCTCGGCAGGATCGCTCGGCAGTATTTCCTCGGCACCACGCGGCAACACGGCAAAGGAACCGGCACCGGCGATGGGGTCGTCGGAATGCAGCGCCTCGCGACGCAGCATGGCGCCCCAACCGCGCATGGGGCGTGTGCCCGTGAGCGCACGCATGCGCAGAATCGCCCGCATGAGCGTGGGGTGCAGCATCGAGCGGCCACGCTCGATATCGCTCGGGAACTCCTCAAAGACCACGCAGCGGCGCTCGAATTGCTTGAGCTCCGGTTTGCCCTCGCGCTCGCGCCAATAGACCGCCTCGTCGTAAAAACTCAGCCGCTCCTGCACGCTCGCGCGCTCGGCTTTGAGCCCGGCAATCTGCTCGTCGAGCGCCTGCACCCGCGAGCGCAGGTGATCGGTCATCTCTCCAATGTCGAACGTCGAGGTCAGGCGATCGATCTCATCGAGTTCCAGTCCCAAGTCGCGCAGCATGCAGATCAGACGCATGAGCGGGCGAATAGAAACGGTAGCCTTTTTCGTTAACCACGGCGGGTTTAAACAGACCGATCTTGTCGTAGTAGATGAGCGTTTGGCGCGAAACGTTAAACAAGCTCGCCATCTCGCTAATCGCATACATACCCGTCTGCATAGGTCCTCCCGACACACCCTTTGACACGAAAAGCCCGCCGCCCACAGGGGCAGCGGGCTCAAACACTACTCGTATCCTACCCTAAAGATGCCTATGACCAGCGCTTATAGTTGGCGCACGACACGCCGACGGCCTCGAGTGCCTTGGCGGCGATGTGATGCACCGCCTCATCGAGCGTGGCGGGGCCGTTGTAAAACGTGAGCATGGGCGGCATGAGCATGACGCCCGGCACGCGCGCCAGGCGTGCCATGTTGTCGACATGGATCGCACTGAAGGGCGTCTCGCGCACCATAAGCACCAGGCGGCGCTGCTCTTTCATCTGCACATCGGCCGCACGCAGCAACAGGTTTTCGCTGTAGCCGCTCGCGATGCCGGCGAGCGTCTTCATGGAGCAGGGAGCCACGATCATGCCGTCGACCGGATAGGTGCCGCTTGCGATGGCAGCGCCAATGTTCTTGTTGTCGTAGACCACATCGGCATAGCACGCAAACTCGTCGAGCGTCATGCCGAGCTCCTGCTCGATGGTGATCTCTCCCCCGCGCGTGACGACAAGCGCCGACTCAGCGCCGGCCTGGCGCAGGCATTTGAGGCATTCAAGGCCCAGTGCCGCACCGCTGGCGCCAGACACGCCAACGACAATGCGACGGGGACGAACAGAAGACTCAGGCATGACAACTCCTTAACTACTTGGTAGGGCTACTTACTAGAAGGCGAGCTCGGCGGCCCACTTGTCCTTGTCGATCTCCATGAACTGCGAGCGGATGAAGTTCTTCTTGAGGTTAAACGGAACCGTGCAGTCGAAGATGGCCTTGCAGGCGATACCGTGCTCGCGGATCGAAGGATCGAACGCGGGGTCGTTGGACGGATCGAGCACGTGGCAGTGGCAACCGGGGATGGTGATGAGGTCCACGTCGGCCTGGAAGCGCGTGGTCATGGCCCACATCACGTCGCTCATATCGAAGATGTCGACATCCTCGTCGACAAGGATGACGTGCTTGAGCTCGGAGAACGCCGAGAAGGCGAGCATGGCGGCGTTGCGCTGACGGCCCTCGTCATTTTTGCTCGACTTCTTGAACTGCATGATGGCAACGAACTTGCCGCCACCGCAGGGAGCGGCGTGAACGTTGAGCAGGCGGCCCGGGATAGCGGTCTCGACCATCTTGTAGATGGAGGCCTCGGTGGGGATACCGGCCATGGACACGTGCTCGTGCGAAGGGCCGATGCAGCTCTCCATAATGGGGTTGACGCGCGTGGTGACGGCGGTGATCTTGATCACCGGGCAGACCTTGGCGCCACCGGTGTAGCCGGGGAACTCGGGCATGGCGTAGCCGTGGCCGTTGACATCCTCGTTGATGGTCTCGTCGTGCATGAGGTAGCCCTCGAGCACGTACTCGGCATTGGCAATGCACTTCTGCGGAACGGTGACGCAGTCGGCAAGCTCGACGGCGCGGCCGCGCAGGGCGCCGGCGATCTGCAGCTCGTTGAAGCCGAGCGGCGTGGTGGGAGCCTCGAAGCCGCAGCACATGTACACGGCGGGGTCCAGGCCGATGGAGATGGAGATGGGCATATCCTCGCCGCGCTGGCAGTACTCGTCAAAGAACGCACCCAGGTGACGGCTGCCCGGGGTGATCCACATGGCGAGCTTGTCCTTGTCGACGCAGGAGAAGCGGTGGATGGTTACGTCGGACTGGGTGCCATCGGGGCTCGTGCCATAGGCGAGGCCCATGGTGATGTAGGGGCCGCCGTCAACGGGCGTGTTGGTGGGAGCGGGAACGATCTTGCGCAGGTCAAAGCCCTCGTCGGTCGCCTTGTACACGACCTCCTGGCAGTCGACGTGCTTGCCCTCGGCGATCTGCTCGGGGGCGATCAGGTTCTCGAAGCGCTTGCCGATCTCGAGGCCCAGGTGCTCCTCGTCCAGGTCGAGCAGGGCGGCAACGCGCTTGCGGCTGGCAAGCATACCGATGCAGACCTTGGCGTCGTCAAAGCCCTTGACGTTGTTGAAGACCATCGCCGGACCCTCTTTGGTCGGGCGCATGACGGTGCCGCCAGCACCGACGTGACGGTAGACGCCCGAGACCTCGGCATCGGGATCAACCTGGGTGTCGGTCTCGAGCAGCTGGCCCGGCATCTCACGCAAAAAGTCGAGCGCGGAACGCAGGTCGTGGATCTGGGAAGCATCGGTAGTGGACATGGCGTACTCCTTTCGGGAGAGTGTCCGGCGACGGGGTGCCGCCGGACGGGGTAACGTAATGGGGCCGCGGCGCTCACAAATGGAGCGCTCGACCACTCGAAGTTCAAGCGCTTGGCTGCTTACAGCCGGGGCGCTCGACCGCTTACATCAGGCCAAAGAGGTGGAACCAGGCGGCCTCGACCAGCACGACGACAAAGACGACCGCGGTGAGGGGGATGCCCATGCGCATAGCCTCTTTGGAGGTGTAGCCGCCGGCGTCCTTGCCTTCGCCGATAAGGATCGGCAGGTTATGGAACGGCAGGATGTAGTGGATGTTGATGGACGTGAAGACGATGAGCGCCACGGCGAGTGGGCTCACGCTGGAGCCGGCGGCAAAGCTGATAAATGCCGGCACGCACACGCCGAGCACGGCCATGACCGAGCCCATGAACATGTGGATGATCATGGAAAGCGCGGCGACGAGCAGGGCGAACAGGAAGATGTTCTCAGGCACGGAGCTGGGGAGCACGACGTCGGCGATCCAGGCGTTCATGCCGGTGGCACCGCCCACGGAGCCCACGGCCATGGCGGCCGTCAGGAACATGAGGGACTTGATGTCGACAGCGTTCCAGCTGGCGGGAGTGAGGACTTCGCCGATGATGGGCATGGCGAGAGCAACGCCAATGGCCAGGGTGACCCAGCCGATATAGTCGCCCGAGACGGTGAGCCACAGCGCGATGGCGATGACAAGCCACACGATGGTGCGGATCTCCTTGACGGAGAGCTTGCCGAGCGCGGCCTGCTTGGCCACGATCTGCTCGCGATCGTAGACGAGCTCCTTGCTGGGCTTAAAGAGGAAAAGGCCCAGGAACAGGGTGCACAGCAGCGCAACCAGCATAGGCACGCTCATGTACAGGAACCAGTCGACGAAGGACGGGCTCATGCCGCCGGCCTCGGCACTGTACTGCGCAACGAGCGGGTTAAGCGTGGAGTCGCCCGTCAGGAAGAACATGGAACCCGGGGCGGCAGCGGCAAACACGAGGAAGCCGAGCTTGCCCTTGTCGTCGTCACCGTAGCCGGCGGACTCGGCGATGACCGAGACGACGGCGAGGATGAGGAAGGCGCGGGGGAACGGATGCGGGATCAGCAGCGACAGCACAAAGGTGAGCGCGAAGATCGAGATGATGAGCGACTTGGCGTCGCGCACGAACTTGAGCATGAACGCGTAGGCGATGCGCTCGCCCAGGCCCGACTCCTTGACCGCGCTGGCGATGAGGTAGGCGCCGATGACGAGCCACATGGTGGCCTTGGTCCACGAGCTAAACGTGGAGGCGACCGTCGCCGAGATGCTCGCGGCGCCCGTGTCGTCCACGCACACCTTGAACAGGACGAGCAGTGCGCAGTAGAGCAGGCCCACAAAGCCCGGCTGTGCCACGCCGCATGCCCAGAACACCACCGTGGCGAGCGTCAGTGCCAGACAGGTCTGACCGCCGACCGTGAGCTCGACCGTCGAGCTCAGCTCCGCCAAAGGAAGAAACTTCACCAGCAAAAAGACAACGATACCCAGCACAAAGCCAATTTCGCGCTTGGTGATCTTAAACGCCTTCTTTTCCGCTTCCATCTCCCCACCTTTCTTGTTGGGGGCGCTCCGAATTCGCAGCCATGTTGCCGCTTAAAAAGGGGCGCCCGTTATCGGACACCCCTTACGTTGCGCTGTGTTGCGGCAATACAGTCAAGCGGATTTTTTGGATGAGAAGCGATTCCCTAGACAAAAACCGTCACAACATTCGACGCTTTTCCTCGTTTTCGAGATTTTCGCCGAATGTTGTGACGGTTTGGATGTGGCAAAGGGACTGTCTTTTTTACATAGCGAGGGCCGTGCGGATGAATGGGTCGCCGAGGACCTCGCGGAGCCAGGGGGCCAGCTGCTCGGGGTGACCCTGCAGGTAGCCTTTGAGCTCGGACGGAGCCACGCGACGCACTTCCGAGATCTCCTCTTGGTTGATATGCAGCTCGCCCGGCTCAACATGGGCAAGGTAGACCTCGCACCATTCGCACTCGCAGCGACCGTCGCCGTGGTCCTCGCGGTACACCACGTGTCCGAGGTGCTTGAGCTGATCGGGCTCGCGCGTAATGCCGAGCTCTTCGTTGATGCGGCGCGCCGTGGCGGCCGCGACGTCTTCCCCGGGGAGCGGATGGCCGGCGCAGCTATCGGCCAGCACCCCGCCCCACAGGCGCTTGAGCGGACTGCGGCGACAGAGCAGCAGGCGCGCGTCTTCGCCCCGGCCCTCGACCAAAAGCGTCAGAAATGCCTGATGCAGGATGCCCTCACCAGCATGGGCCTCGATGCGGTCGACGGGGCCAAGCGCCTCGCCGGTCGCAGCATCGACCGCCACGACCTCGGCGCCCGCACCGCCCTCATCCCAGCCGGCGCGCAGAATGCGGGCTGCGGCTTCCTCGAGCGCGGCGATGAGCTCCTTGGTGGTGTCGAGCACGCGCTGCAGGTCGTCACCGCTCGCTTGTTCAACATGAAAACCCGTGCTTGCAACTACCGGCACGCCAAAGCGCGTGGCCAGCGCCGCCGCGATATCGTGCGCCGGGATCTCGTCTCGATGGCACGGAACGGCCAGGATGCTCACCGTTGCCGTACGGCCGGGCTCGGGGCGCGGAATGGCCTGCGCCGTGGCGCCCAGGTGCGCAAACTCCGGCGAGCAGGCGTACACCGCCATGCCTCGCGGCGTCACCGTCAGCTGGGCCTCGAGCGCAAACTTGCCCTCGCCCACTGCAACCTTTGTCGTGTGCATACCCATGGGATCTCCTGCCGCCCGCGATGTACCTGAGACCATCTTCGCCTGTATTGCGACTATACAGGCAAGCCCTCCATGTGACAAAGGGACTGCCCCTTTGTCACATTCTGTTAGAGTTGCAGGGATTGAATCCCGCTTATTCACGCGACATTGGAGTGACAACCTTGACCGCCGCAACCACGCCAAAAAGTAAGTCAACCGCCGCCGCGCTCTCCCCCGCGCGCACCAATCTTTGCCTGGCGCTGCTCGTGCTGTTGGGATTCTCGCTCGGCTGCTCCGAGTTCGTGGTCATCGGCATCGAAAGCGACCTAGCGACGGAACTCGGCGTATCGCTTGCCACCGCAGGCCAACTTATTAGCGTGTTCGCACTGATCTACGCTATCTCGACGCCGGTGCTCGCGCTCAGTACGGGGCGTTTTCGCCGCTACCAGCTGCTCGTGTGCTACAGCATCGTCTTTGTGCTCGGCAACCTGGTCATGGCGTTGGCGCCCAACTTCCAGGTGCTGTTCATCTCGCGCATCATCCTGGGCTCCGTCTCTGGCGCACTGCTCGCCGTGGGCGTGACGTACATCCCCGAGCTTCTGTCTCCGCAGCAAACTTCGCTTGCCATCTCGGTGGTATATGGTGCGTTTTCCGTGGCAATGGTCTTTGTCACTTCGATCGGCAAGTTTGTGGCCGACACGCTCGATTGGCACGTGGCCATGTACGGCACGCTGGCCTTTGCCGTTCTGATCTGCGGAGCGCTCGTGGCGTTTATGCCGCGCGCTGGGCAAACCGACGAGCCCGCCACTTTTCGCGAGCAGGCGGGTCTGCTACGCGAGCCGAGCATCATCACCGGCATGCTCATCTTTTTGTTTGGCGTGGGGTCGGTCTACGTTTTCTACGGCTACGTGACGCCTTATCTTGAGCAGGTGCTGGGCATGGGCACGGTCGAAGCCAGTACCACGCTCATGGCCTACGGCGTGTTCTGCCTGATCTCGAACATCCTGGGCGGATGGATCGATGCGCGCTTTGGCATGAAGGCGCTACTCGTGACGTTTGTGCTGCAGGCTGCAGCGTTACTCGGACTGTTTGCTGTGGGCGGCACCATGCCGCTCGCGCCGGTCTTTGTCTTTAGCCTGGCGCTGCTCATGTACCTGTTCTCGGTGTCGTGCATCACGCACTTTATGGACGTGGCACGCAGCCGCCATCCCAAGTCGATGGTACTCGCAAGTTCGGTTGAGCCCATGGCGTTTAACGTCGGCATCTCGTTTGGCACCGCAGTGGGCGGCGCCGTGGTAAGCAGCGTTGGCATTGCATATGTAGGCGCAGTGGGTGCCGCGTTCTCGCTTGTGGCCTGGGTGCTTACGCTGGTGACGATTAAGTTGGCTCGCTGGGAACGCAAGAGGGCGATGGCGCAGGCGTAGATGCGATACTCGAGCTCGATGATGGCGATCGAAAGGAAACCGCATATGCAACGTGTACTGTTTATCTGCTATGGAAACATCTGCCGCTCGACGATGGCCGAGTCGGTGTTTACCGAGCTCGTGCGCCGCGCTGGGCGCGAGGCGGAGTTTGCCATCGATTCCGCGGCGACCTCGACCGAGGAGATCGGCAACCCGCCACACCACGGTACCGTTGCCAAGCTACGCGAGGTCGGGATTCCCGTCGTCGCACATCGCGCACGTCAGGTGCGTCGCGCGGAGTATGGCGACTGGGACCACATTGTCTATATGGACGACGAGAACGCCCGCGCCCTGTACCGAATTTTTGGGAAGGACCCCGATGGCAAGATCTCGCGCCTGCTCGATTGGACCGATCTCCCCGGCGACGTGGCCGACCCCTGGTGCACCGGCAATTTCGACGCCACCTACCGCGATGTACTCGCCGGTTGCACCGCCATGCTCGAGCAGCTGTAGGCGCTCGGGCGGCGCGGGCACACGGGCCACGCCATCGGCATAAAACGAGCGTGGATTTTCTCCCACTTTGAGCGTTCGAGTGCGCTCTAAACGGGAGAAAATCCACGCTCGTTATCTCGGTGGGAGAAAATCCACGCTCATGAATGTGACAAAGGGACTACCCCTTTGCCACATCCGGGACTGGCCCTAGACCGGCTTGACCTCCAGCTTTATCCCTTCGGCGCAGGAGTCGCCCAAAACATCCGAAAGGGCCCAGGTCGCATATAGCGGCAAATAGAGAACCGCTCCGTTGCGCTCAACGTTGCCTCTCGAGAAAACAATCCCGAGCCTTACGCCATATTCAGCCGTATCAAGCACATGACCGAGCGCAGCGTGCGCGTGGTAATAGGAGCCCGATTTAACCTCGATCGGAACAGCCGTCCCATCCGGTCCATCGACCACAAAGTCCACTTCGCCGCGCTTTTTTGTCTGATAGTAGTAAAGCTGGCGATTTTGGGCAGCTAGCTGCTGGGCCACCACGTTTTCGTAAATGCCGCCCAGATTGGGCTCTTTGCTATCAAGATACGCCGCTTGGGCGACTCCAACGGGGTAGCGCGCCATCAACATGCCCGTATCCGATTGATATAGCTTGAACTGCGATGGCCGTGCCGTCTTGAGCAGGGGCGATTTTGGCTCGGTTACGATATCGGCTTTGAGAGCAACGCCGGCATCGACAAGCCATACAAAATCTCGCTGATACTTCTCGTAGTGAGCCTTGGGGTCAATGGAATTGAGCACGAAGCGCTTGTTTTCGCCCTCGAGCATAATAGGGAGCTGATCGTAGATGCTCTGCACCTGCAGGGCTCGCCCGCTTGCATACTTGGAGATATCCCGCCGGTACTGTTCGTTGAGCTCTGACTGCAGCTGACGAACAGAGGCAAGGTCGCCCTGCGTGTCAAGGAAACGCTGCACGACCTCCGGCATTCCGCCGACAACGGTATAGGTCCTGAAGTTTGCCATCATCGCGTCATGAATGTAATCAGGAATGGGCCTCTCGCTGATACACGCGTCACGTATCGTTTGGCGAGCCCCCTCGCTCACCCCGGTTGCCCAGCAAAACTCCTCAAAATCGAGCGGGAACATCCTAAGCTCGTGGACATACCCCACGGGATAGGACCTGACGCCCTTGAACTGGGTCCCGAGCATTGACCCCGAAAACGCCCAGCGGCACCTCCCGTCCTCTACAAGGAACTTTGCCATCGTCATGATGTCGGGGGCCTCTTGGACCTCATCGATAAACACGAGCGTTTTGCCTGGTGCAATCGACTTTCCCGAAAGAAGCGTCACCCTGCTGATGAAATCATCGGCATTCCGCGCCTCGAGAAGAGCATCTTTTGCCTGGCGATTTTCCATGAGATTGAGCTCGATGTAGGTTGCATGGCTGGCTTTGCCAAATGCGCGAATCGAATAGCTTTTGCCGATCTGGCGAGAACCCGTAATGAATAAGGCCTTTTGCTCGGCAGACTTCAGCCAACGCTCCAGCTCTACCGCTATTTTCCTGCGCAGCATAGGCTCTCCCCTCAGTGTCATCAAATTAAATGCAAAGTTTTATACGCTTGATTATCGATGAAACGCAAAATTTTTAGAACCTAAAAACGGATGAAATGCAGAGATTTGAGATTACAAGCATAATAGAAGGGGCACCACCGGCGAATGTGACAAAAGAACTGTCCCTTTGTCACATTGCGCTCGACTACTCGTCGACGATCTCGGCAAGCCAGACGTTCAGCGTATCGACCTCGGGACAGCAGAACTTTGCCGTACCAGGCTCGTTGCCGGGCACGGTTCCGCCATAGCGCAGGATATCGATATAGGGAAAGCCCACATGGCAGGCCATGGCACACATCTTGCCGCGGTCGCGGTCAAAGTCGAAGACGTCGCCCGGCTTGTGACCATGGTGGCAGCGGCACGCACCCAGCTGGTCCACGCAGCTCACGCGGATACGCGGACGCTTGCCACGCGGCGCGCCGAGCGGCTTGCCCCCGCCCGCAGGCTTGGCGCCGCCCTCGCCAGCATTACTCATGGTCAATCACGTCCAGGCAGGCCTCGATGGGAAGGCCAGCCGACTTATCCTCTTGGTCGGCATTGCGCTCGATAAGCTCAGCCACCACGCGCATGGCATCGGACGTCGCGCGCTGCAGACTCCAACCTGCCATAACGCGGCCGACGAGCACCGCCGAGAACGTGTCGCCCGTGCCCGGGAAATAGACCGGGATCAGGTCGAAGGGAATCGTGAAGTACTCCCCCGCCACATGGTCGTAACCGATGACGACATTCGCACCGTCGACCACAGCGCTCGTAATGACCACCGACTTGGCGCCCAGGGCACGCACGGCATCCACAAGAGTGCGGCCCTCATCGGGCGTGATTTGCTCGGCAATGGGCGTATCGGTGAGCAGGCACGCCTCGGTGTAGTTTGGCACCGCATAGTCGGCGCACTCGAGCAGGCTGCGCATGAGACCGATCGTGGACTCGGGCACGCCGGCGTAGAGCTTGCCGTTGTCGCCCATGATGGGGTCGACGAACACCTTGGTACCCTTTTGCGCGCGACGGTGGCAGAAGTCCGAAATGATGCGCGTCTCTTCCTCGGTCACGATAAAGCCGGTAGAGATGGCGTCGAACTCAAAGCCGAGCTCCTCCCAGATGGCGAGGCTCTGGCGCACGTACTCGGTGGTGTCGTGGATGTAGAACTTGGGATAGTTGAGCGTATCGGACACAAGTGCCGTCGGCAGGTTGTGGATGCGGTAGCCCATGTGCGACAGCACCGGCAGCATGGCGGAAAGCGCGACCTTGCCGTAGCCGCACATATCGTTGATCAGCAGCAGCTGAGTGTTCTTCATGAGGGTCTCCCTTGGTTCGGGCACGGCGCAGCAGCGCCACAGTGCGACTAAGTGTAGCGCAGGGGACGTTGCGAGCGGAGTCGAGCGGCACGAAGGGCAAATTGTTGCGGAAAGGTTTCGGAAACGAGGGGCTAGCTTGCTTCATTGCGGCTCATTTGCCGCCACTTATTCAGTGCCATTTCAAAACTATGCCGGATTACGGGGCTGAACCTGAATGAGCCAACCACACCCCCTATTTTCAAATCATAGCGAGCCTTCTACCTGCGGTTTTCTTTTTACCAATTTCGGCATGGTCGGCAATCCGTCGTTCAGCCCCGTAATCCGGCATAGTTTTTAAGTTAGTCGTTGGGGACGTTCTTAAATGACTAGGCAAACAAGAACGTCCCCAACGACTATCAGCACAAGGAGTGTCCCCAAGTGCCGGCACATAAGAAACGTCCCTAAGTGCCGCTTGAACATAATAAGTTTGGTACCTTGACAATCAATCTATGCGCTCCTAAATTAGTTAGGCACAAAACAATTTCTCTACCTAACTAAGGAAAGGAGCGAAGCTTAGATATGTGTGTTGAAGCACTCGTCCTTCCGCATGAGCCCGGCGGTGACCCGTCGCAACCGGTAGACATACCCGAAGCGGTCAGCGCTGAAGACAAACTCGCCAAGCGCATCCTGAGCGGCCTGGGCTTTTGCGGCCATTACATGCATTTTCATGGCGGAGGCGTGTCCGGCAAGGCGCCCATCATCTGCCTGCTGGCCAAGCAGCCCGGCGGCGAGATGTCGCAGCAGGAACTCGGCATGCACTTTGACCTCAAACCGGGGTCGCTTTCCGAGATCCTGTCCAAGCTCGAGGTCAACGGCCTCATCGAGCGCAGCCGTAACCCCAAGGATCGACGGCAGCTCACCATTCGCCTGACCGAAACCGGCCGGGAAAACGCCCGCATCGACCAGGCAGCCCGCATTCGCTTTAGAGAGCAGGCCTTTGGTGCCCTCACCCACGACGAGCGCGAGCAGCTCGCCGAAATGCTCGAGAAAATCCGTGTAACCTGGGAGGAACTGGATGATTAAAACCCTCATGGGCAGCATCCGCGACTATATAAAAGTCACCGTTGCCACGCCGTTGCTCGTGCTTGGCGAGGTGCTCTGCGAGATGCTGATTCCATTTATCACCGCCAACCTGATCGACGCCATCAAAGATGGCACCACCGTAGCCGAGATGCTTCCCACCGCGGGCTTTTTGGTGCTCATCGCGCTGACGTCGCTTGCTTTTGGCGCCGCTGCCGGCGTCACCTGCAGCCATGCGAGTTGCGGCTTCGCTAAGAACCTGCGTCACGACCTGTTCTACAAGATCCAGACGTTCAGCTTTGCCAACATCGATGAGTTCTCGAGCTCCTCGCTCGTCACGCGCCTGACCACCGATATCAACAACGTGCAGCAGGCCTTTATGATGATCATCCGTATCGCCGTGCGCGCGCCGCTGGTATTGATCTTCGCCTTTACCATGGCATTTATCATGGGCGGCAGCGTCGCCATGGTCTACCTGGTCATCATTCCGCTGCTGGGCTTTGGGCTGTTCTTTATCATCTTTAAGGTGCGTCCCATCTTCTCGCGCGTGTTCCACAAGTACGACGCCCTTAACGAGTCCGTCGAGGAAAACGTCACCGGCATGCGCGTGGTCAAGAGCTATGTGCGCGAAGACTTTGAGAAGGAGAAGTTCGCGACCGCCGCACGCGACGTCCAAATGGACTTCACCCGCGCCGAGAAGCTGCTTGCCTTTAACAACCCCATGATGAACATCTGCGTCAACGGCGCGTTTGTCGTCATCATCTACCTGGGCTCCAAGCTCATCATCACGAGCCAGGGCACGCTGTTCGACGTGGGCCAGCTCTCCTCGATCTTTACCTATGGCTTCCAAATCCTCATGAGCCTGATGCAGCTATCGATGATCTTTGTCATGGTGACCATGGCCGACGAATCGGCGCACCGCATCACCGAGGTGCTGGCCGCCGAGCCCACGATCGCCGATCCCGCCGAGCCCGTGCTCGAGGTCGCCGATGGCTCCATCGACTTTGACCACGTGAGCTTTAAGTATTCCGCGCATGCGAAGCGCCAGGCGCTCGACGATATCGACCTGCACATTAAGAGCGGTGAGACCATCGGCATCATCGGCGGCACCGGCTCGGCCAAGTCCACGCTCGTAAACCTCATCGCCCGCCTGTACGACGCCACCGAGGGTACCGTGCGCGTGGGCGGCGTGGATGTACGCGACTACGACTTGGACGCCTTGCGCCACCAAGTGGCCATGGTGCTACAGAAAAACGTGCTGTTTAGCGGCACCATCGCCGAGAATCTGCGCTGGGGCGACCCGAACGCCACCGACGAGGAGGTCCGCGAGGCGGCACATCTGGCCTGCGCCGACGAGTTTGTCGACGGCTTCCCCAAGGGCTATGACACCTGGATCGAACAGGGCGGCTCCAATGTCTCGGGCGGTCAGAAGCAGCGCCTGTGCATTGCGCGCGCCCTGCTGCGTCGCCCCAAGATCTTGATCCTGGACGACTCCACCAGCGCCGTCGACACCAAGACCGACGCCAAGATTCGCGCAGGGCTGGCAAGCTATCTGCCCAACACGACCAAGCTCATCATCGCCCAGCGCATTAGCTCCGTGCAGGACGCAGACCGCATCATCGTCATGGAGGGCGGCCGTATCGCGCAGATCGGTAACCACGACGAGCTGCTCAAGACGAGCGAGATCTACCGCGAGACCTTTACCTCGCAGAACAAGATGTCTGCCGAGGGCGAAGAGGCCGTCGAGGCCGACACCGAGGCATCCGTAACGCAAGCTCAGACCCAGGAAGGAGGCGAGGCACATGAGTAAGGCAACGACCGCCGAGCGCGCGCTCAACCGCAAGGGCGGCACCATGTCGCGCCTCATCAAGACGCTCTTTGGCTTTTACCCCGTGCTTTTGCCCCTCGTCGTCGCCGGCGTGGTGCTCTGCGCCATCATCAACTCCATCGGCGCGACCTTCCTTCAGAGCGCCCTGCAGATTATTAGCGAATCGTGGCAGTCGGGCGATTGGGGAGCCGCGCAGCCCAAGATCGCACAGCTCGTGACCACCCTCGCCTGCATCTACGGCATCGGCATCCTGTCCTCGCTCTTCTGGAACCGCGCCATGGCCATCGTCACGCAGGGCTCACTCGAGAAGCTGCGCGAGAAGATGTTCAACCGCATGCAGGACCTGCCGATCCGCTACTTCGACACGCACCAGCGCGGCGACATCATGAGCCACTACACCAATGACATCGACACGCTGCGCCAGATGATCAGCCAGTCGCTGCCCAACCTGCTCATGACGGTCATCGTCATCGTCACGGTGTTCTTTATCATGCTGTACTACAGCGTGTGGATGTGCTTGGTCATTATTGCCGGCGTCGCCTTTATGACCTTTATGACCAAGCTGCTCGGCTCCAACTCCGCGCGCTTCTTTATTGCGCAGCAGACCGAGCTCGGCGTTGTCGAGGGCCATATCGAGGAAGTCATGAACGGCCAGAAGGTCGTCAAGGCATTCTGCCACGAGTCTGCCGCCGAAGCCGATTTTGACGAGCGCAACGAAAAGCTCTTCGAGGTCTCGCAGAAGGCCAACATGTACGCCAACATCCTCATGCCCATCCTTATGAACCTGGGCAACCTGCTCTACGTGCTGGTCGCACTGGCCGGCGGCATTTTCCTAGCGCTGGGCGTGCCCAACCTGAGCATCTCGGGCATGGCGCTGTCCATCGCCGTCGTGGTGCCGTTCCTCAACATGACCAAGCAGTTCTGTGGACAGATCGGCCAGATCTCGCAGCAAATCAACGCCGTGGTCATGGGCCTCGCCGGCGCCGACCGCATCTTTGAGCTCATCGACGAGGAGCCCGAAGCCGACGAAGGCTATGTGACGCTTGTCAACGCTCAGGTGAACCCCGATACCTGGCAGCTCGAGGAGGCCGACCACCACACTGGCATGTGGGCGTGGAAACATCCGCACCGCGCAACCGGCGAGATCGAGTACGTACCGCTGCGTGGCGACCTGGTCATGGACAACGTCGACTTTGGCTACACGCCCGACCACGAGGTGCTGCACGGCGTGTCCGTGTTTGCCAAGCCGGGCCAGAAGGTCGCGTTTGTCGGCGCCACCGGTGCCGGTAAGACGACCATCACCAACCTCATCAACCGCTTCTATGACATCGCCGACGGCAAGATTCGCTACGACGGCATCAACGTCAACAAGATCCGCAAGGCAGACCTGCGCCGCTCGCTGGGCGTGGTGCTGCAGGACGTAAACCTGTTCACCGGCACCGTGATGGATAACATCCGCTACGGCAATCTGGATGCCACCGACGAGGAGTGCATCGCGGCAGCAAAGCTCGCCGGCGCGGACGACTTTATCACCCGCCTGCCCGACGGCTACGACACGATGCTCACCGGCAACGGCGCCCAGCTGTCGCAGGGCCAGCGCCAGCTGATCTCGATCGCACGCGCCGCCGTCGCCGATCCGCCGGCGATGATCCTGGACGAGGCCACGTCGAGCATCGATACCCGCACCGAGGCTATCGTGCAAGCCGGCATGGACAAGCTCATGGAAGGCCGCACGACGTTTGTCATCGCGCACCGCCTGTCCACCGTGCGCAACTCCGACGCAATCATCTGCCTGGACCACGGCCGCATCATCGAGCGCGGCAACCACGACGAGCTGATCGCCAAGCGCGGATACTACTATCAGCTCTATACCGGAGCGTTTGAGCTCGAGTAGGACCGGTTACTGACGGAGGGTGCCCCGAGGGTGGCGGGGTATTTCCTTCGTGCTCAAACATTCTCACTGCGCTGCGAAACTGCGCACGAAGGAATTACCCCGCCACCCTCGGGGCACCCTCCTGCGCACGATCAGCCCGTCGTTTAGAACGGAATAAAAGTTTGTGAGGCCCTGGCCGTTTGGCCAGGGCCTCATTTTGTAAGGAGTCAAAAAACCTCGTCCCAAATGAGCTAGTTGAGAAGCTGGGCCATGGCGTTGACGAATTTTTGTACTTGGAGGGTGGGCTCGAGCGGATAGTGCAAAAAGACCGGCACCTCTCGCCCGCACAGGAACGGCACGCCCACAAAGGCCGGGTGCACCCCCGACCATGCGCCGCAGGTGAGCACCGCGTCGCCCTTTTCCTCTGCCTCGTTAAAGAGCGCAAAGTCAAAGCTGTCCACGTCGATCACGTCTACGCCGCCGTCGGCCAACAGATCGATACGCAGACTGTCCATAGCGTCGTTGCCGTGACGGAGCACGCGCAGGCGCATGCCCTCTAAGTCGGCAACTGTGATGCGCGTCTTGCGCGCCAGCGGGCTCGTGCGCGGCAGGTCGATATAAAACGGCACGTTAACGATGCGAAGCTTTTGGCAGGCGTCGCCCCAGCGTGGAGTAGAAAAACTCGACTGCACTACATCCACCTCGCGGCCCAAGCTGCGCATGACGGATTCGCGCTCGTCATAGAGGTCGCTTACCGGCACGATCTCAAATCGCAGCGACGGTTCCAGATCGTGAATGCCCGACCACATCGACAGCGTTTGGCGCCCCGGGCACATCATCGACACACCCAGACGCACGGCACCGCCCTCGCCCGCCGCGCGTCGGGCGCGGCGCAGCGCGTCCTCGGACTGCCGCATGATCGAGCGCGCGTCGTCCACCAGCAGTGCGCCGGCCGGCGTCACCTTGACGCCCGAGTGCGAGCGTTCGAACAGTGTGATGCCGAACTCGGCCTCGAAGCCCGACACCTGCTTGACGAGCGCCGGAGTCGACATGCGCAATTTTGCCGCCGCGCGCGAGAAGCTTCCCAGCTCCGCGGCGGCCGATATGGCCTCGAGTCGTCGATCGTACACGTCAATCTCCTGTTTCCAGACGCATGGCAATGAACTGCCGAAGGGGGTTGTTTTGGCAGGTCACACACTCAATTAAAGGCGCATCGTCTTGCAAGCTATAAACCTACGGTTAACGCCATTCTAACAAATATGCAATTCACCTGCGCAAATGCAAAGCATACGATAACCAGCGAAAACCACGTGGGTCGGTTAATGGGAGCGACCCACAGGGAGGCACAAGAAGACAAGAAGGGAAGTTCCTATGAGCAACTGGCTTAAGCTCGAGGGCGATGTCTGCGCCGTGACTGGCGCGCTCGGCGGTATGGGCGTCGAGATTTGCCGCGAGTTCGCCCGCAATGGCGCCAACGTCGTTCTGCTCGACCTGGACGAAGAGAAGGTCAAGGCCGCAGCCGCCGACCTCGCCGCCGAGTTTGGCATCCACGCCGAGGGTTACAAGATGAACGCCACCGACGAGGCCGAGGTTCAGGCCGCCGTCGATGCCACCATCGCCGACTTCGGCCGCGTCGACGTTCTCGTCAACACCGCCGGCATCCTGCGCTTCGCCGCCATGGAAGACCTGCCGCTGAGCGACTGGGAGCAGGTGCTCAACGTCAATCTCACCGGCTACTTCATCACCTCGCAGCGCTTTGGTCGCGAGATGATCAAGGCCGGCCAGGGCCGCCTAGTGCACATCTCGACCGTTGCCAGCCACTCCCCCGAGACGTTCTCGGGCGTGTACAGCTCCACCAAGGCGGGCGTCAACATGATGTCCAAGATGCTGGCTGCCGAATGGGGCCCCTACGGCGTCCGCTCCAACTGCGTCGAGCCTTGCTTCGTTAAGACCCCGATGTCGGCCAACTTCTACGCCGACCCCGAGGTCGAAAAGAGCCGCAGCCGCCTGATCGCCACGCGCCGCATCGGCGAGGTCAGCGATATCGCCAACGCCGTCATGTTCCTGGCGTCCAAGCGCTCGGACTTTACCACCGGCGACGCCATCAAGGTCGACGGCGGCTTCTCCAACATGATGGGCGACCTCACCGCCAAGCCCGGCGGCCGTCGCGCCTATGCCGACAACTACCTTAAGAACAAGGGTGTCGAGCTCTGGTCCGATGAGTCCGGCGTCGCCAAGCCGACTGACCAGTAAACCAACCCGACAGGGAGGACCCGCAGACACGCCTGTTCCTCCCCCGTATCGATTAGAAAGAGTCCAATGGCTTCCACCAACTCCAACAAGGGTCGCGCCGTCGTGCTTTCCGCCGCGTGCGTCACCATGTTCTTCATCAGCTCCATCGCGCTGTATTCCGTCGTGAGCAAGAACCTGCTCGCCGTCTACCCCGAGTGGTCCAGCGCTCTTACCTGGGCCTTCCCGGTCTTTCAGACCATCATGGCCGTGACGGGCATCTTCGCCGGCCGCATCTCCGATAAGATCGGCCCGCGCAACGTCGTGATCGCCGCCGCCGTGTGCTACGGCCTGGGCTGGTTCATGTCCGGTACCGTCACCGAGCCGTGGCAGTTCTACCTGTGGTTCTCGCTCGTCGCCGCCATCGGCAACGGCCTGGGCTACAACCCGGCGCTCACCACCGGCCAAAAGTGGTTCATCGACAAGAAGGGTCTCGCCTCCGGCATCACCCTGGCCGCTTCGACCGCCGGCCCCGCCGTGCTGTCCCCGGTGCTCGCCTCGCTGCTCATCCCGAGCCTGGGCATCTTTGGCGCCCTTAAGGCGCTCGGCGTCATTTTCTTTGTGACAATCGCCGCCTCCGCCCTGTTCCTGAAGGCCCCCGAGGCCGGCTGGCTGCCCGAGGGCTTCGAGGCCCCCAAGGGTGGCGCACATGCCGGCACCTTCGGCGACCTCACCCCGGGCGAGATGGTCAAGACCCCGCGCTTCTGGGTCCTCATCGTCACCTTCGCCTTTGCCGCCACCGCGGGCACCCTGCTCGTGGGCAAGGTTGCCTCCATCGCCGCCGTCCAGCTCTTCGCCGACCCCACGAGCGCCGCGGCCGTCGCCCTCGGCGGTGTGGTGGTCTCCGTCAACACCTGCGCCAACCTGGTTGGCCGTCTGTCCTTTGGCCAGATCATCGACAAGCTCGGCGCCTATAAGTCGCTGCTCATCAGCCTTGTCGTCACCATCGTCGCACTCGTCATCATGTCGATGAGCTTTACGCAGGCCATGTTCTTTGTTGCGCTCGCCCTGCTCGGCTTTAGCTTTGGCGCCCTGCTCGTCATCTACCCGCCGCTCACCGGTGGCGCCTTTGGCACCAGCAACATCGGTGTCAACTACGGCATCATGTTTTTGGGCTATGCCGCTTCCACCTGGATCAGCCAGCCCATCACCGCCGTGCTGTATCACGCCGAGGCCGGCAGCGCCGCCTACCAGCAGTCCTTCTACGGCGCCATTGTGATCGCCGCCATCGCCGTCGTGCTCACCGTCTACATGATGGTCTCCGACAGCAAGAAGAAGTCTGCCTAGTTTTACCGATGCGACAAAGGGACGGCCCCTTTGTCGCATTCCACCGGTCACCAGTATTAAGGAGTCGAAATGTCTGAGCTCAACCCCGTCCGCATTGCCGTTATCGGCGCCGGCGCCATGGGCCGCAACCACATCCGCTTTGTCACCGAGGAGCCCGAGGCCGAGCTCGTCGCCATCGCCGACGCCTTTGAGGGCGCCCGCGCCACGGCCGAGGCCGCCGGCGTGCCGTTTTACACCGATCCCGCTCAGATGATGGACGAGGTCAAGCCCGAGGCCGTCATTATCGCCACCCCCAACGACCTGCACCTGGGCGTTGCCCGCGAGGCCGTGAAGCGCAACATCGTGCCGCTGGTCGAAAAGCCGATCTCCAACGATCTCGAGGATGCCCAGGCCTTCGCCGCCGAGGCCGAGACCGCCGGCGTGCCCGTGCTCGTAGGTCAGCACCGTCGCCACAACCCCTTCGTCAACAAGGCCAAGGAGATCATCGAGTCCGGCGAGCTGGGCAAGCTCACCGTGTCGAGCTTCCACTACATGATCTATAAGAATGACGAGTACTTCGACGTCGAGTGGCGCCGTAAGAAGGGTGCCGGCCCGATCCTGGTCAACCTGGTTCACGACGTCGACCTGCTCCGCTACCTGCTGGGCGAGCCCGTTGCCGTCCAGGGTATGCAGTCCAGCGCCGCCCGCGGTTTTGAGACCGAGGACTCCGCCGTGGTCAACGTCCGTTTTGCCGATGGCGCGCTCGCAAGCATGACCATCTCCGACGCCACCGCCAGCCCCTGGAACTGGGAGGCAACCGCTCGCGAGGATCCGCAGTACCGCCCCTTCGACGCCGACGCCTACTTTATCGGCGGCACTAAGGGCGCCCTGTCGCTGCCCCGCCTGCACCAGTTCTCCTACGACGGCGCCTCTAACTGGCACAAGCCGCTGCAGATGGAGATCCCGGCCGTGGACCCGGCGCTGCCGCACAAGATGCAGCTCAAGCACTTTGTGAAGGTCGTCCGCCGCGAGGTCGAGCCCGTCGTGACCCCCGCCGATAACGTCAAGACGCTCACGCTGCTTAACGCTATCAAGGAGGCCGCCGAGACCGGCCAGCTCGTCGAGCTGTAATGCCTTAAGAGCGACCGCGGCAGAAACCCCCATGCCGAACCCTTCGGTCCGCCACCAACAAGCCCCTCTTCTTTGCCCCGCGAGCAGCCTCCTGCCCGCGGGGCTTTTTGGTACCTTGCCGGCGATTTTTCTGGGACGGGGCGGCAAAAGTGGCTAAAAGAGCCCCGTCCCAAAATGACTACTTGGGTGGAGTGGCGGGTGGTATCCTTGGTAGCCCTGTGCTGCAAACGCACCTTAAACGCAAGGAGTCCCATGGATCTTATCGCCCAGCTCGCCCACGAGCTCAACCTTAAGGCCGCCAACATCGAGGCAGCCGTCAAGCTCATCGACGAGGGCAACACCATCCCCTTTATCTCGCGCTACCGCAAAGAAGCAACGGGCGGCATGGACGACGTCGCCCTGCGCGCACTCGACGAGCGCCTGTCCTACCTGCGCAATCTTGAACAGCGCAAAGAGGACGTCATTCTGCTCATCGACGCCCAGGGCAAGCTCACGCCCGAGCTCGAGCAGCAGATTCGCGAGGCCACGCAGCTCCAGCGTGTCGAGGACCTCTACAAGCCCTACCGCAAAAAGCGCATGACCCGCGCGCAGAAGGCCCGCGAGGCAGGCCTGGAGCCGCTTGCCAACATGATCATCATGCAGGCCTCGGCCAAGGGCAGCGCACTCGATGCCGCCGCGGCCTACGTCAACGAGGAAGCCGGCTTCGACACGCCCGAGAAGGCGCTCGCCGGCGCGGCGGACATCGTGGCCGAGACGGTGGCCGAGGACCCCGAGAACGTCGCCGACCTGCGCGCTTTTACGCAAAACACCGCCGATATCGTCGTCGAGGCCACCGACCCCGCCGAGAAGACCCCCTACGAGCCGTACTACAGCTATGATGAGCCGCTGCGCCGTATACCCAACCACCGCGTGCTGGCTATCGACCGCGGTGAGCGCGAGGGCAAGCTCCGCGTGCGCGTGAACGTCGACGGCGCTGCCGCCACGGCACGCCTCGGCAGCCGTTGGCCCCGACGCCAGGGCGTCTTCGCGCCCGTCTTTGACGCCGCCATCGCCGACGGTTACAAGCGCCTCATGGCCCCCTCGCTGGAGCGCGAGGCCCGCGCCAAGCTCACCGTCCGCGCGCAGACCGAGGCCATCAATATCTTTGCCAAGAATCTCGAGGGCCTGCTCTCGGCACGCCCCGTGCGCGGCGCCCGCGTGCTCGCGCTCGATCCGGGCTACCGCACCGGCTGCAAGGTCGCCGTCATGGACGAGACCGGCAAGCTGCTCGACCACGGCGTGGTCTACCCCACCAAGCCGCGCCACGACGTCGCCGGCACCAAGCGCGAGCTCGCCCGCCTCGTCAAGAAGGACGGCGTCAACACCATCGTCATCGGCAACGGTACCGCCAGCCGCGAGACCGAGGAAGTCGTCTCGGAGTTCATTGCCGAGCAGGCGCCCAGCCTTCGCTACACCATCGTCAACGAGGCCGGCGCATCGGTGTACTCCGCCTCCGAGCTCGCCAGCCAGGAATATCCCGACCTGGACGTCACCGTGCGTGGCGCCATGAGCCTGGGCCGCCGCCTGCAGGACCCGCTGGCAGAGCTCGTCAAGATTCCGCCCCAGTCTATCGGCGTGGGCCAGTACCAGCACGACCTTGACCAGGCCGAGCTCTCGCGCACTCTGGGCCACGTGGTGGAGGACGTCGTCAACCGCGTAGGCGTCGACGTAAACACCGCGAGCGCAAGTCTGCTGGGATACGTATCGGGCATTACGCCGAGCGTGGCCAAAAACATCGTGGCCTACCGCGAGGAAAACGGCGCCTTTACCGATCGCCGCCAGCTTAAGAAGGTCCCCAAGCTGGGACCCAAGGCATATCTCAACGCTGCAGGCTTTTTGCGCATTAGCGGCGGCAAGAACCCACTCGACGCGACAAGCGTCCACCCCGAAAGCTACGAGGTGGCCACGGCCGTCCTGGAGCGCGCCGGCGTTAAAGCAAGCGAGCTCAGCCGCGGCGGCGTGCCCGACATCGAGCGCCGCCTGGGCAGCATCTCGGCGCTGGCAAGCGACCTGGACTGCGGCACCCTAACGCTCATCGACATCGTTAACGAGCTCAAGAAGCCCGGCCGCGACCCGCGCGACGACGCGCCCGAGGTGGTCTTTAGCCGCTCGGCGCTTTCCATCGACGACCTAGAGCCCGGCATGGAACTCAAGGGCACGGTGCGCAACGTTGTGGACTTTGGCGCCTTCGTCGACGTGGGAGTGCACCAGGACGGCCTCGTACATATCTCTAAGCTGGCCAACCGCTTTGTCAAGCACCCCAGCGACGTCGTGCGCGTCGGTGACACGGTCAAGGTGTGGGTCGAAAAGGTCGATCGCGACCGCAAGAAGATCTCACTCACCATGGTACAGGGCAAGTAAACCGCCAAAGCAAAGGTACCCCCTGTAGCGATGTGCAAAATCGCGAGTATTCTGCAAATTCCACCGTTCCGGATGCCCCTCAGAGACGAAAAAGCAAAAAACAGCCCCCGTTTTAGCGTCATCAGAGCCAAAACGGGGGCCGTTCCATGCTTCGGTTAACTGATAAAGACCTTTACCTTGCTGAATACTCTCGATTTTGCACGGTGCAGGCGGGGGTACCTTTGCCCACGGAAGGATATGGAAGCCAAGCGCCAACTTGCTGGCAAGCTCGTGCCGGCAGCCCCGGCCTTTCCTTTGCCTAGCGCGACCCTCGCGGAGCGCGTGAGCGATAGGGAAAGGAAAGGCCGGGGCGAACAGCCCACGGTACAGTCGGTGTTCGCGCTACGGCAGGATATGGAAACCGAGCGCCGCGATATCCTTGGCAAAACCGCGCACGGTATCGAGCGAGACCTCGTACGGGTCGCGACCAATGTTCTTGCGCTTGGCCAGGATGCTGTTGGGCACCGTGATGATCTGGCAACCGCAGGCCTCGGCCTGGTAAATGTTGATGAGCTCGCGCGTGGACGCCCACAGGACCTCGCAGTTGGGCTTTGCTGCGGCCTTCTTGACCGACTCCGTCATAAACGGAATGGGGTCGACGCCGGTATCGGCGATGCGGCCGGCAAAGAGCGAGATGATGGACGGCGTCTCGGCGTCGACGGCCTCGACCATCTCATCAACCTGCGTAGGCGTAAAGATGGTGGTGACGTTGACCTTGATGCCGTCGGCCGAAAGCTTGCGCACCAGCTCGGCGGTGGACTCGCCCTTGGTGGTCACGCACGGAATCTTGACGTAGACGTTCTCGGCCCAGGTAGCGATCTCGCGCGCCTCGACCTCCATGGTCTCGACGTCGTCGGCAAAGACCTCAAACGAGACGGACACATCGGTGATGTGGGTCAGGACCTCCTTGGCAAACGCGCGGTAATCCGTCACGCCGCCCTTCTTCATAAGGGACGGGTTGGTCGTGAAACCCTGAACGTTGCCGTTCTCGTACATGTCGAGCATGCCCTCGAGGTTTGCACCGTCAGCGAACACCTTGATTGCCATCTGCCTGATTCCTTTCGTTAGCATACGGCCGATAAACTGCTAAACACTTTACCTACGTTTATCAAGGCTTGAGCTGCGGTTTTTTATCTTCTCGGCGAACGGTATAAACACCTCAGTGTTTGGATTGATAAATCGATTGAGCATGCAAAAGCAAAGAGTCGCAGTTTGGGCAAACGTCAGAACGCGGGATTCATTAGATGAGGCCGAAATGCTGCATCGCTGTGACGGTGCCGTCGTGTGCGACATCGTCGGTCACGTAGTCGGCGACCGCCTTGACCTCGGGCATGGCGTTGCCCATGGCCACGGCTGTCTCGACGGCGGCGAGCATGCCCAGGTCGTTGCCCGAATCGCCAAAGCCAAAGGTGCGCGCATTTCCCTCGCGGCCCAGATACGCCAGCGCTCGCGCCACGCCCACGCCCTTGTCAATGCCCTTGGGGCTCAGCTCGCGATTCTGGCCACCGGTGTTGCACAGCTCAAACTCGCAATCGATAAAGCCGTCATCATTGGCTACGCGAGCCAAACTGGGCACATTGAGGCATACCTTGCCCACGCGCAGACTGCCGTCGACGCGCATTTCCTCGGTGCTGTGCACCACAGAAGTGCCGATCAGAGACGACTGCTCAACACCCGCGGGTTCCAGGGCAAAAGTAGCCACGTTGGTCTCGAAAAAGGCCTCAATCCCTGCCGCGGCCATACGGCGTGCAAGCTCCTCGACAACGTCCTCGTCAAAGCAGTCCTCGTGTACCACGCGGCCCTCGACCTCGAGCGTGGCACCCGCCATGGCAACGACACCCGCCGGGTTCAGCGCGCGCAGGCCATCGGCAATCAGCCACAAGGGACGACCCGTGCAGATAAATGCATGGTGTCCCGCGTCGCGCAGACGATGAAACGCCTCGACGACCGCCTGCGAGGGGTGAACCGCCGAAAAGTCCTTGTCGGTCATGTTGTCGGGATCGAACGACGTCAGCGTGCCGTCCACGTCAAAAAAGAGCACGGCGGAATCGGGGCACGCATCAATCATATGGGTTCCTTTCGGGGGCGAGAGTAAACGAAGTATCCATCATATAATGGAGCGACGCAACCAGAGAGGTCACCCATGGAATTTTACGCAAGCTGCCCCGAGGGCTTTGAGTCCGCACTCGCCGATGAGCTTAAACGCCTCGGGCTTTCGCATGTTCGCCGGCTGAAGGGCCGCGCTACATTTGAGGGCGAGCTCGAAGAAGGCTACCGCGCCTGTCTGTGGTCGCGCCTGGCGAGCCGTGTGTTCGTGGTACTCGGGCGCTTTGAGGCGCAGGATGCCGATGAACTGTACGATAGCGTTTACGACATCGCCTGGGAGACCATCATCCGCCCCGGCGCCACCATCGCCATCACCGCCCGCGGCGTGACCGAGCAGCTGCGCAACACGCGCTTCTCGGCCCTGCGCGCCAAAGACGCGCTGTGCGACCGTCTGGCCGAGACCACGGGCCGTCGCGCCGACGTCGATGCCGCCGACCCCGATGTTCACCTGTTGCTTTCGCTGCGTCAGCGCCGCGCGAGCATCAGCCTGGACCTTTCGGGCGACCCGCTGTTCAAGCGCCTGCCGCCCGCGGCGACCCGTGCCGGCGAGGGCGCGCACGTGTTGCGCCCCGACTACGCCGCCCTGGTGCTGGCGCAGGTCGGCTGGACCGCACTGTGCGAGCGCGAGCTGACGGCCGACGATTACGAGAATGAAGCCCTTCCCACGCTAATCGATGCCTCGTGCGCCGGCGGCGGCCTGTTGCTGGAAGCCGTGAACATTCTGACCGACCGCGCCCCGGGCGCCGCACGCGAGCGCTGGGGCTTTGAGGGCTGGCAGCTGCACGACGCCGCCCTGTGGGAGCAGCTGCTTGCCGAGGCGCGCGAGCGCGAGGCGGCAGCGCGCGAGCGCCAGGCGCGCATCGTGGCCGTAGACATCGACCCCGCCGCCCGCAAGACTGCCGAGCGCATGGCCAAGTGCGCCGGCTACAAGCGTTTTGTCGACTTTTGTGCCGCCAAGCCCGCCACCGTGCTGGACCATGCGGGCGCCGTCGCCGGTGCCGCCGTGGTCGCAGACATCACCGAGACCCCGCTTTCGCTCATGCACGACGCCATGACGCTGGTCGGCGAGTTGCGCCGCGCGCCCGAGCTCGCTTCGGCACCGGTCGCCGCGCTCACCCGCGACGGATTGCTGGCCCGCGCGCTCCACGCCGAGCCCGAGCGTTCGATCGCCATCATGCCCAACAACGAGGAGGCGGCTCTTGAAGTTTGGCCCTCACTCGACCACGCCGCTGCAGCGTTTGAGGCTGCGACCAGCGCGGATGCCGAGGAGCAGACCGCAGACGCTCAAGACGAAGCCGCCAACACCCCCATGTCCGAACCTGCCGCCACGCTCGACTTGGGCGATGGCAAGCCACTGCCCGTGCTCATCCCCGAGTCGGAGCAGTTCGCCAACCGCCTGCGCAAGAATGCCCGTCTGCGTCGCAAGTGGGCAAAGCGCGAGGGCGTGAGCTGCTACCGCGTCTACGATGCCGACCTACCCGACTACTCCGCCGCCATCGACCTGTACGAAGGCTGCCCGCAGACGCCGGGCCGCTGGCTCGTCATCGCCGAATACGCCGCGCCCAAGACCATCGACCCCGCACTGGCCCAGGCCCGTATGCTCGACATTCTGGCCATCGCGCCGCGCATCCTTGATGTTCCGGCCGAGCACGTGCACGCCAAGGCCCGCATGCGTTCGCGCGGTGGCTCTCAGTACGGCAAGCAGGGTGCCGGCAAGAGTGCATCGGGCGAGCGCGCCAATATCGCACGCCGTCGTCTGCCGCTCATCGAAGAGGGCGGCCTCACCTTTGCCGTCAACTTTGACGACTATCTGGATGTGGGCATCTTCCTGGACCACCGCGTCACCCGCAACCTGGTGCGCAAGCACGCCAAGCAGGCGCGCCGCTTCCTCAACCTGTTCGCCTACACCGGCACCGCCACCTGCTACGCAGCCGACGGCGGCGTCGAGGAGACCGTGACGGTCGACCTTTCCAACACCTACTTGGACTGGGCCGAGCGCAACATGCGCCAGAACGGCTTTGTGGGGCCGCAGCATCACTTTGTGCGCGACGACGTGCTCGCCTGGATTCGTGACCAGCGCCAGACGCGCAACCGCTGGGACCTGATCTTTGTCGACCCGCCCACGTTCTCGAACTCGTCCAAGATGGGCCGCCGCACCTGGGATGTCCAGCGCGACCATGTTGAGCTTTTGGCCGGCGTATCGCGCCTGCTCGCACAGGGCGGCCACGCCATCTTTAGCTGCAACCTGCGTGGCTTCCGCCCCGAGACGCGCAAGCTCGCGCGCGCGGGCGTCGTGCTGGAGAACATTACGGCGCAGACCATCCCCGAGGATTTCGCGCGCAACCAGAAGGTGCACCACTGCTATATCGTGCGCCGCCTGCCCATTGAGGACGCCATGGCAGAGGTCGGCTTTAGCGCCGAGGAGATTGCCGAGCGAACCGAGGAGCTGCGCAACCCCGAGGTCCGCAAGCCTCGCGCGGCAGTGCCCACGCACGCGCAGGCCGGCAACGGCAAGTCCAACTTTGCCGGCAAACCCTCCCCTGCCGGCAAGTCCAAAAAGAAGAAGTTCTACGCCAGCAAGCCCAAGGGCAAATAACAAAGTTGCGGTGGAATTGGGATGGCGGACGCCGTCCTACCCTTGGGTGACCAATCGGTAACCGATGCCCACGTGCGTTTGGATATAGCGCGGGTGCGCGGGGTCGGACTCGATCTTCTTACGCAACGTGCCCATAAAGACGCGCAGGCTCGCCAGGTCGCTCTTGGTTGCCGTGCCCCAAATCTCGTGCAGGATAGACTGGTGCGTCAGCACCTTGTCGGCGTTATGCGCCAGCAGGCATAGCAGCTTGTACTCGATCGGCGTCAGATGCAGCTCCTCGCCATCCATCGTGGCGATGCCGGCATCAAAATCGATATGCAGCTCACCGGTATCGAACGAGCCCTCGGACGCACCCATGCCAATCTGCGCATACGAAAGGCGCCTGAGTGTCGTACGAATGCGCGCGAGCAGCTCCTCGACCGAAAACGGCTTGGTCAGGTAGTCGTCGGCACCGGCATCGAGTGCGCGAATCTTGTCCGCATCCTCGCTGCGCGCCGAGACCACGATGATCGGCATGCCCGACCATGCGCGCACCGACTCCACCACCTTGACGCCGTCCATATCGGGCAGGCCCAGATCGAGCAGCACAATGCTCGGTGCCTGCGATGAGGCGGCGGCGATGGCGGCATGGGCGGTCTCCACGGCCATATGACGCAAGCCGTGCGCCTCGAGCGCGGCAACAATAAGATTGCGAACGGCGGGGTCGTCCTCAACGACCAAGATGAGCGGTTTTACGGCAGAGTTCGGCACAGCGCTACTCCTTATCAAACGAAACGTCGGCGACGGGAAGCTCAATCGTAAAGACCGAGCCGTGCGGGTCCGCCGCGGCAACCTCTATGCTACCGCCATGCGCCAGCGCAATGGAGCGGCAAAGCGAAAGACCCAGGCCCACGCTGCGATGGCTGTCGGCAAGACCGTGGTTGGCGGTGTAGAATGACTCAAAGATTCGCTCGCGGTCCTCGGGCGCAATGCCCGGACCATCATCGGCCACCGAGCACGCCACGCGTCCATCGTCGACGCCAATCGAAATCACGATATGCGAGCCTGCGGGCGTATAGGTGATGGCGTTGTTCACCAGATTGACCACCAGCTGCACCATCAGGCGCGCATCGACGTTGACGAGCGCCGGCTCGTCGCACGGCACCACCTTAAGGTCGTGCTCGCGCACGGCAGGGTTCACGTGGCGCAGCGCCTCCTCGACGATATCGTCCATGAGCTCGAGCGTAGTCGATAGATGCATGCCGCCGCCCTCGAGCTTGGTGATGGCGAGCAGGTTCTCGACAGTGGCGTTGAGCCACAGCGCATCCGAGCGAATGGATAGAAGCAGGCCGCGGCGCGTCTGGGCATCGAGCACCGCGGTGCCGGTCGAGCCCTGGTCGAGCAGCACGTCGGCATTGCCCGAAATACTGGTGAGCGGCGTGCGCAGATCGTGCGAGATGGAGCGCAGCAGGTTGGCGCGCAGCTGCTCGTTTTTGGCGAGCACCGCCGCCTCCTCGCGGGCTTCCATGGCGCGGGCGCGGTCGAGTGCCAGCTCGCCTTCGCTCACGATGGCATCGGCAAGCGTCCGTTCCTCGTGTGTTAGCACATCGGGCTCGGCAACGATAGCCAGCACGCCCACCACCGAGGCGGGGTCGCCCGAGCGCACGAAGCCGTCGCCCGTGCGAACCGTCAGGTAGATGCCATAGAACGCCGATCCGCCAAACGTGGCGTCAAGCGGCGTTCCCACATAGGCGGACGCCGAGAGCCGCGGCGGCATCTGCGGCGCCAGCTCGTGCACCGGGGCGGCATCGCCCACGGCTGTGTACGTCGCACGCGGCAACAGGTCATCGCCCTCGGCGTCGGCGCTGTACCACACAACCGGACAGCCCGAAAGACGCGCCAGCTGCGTGGCCATGGCGTGAACGATCTGATGCTGATCGGCGCACCGCTGCAGCATGCGGTTGGTCTCGAGCACCATATGCGTGCGGCGGTCGCTGGCGGCAGCCTGTGCCAAGGCGCGGCGCAGGGCCAACGCAATCGAGCTCGACACAAGCGAAACCACGAACATGATGAAGAACATGCCGGGATAGCCGCGGTCGATAAGCGACAGCGAGTAGCGCGGGTCGACAAACAAAAAGTTGTAGAGCGCCACGGCGGCAGCCGAGCTCAGCAAGCAATACAGGCGACTCCAGGTAAAGAATGCGCACAACTGAACGGCGAACACATAGACGATCATGATGCTCGGTGCGAGACCCGGATGGTCGAGCAGCGCGCCCACAATCGTCGCCGCGACCAGCAGCCCCGCCGATACGCAGGCGTCATACAGAGGAGTGCGGCGCGTCAGCGTCGTGCGCCGCCACCAAAAGCTATCGGCAATATCGCCGTCCGTACGGACGTCCATCAGCGTCCCGCCCCTCTCTCAAAAACAAAAACCACCACAAAGGGGACAGTGAACTGCCTCCCATTTCTTGGACATCGGGAAATGGGAGGTTTTCCATGAGTAT
>OHYF01000225.1_pt1 | contig 34781 bp, 30 predicted proteins | sample 1580111 | NCBI WGS metagenome assembly OHYF01 (sample SAMEA3882530, study PRJEB24775) | human gut metagenome | biome: human-associated habitat; feature: intestine environment; material: feces | place: Netherlands | collected 2009/2010
TCTGTCTCTCCCTTGTAGAACACCCTGTCCGGTGTGATTATTTCTATGTCAAAAATGTTATCTGCCATGAAATCACCTCACATTACTGCATCTTGGCACGGACTTCATCTATGCTTCCAACGTTTAAGAAATAGCTCTCCGGTACATCATCATGCTTTCCTTCGAGTATCTCCTTAAAGCCTCTGATGGTCTCGGCGATAGGCACATATTTGCCCTCGAGTCCTGTAAACTGTCCTGCTACGAAGAATGGCTGTGACAGGAAACGCTGCACCTTACGTGCACGGCTTACTACGAGCTTATCCTCCTCTGAGAGCTCATCCATACCGAGGATTGCGATGATATCCTGCAGCTCCTTGTACTTCTGGAGTATCTCCTGGACAGCGTGTGCCACCTCAAAATGCTCCTGTCCCACGATACGCGGATCAAGGATACGCGATGTGGATGCCAGCGGGTCTACAGCCGGATAAATACCAAGCTCTGCGATAGAACGCTCAAGTACTGTCGTGGCATCGAGGTGTGCGAAGGTAGTCGCCGGTGCCGGGTCTGTAAGGTCATCTGCAGGCACATATACGGCCTGAACCGATGTGATTGAACCGTTCTTTGTTGATGTGATACGCTCCTGAAGGGCTCCCATCTCTGTCTGCAGTGTCGGCTGGTAACCAACGGCTGAAGGCATACGTCCTAAAAGTGCTGATACCTCTGAACCTGCCTGTGTGAAACGGAAGATATTGTCCACAAAGAGAAGCACATCCTTGCCGCCTCTGTCACGGAAATACTCTGCCATTGTAAGTCCTGCCAGGGCAACTCTCATACGTGCTCCAGGTGGCTCGTTCATCTGTCCGAACACCATGGTGGTCTTGTCGATAACACCTGACTCCTTCATCTCGTAGTACAGGTCATTTCCCTCTCGTGTACGCTCTCCTACACCGGTAAATACTGAGTATCCACCATGCTGTGTAGCGATGTTGTGGATAAGCTCCTGGATGAGCACCGTCTTTCCTACTCCGGCACCTCCGAAGAGTCCGATTTTTCCACCCTTCTGGTATGGGCAGAGCAAATCTACAACCTTTATTCCTGTCTCAAGCATCTCCTGCGATGTAGCCTGCTCCTCAAAGCTAGGCGCAGGTCTGTGGATTGCCCATTTCTCCTCTGTCTGTGGAGGCTCAACCTCATCGATAGGCTCTCCGAGCACATTGAACATTCTTCCAAGTGTATTCTCCCCCACCGGCACAGAAATAGGTGCTCCTGTTGCGATAGCGTCCATGCCGCGGACGAGACCATCAGTAGGTCCCATGGCGATACATCTGACTGTATCGTCGCCCAGATGCTGTGCAACCTCAACGACCAGCTTTCCGCCGTTTTTCAGCGGCACCTCGACTGCATCGTTTATCTCAGGCAGATTACCCTCTGAAAACTTAATATCCAGAACGGCACTGATAACCTGTATGATTTTACCTACATTTTTATCTGCCATTTATAGTTTCTCCTTCTTTTTTAATTCATATGATACACTCGCCTTTTTGGCCATTCACAGACACACATGCCTGCCTTCTCATGACCGGATATGCATGTATCACTCTATCGCATTAGCTCCTGCAATTATCTCAGTAAGCTCCTGCGTGATTGAGCCCTGACGCGCTCTGTTATATTTCAATGTCAGATCACTGATCATATCCTCTGCATTGCTCGTAGCAGAATCCATCGCCTGCATTCTGGCTCCGTTTTCACTGGCAAATGACTCCACCAGTGCTCCGTAAAACAGGCTTGTCACATATTTTGGTATAATAAGCTCCAAAGCCTCCTCCGGATTCGGTTCAAAATTCATGAGAATATTGGAGTCCTCTTTCTCATCTGCCCCACTCTCATCCAGCTCCACCGGCAATAGCTTTATGAGCTTCGCCTCCTGTGTGACTGTGTTTTTGAAATGGGTATATGCGAGATAAATCTCCCCCACCTGACCGTCTGTAAATGCCTTTAACACTCTTTTGCAAAGTGCCGCAGCATCCTCGTAGGTCGGGTCCTCCATCATCTCCGATGCACTCTCAACTATATGATAGCCCTTTGACGTAAGCAGCTCCTCGCCCTTTGCTCCCACAGCGTATATGTCGAGTTCTTCTTTTTTGAAGTCTCCGTGTGTGATGAGCTTTACTATATTGCTGTTATATCCGCCTGCCAGTCCGCGGTTTGATGTCAAAACAACTACCGCCTTCCTTGGCGAATCACCGGCCTTTAAGTATGGGTGCTCCAGATTGCCGCTCTTTGCAAGCATCGAGCTTACTGTCCTGTACATATAGTTGAAATACGGATCTGTTGCCTCCGCATGTGCTCTCGCCTTTTGCAGCTTGACGGTAGAAACGAGCTTCATGGCCTTTGTGATCTGCTGAGTACTTGTAATACTGCTTTTTCTGCGCTTTATGTCTCGCATCGAAGCCATTTTACCACCTGCCTTCTACTAATATCCAACCGTCTAACGGAACTGCTTTTTGCATTCCTCGATTGCCTTTATAAGTGCCTTCTCCGTATCATCGTCCATCACCTTTTTCTCCCTGATTGCTTCAGGAATCTCAGGATATCTGGTATCAATGAAATCAAACAGCTCTGCCTCAAATCTTAAAATATCCTCGATTTTGATATCGATAAGATACTTCTTTGTCGCAGCGTATATTATGATAACCTGCTTCTCTACAGGCATCGGCTTGTACTGCGGCTGCTTTAAAATCTCCTTGATTCGTGCTCCCTGTGCGAGCTGCTCTGCTGTGCTTGCATCAAGCTCTGAGCCAAACTGTGAGAACGCTGCAAGCTCTCTGTACTGAGCCAGCTCTACTCGGATAGGTGCTGCAATCTTTTTCATTGCCTTTATCTGTGCCGAGCCTCCAACTCGTGAAACTGAAAGTCCGGCATTTATGGCAGGTCTGAAGCCCGCGTTGAACATCTCTGTCTCGAGATATATCTGACCGTCGGTGATTGAGATAACATTGGTCGGGATATATGCCGATACATCACCCGCCTGTGTCTCAATGATAGGAAGGGCTGTGAGTGAGCCTCCACCCAGCTTGTCTGACAGTCTCGCTGCTCTCTCCAGAAGCCTTGAATGGAGATAGAAAACATCTCCCGGATAAGCCTCTCGTCCGGGCGCTCTCTTTAAGAGGAGTGAAAGTGTACGGTATGCTGCTGCATGCTTACTCAGATCATCGTAAACTATGAGCACATCCTGTCCGTTTTCCATCCATTCCTCACCTATAGCGCAGCCTGAGTATGGTGCGATATACTGTAACGGTGCAAGCTCTGATGCTGTCGCAGCCACTACTGTCGTGTAGCTCATGGCTCCGAACTCCTCGAGCTCATTTACTATGGATGCAACCGTAGAAGCCTTCTGACCGATAGCTACATAGATACATTTCACACCCTGTCCCTTCTGGTTGATTATGGTATCTATCGCGATAGCCGTCTTTCCGGTCTGTCTGTCTCCGATAATAAGCTCTCTTTGTCCTCGTCCGATAGGAACCATTGAGTCAATAGCCTTTATACCGGTCTGAAGCGGTGTATCTACTGACTTTCTCGAGATAACTCCCGATGCTACTCTCTCTATCTGACGATATTTGTCCGACTGGATAGGTCCCTTTCCGTCGATTGGCTGTCCGAGCGCATTTACTACTCGGCCGAGCATCGCATCGCCTACCGGCACCTCTACCACTCGTCCTGTGGTCTTAACTGTATCTCCCTCGTTGATATTGCGCTGCTGTCCAAGTAAAACAGCACCGACATTGTCCTCCTCGAGGTTTAATACCATTCCATATACTTCCCCTGGAAATTCCAAAAGCTCTCCCTGCATCGCATTCTCAAGACCATGAATACGTGCGATTCCGTCTGCCACCTGAATGACTGTTCCTACATCAGCGACTTCGAGCTGGGAAGCGTATCTTTTAATCTGCTCCTTTATTACTGAGCTGATTTCTTCCGGCTTTAGATTCATGGAGCGCATTCACCTACTTTCAATTGTATTTTTGTCAAATCGCGGGTGAGTCTTTCTAATCTGCTGCTGACAGATGAATCCACCACTCTGTCCCCGATTCTGATTTTCATACCGCCTATGAGCGCGGTATCCACCTCAAAATGCATCTCAAATTTCACGTATTTTGTCGTGTCAAGAAGTCGTTTCTCCACAGCAAGCTTCTGCTCCTTTGACAACTCAAATGCAGATGTGACGTATGCTGTTCCGATATTTTGGTACTCCTTGACTCTGTCAAGAAAGTAGTCGAAGACTAAGGTAAGCTCTTTGTAGTGATTCTTTTCTATAATCATCCTCATAAGCCCTACCAGCTCCGCTGAAACTCTTCCCCCAAATATTTCTTCGATGATTCTGACCTTTTCTTCTTTATCAATCTGCGGATGATCCATCAGCTTTGAGAGGTCATCATTTGCAGCAATGATTTCCTTTACTGCTGTTACCTCGTCAGACAGGCCGGATAGCCTGTTGTCCTCAAGGGCAGCCTCAAACAATGCATCACCGTATACCTTAGATACTAGCTTAGCCATGTTGATTCTCCCATTTCCTTAAGTGTCTCTTCAACGAGTGTATCCTGAATGTCTGTGGTGATCGAAGCTGCGACAGCCTTTTGTGCCATAAGCGATGCTATCTGTATCATCTCCTGCTTCATATCATCCATGGCATGCTTCTTCTCAAGCTCTGCCTCTTCTCTGGCTCTCTTTATGATGCGTGAAGCCTCTTCCTTTGCATCATCCACAATCTTGTTCTGGTTTTTAAGCGCCTTCTGTCTCGCCTCTGTGAGAATAGCTTCGGCCTCTTTATCAATATCCTTAAGCTTTCCCTCGTACTCTGCCTTTAGTGCTGCGGCACTTTCCTTGTCGGCAACAGCTGTGTTTATATCGCTTTCTATCCTGTCCTGCCTGTCCTTTAACAGCTTCCTTGCAGGGTTGAAAAGCAGATACGACATCAGCATGAAAAGGAAAAATACTGCAACTGCCAAAAGTACTGTATCAAAGAGCAACTGCGCATCCAGATTAAACAAAAATGTATATCCCTGTGCTAACAACTTTTACTCTCCTTTCCGTTGGCTGTATCGCCGCACGGTAATCCTCTGCGGCAAACCGTAATATACTATCCGAGCGGATGAACGAAAAGTAAAAGTAATGCAACAACGAGACCATAAAGACCTGTTGTCTCTGCAACCGCCTGTCCTAAAAGCATGGTTGACATAATCTGTCCTCTTGCTCCCGGGTTACGTCCTACGGCTGCTGCACCATGTCCTGCTGCGATACCCTGTCCAACACCAGGTCCGATTCCGGCGATAACTGCCAAACCTGCACCGATTGCTGAGCATGCTCTGATTAAATCCTGTCCATTGATATCCATAATTGAATCCTCCTAAAAATACATCTTATAGTTTTACTCATCCGTCTCACATGCCTGTGTAACGTATGTCATTGTCAGCATACAGAATACATATGTCTGAATTGCTCCTGAGAACAAATCAAAGTATACATGCAGTACTGACGGCCACGCTATGGCTATAAACCTTAGCAGACCATATACCAGCGCCATGATAACAGTTCCTGACAACACATTGGCGAACAAACGCAATGATAATGAGATAGGAATTGCAATCTCACTGATAATGTTGATTGGCGCCCATATAGGCAGCCACGGCGGCAGTGGTGAACACATACCGGTCCAGATATCCTTTGCGCTTTGATGCTTAGCCTTATTGAATCTGATCATGAAAAATGTAATAAGTGCAAGCGCCAGTGTGGTTCCGTAGTCGGCTGTCGGTGGTCTTAAACCAAACAAGCCTGAGATATTACTCATCAGTATAAATATAAAAATCGTGCTGATGTAGTTTACAAACCTCGGAGCCCACTTACCCATGGTTCCCTCGACCATCTTGTCGAGCATCTCTACGATGAGCTCGATGATATTCTGAAAGCCGTCCGGTACTTCCTTTGCTTTTTTAAGCTTCCTGTTTGCCGCTATAGCGAATATGACCATAATGGCCATCACTATGAGGATACAGGCATGCGATGTGGTAATCCAGACCTCCTGACCGAATACCTTTATCGAAAAAATACCATGGATCATAAAGTCGATATTGTCTGCGTTACTTTCCAGTAAAATCGCCTGATTCACATTATCACCTCCTCCTTATTAAGTTTACCTGCTGTTTTGCTACTCTGTCTCCATTTCGCCGGCGGAAGATGCATCACTTCTCCCGGAAAATCTGTCTGTCACCTTCATAAATAAAGGCTGTAAATACGCTGAAATCTTGAGTCCCAGCATACCGACAAAGGCCATTATCAGATTTCCAAAATCAAATAGTCCCAATATAAATAACAGGACCGCAACAACAATATACCTTAAAAGTGATTTTGCTACGATCCTGCGATTGGCATCCTTTTGTCCATATATGGCGGTCGCGTCATATATGACTGTGGCGATATTGACAGCCATACCAACAGCTATCGCTATCCCATACCATAAGCCGATAGAATATGAAATTTTGTCTGTGACAAACCATACCCCAATAAGCTGCACAACAATCCCGTAAAAAACTATCCCAAATACAAGTCCCGGCAATGCGTCATTTATTCTTTTTAACATCCTTCTCTACCCTGCTAATACTGTCTGATTTCTCTGTTTCCGTAGTACTCTGCCTGCCCGGTGTCTGTCTGACGACTCTGCCATCATCCTCTGGCTTCAGGAATTTTTGAACCATACGGTATATATTGTTTGCCCCCGCAAACGCTCCAATGAAAAACAATGGAACAGTTACCCAGTCCGCTCCGGTCTTTTTCCCAATCCACACACCGGCCAGTGTGCAGAGAAATATCGGCACAATCATGTTGATTCCAAACTGGAAAACCATGATAAGTGCATTCATTACCTCTTTCTTATTATCTCTTTTCATATACAAATTATTATATCATTTTTATTGCTTTTGTCTACATTTTTATGTGTAAAATGCATAAAAAATACATGCGTTTCATGTTAAATCACGTCAATTTGACATAACAATTGCAGTATTATCACTATCCACAACGAATGCTCCCATGTCAAAAGTCTCTGTGTACACCACAAGTGCTACAACACAAGCGTCACCTCACGGCCTGTGTGCTCATACCTGCGAATTGTAACACCCGCTGCCCTCAGCATCCTCTTTGAAGCTGTCACGCTGGCAGTGCCCTCGTACTTGTCACAGTCGTAGACTACTTCCCTGATGCCGGACTGTATGATTGCCTTAGCGCACTCATTGCACGGAAACAGGGTGACATATATGGTCGCTCCCTCAAGGCTTCCGCCCCTGTAGTTTAAGATGGCATTGAGCTCGCTGTGTGTAGAATAGAAATACTTGTTATCCTCTCCCTCTCTGGCCCAGGTGAACTCATCATCTGAGCAGCCAAGAGGAAAGCCGTTATAGCCCATGGAGAGTATCTTGTGCTCCGGGTCCACTATGCACGCACCCACTTGGGTATTCGGATCCTTCGAGCGCATGCCTGAAAGCATCGCTATGCCCATAAAATACTCATCCCATGAGATATAATCCTTTCTCTTTTCCGAAGCTCCCATATATACACCTCCATTCAATATGGTCTATCACACATTTTATTACTTGGTTCCGAAAATTCTGTCTCCTGCATCTCCGAGTCCCGGCACAATATATTTGTGCTCATTGAGATGATCATCGAGCGCTCCTATATATACATCCACATCAGGATGTTCCTCTGTGAGTCTCTTTACTCCCTCAGGAGCTGCAATTATGCACATAAAGTGGATGTTTTTCACACCGCGCTTTTTGAGCATATCAAGTGCTGCCACTGCTGAACCACCTGTTGCGAGCATCGGATCTACCACAAATACCTCTCTGTTTGCGCAGTCTGCCGGAAGCTTGCAATAGTACTCGATAGGCTCTGCTGTCTCCGGGTCACGATACATGCCGATGTGTCCAACCTTTGCGGCAGGGATGAGCTCAAGCATGCCCTCCACCATACCAAGTCCGGCTCTTAAGATAGGAACAACTGCAAGCTTTTTGCCCTTTAATTCCTTTACAGTGGCCTTACAGATAGGAGTCTCAATCTCCACATCTGTAAGCTCCAGATCTCTTGTTGCCTCGTAGCACTCAAGCATCGCAACCTCGCTGACAAGTGTTCTGAAATCCTTTGAACCTGTGTCGGTTCTTCTCATAATTCCAATCTTGTGCTGAATCAGCGGATGATCCATAACTACTACCTTACCCATAATATTTGTTCTCCTTTGTCTTATATTGTGTTATATTTGTTTGTCTTTTATGTATTTGCATTTAAGCGCTTTACCAGCTTCTTAAGCGTAGCCCTAAGGCTTTCATAGCACAGTCCATAGCTTTGAAGTGTGCCGCCATAAGGATCCAGTATCTCAAGCTCATCGCCCACATACTGTGAAAGCACAAAGACCTGCTCCGGGTCGATATCGGCAAAGCTTTCTATAATGCGCTCGCGCTGTGATGACTCCATGGTAAATACCATAGTACTCTCCGTGATATCCGATTCCTCAAGCTGCGTTGACACCATGCCCTCCGTGGAAATGCCATTGCTTATGAGCACTGCCTCTGCCTTCTGATTGACCGGCTCCGGAAACTGGACAACAAGTCCTCTCGCCTCAATCTCCATCGGCACCTTGAGTACAAAGTCGTTCATGATGCCCTTTGCCATCTGCTCCCTGCATGTGCCGGTCTGTGCGACAAAAATGATTTTGTCATACTTCACATGTGTGTCTATCACCTGATGACCTGCCGCCTTTAGCATACGGTTCATGATGGCCTGTCCTATACGTGGTGTGGAGAAGCTCTCCGAGAAAATCACATCCACATCGAGCTCATCACAGTCCCTTAATATACGGTAAAGCTCATGGGCTATCGAATCCTCATCCGCCCTGCTTCCCATCGACAGGACAACATCTGCATCGTAAAACTGCTTTGTCTCCTCTGTCGCAATGACTGCTATCTTTTTGCCATCATCCCTGTGCGAAGCCACAAGCTCATTTATCTTTGCAATCACATGCTTTCTCGTACCGTCCACGATGACCATGTCAGCCTTTGGCGCATAGTGCTTGTACTTCATGCCGGGTGCCTTTGGCTTTCTCGTGTCATCTGCCGCTATGATTCCCGGATCTACGATAACCTCTTTGCCTAATACCTTTGAAAGCATCTGTGGTGTGATATAGCCCGGGCGCAGCACCATAGGTGTATCCTCTGTCAGGTCAATGATGGTGGACTCTATTCCTATGCCAACCGGTCCTCCGTCTATAATCATGGCTATTTTGCCGCTTAGATCCTCAGCCACATGTGCAGCCTCTGTAGGGCTAGGTCTGCCGGATGTATTGGCGCTTGGCGCCGCGATAAGGCAGCCGCTTCTTCTTATGAGATCAAGCGCTATAGGATGATTCGGCATGCGCACAGCCACCGTGTCCATGCCACCTGTTGTGGCATAAGGCACTGCATCGCCCTTCTCCACTATCATTGTAAGAGGTCCCGGCCAGAAAGCATCCGAAAGCTTCCTTGCATCCTCCGGCACTGTCTTTGCGATGCGCTCCAAATCCGAAAAATCCGATATGTGTACGATAAGCGGATTGTCCGACGGACGCCCCTTTGCACTGTATATCTTCTTTGATGCCTCCGGATCTAAAGCATCACCGCCAAGCCCATACACTGTCTCTGTCGGAAACGCTACAAGCTCACCGGCTGCAATCAAATCACCTGCCTCCTGCATGAGCTTATGGTCTAAATTGTCCTGATCTATTTTTATAATTTTTGTTTCCATTTTATATCCTCACCGCACATACTACAGTAATATACCATGTGCAAACACCAGTTTTTCTAAATAATCATGTGTTTTTATTGTAACACTTCAGAGCCACCTCGAAAGCAGGAACATCTGCTGCTTACATGTAAACATGATGTATCAGCTTTTGTTCTCGGAGGTTCTGAATTGTTTTCTATTTATTATACAATAGTAACAATAGCATTTCAAGTTTTACTCAATATTTAGTAATTTTTATATAAGATTGTGTAAAAGTAAGTACAATTTTATTTGGCATTGCATTATTCTGTGTTTTGTACTACAATGCAGATAAGCCAATAACGGCGAATAATGATCATTATTTTATAAGGAGGATTTCATTATGGCATACGTAATTTCTGATTCATGCGTTAGCTGTGGTACATGTGCTGGTGAGTGCCCAGTAGGAGCTATCTCTGCTGGTGATTCACAGTACGTAATCGATGCAGATTCTTGTCTCGATTGTGGTACATGTGCTGGTGTTTGCCCAACTGGAGCAATCAGCCAGGGCTAATTTTTAGCATACTGTAAGAAAGAAAGACGACCTGTTATGGGTCGTCTTTTTTTATGTTGTAATCGTCTTTGTATTGTAATCATTTTTATACTGTAAGCGTTTTTTGCAGTAATTATTTTATAGCGTAAGCGTTGTCATGCATGCTCTACAGTCTCACCGGATTAAGCTCATGCGTATGCGTCTTGTCGCGCCCCTTCTTTCCCTTGGTGTCTGCAGCGCTTATTTTTGTATCTGCAGGCATGTCCGCATTCCTTTTCCTTGAAAAAAGCCCCTTTCTACGCAGATTTCCGCGTATGGCAGCGTCCAGCTTTTTATATCTCTCCTCCTGCGCGCTGTCCTGTTCGCGCATCAGATAGTTCATTTCCTTTAATATCCGCTCCTGCACATCAGTGGATATCTGCTGACTCAGTTCCTCATTGTTCAGTGCTATAGCTCTCCCCACGATATTGCTCATCAGCTCGCGAAACTCATCCATACGCTCATCTGCCGTGCGGCTTCGATATGTATGATTGTATCCCGGCAGTTCATCGTGATATGCCGGATTATACCCTGACATCTCCTGTTTCACCGTCTGATTTGTGATATTCGTGTAATTTACAGGCTGCACGGATTTTTCCATAGCCGCAGGATTCGGTGGATTTAATGGCTCACCCGGTGCATCCGAATGAAGCATATCGCGGATTGCACGAAGCTGATAGCCCTTCTCCTTGAGCTCCTTTATCCTTAAAAACTGCTTTATATTATCTCTCGTATAGTATCTGTGACCAAGTTCATTTCTGGGCACATCAAGTCCCAGCTCATCCTCCCAGTAACGCAACACATGAGTCTCCACATCCACGGCGGCTGCCGCATCGGAAATCATGTAACGTACTTTCTCCAAATTGAAGTCCTCCTGTCTGAAATTATATTTTATTCGCTATACGCTTTTGGCACATCGAAAAGAACCAGCACTGCGAAAAAAGTTATATCGCTGTACTGGTTCAATTATAGCCTTGATAGAACTCTCATTCAATTGGTTTCGGTCGCAACTTTCGACATAAGTGCACCTTGTAGTCATCCTCAACTATAAGCTGTGCTGCTTTGTTGCCGTCATCTTTATCGGATGTTTTTTTATTTCTTTATAGACCGTGGAAAATTTTTGGTTACCGTTCGCATCCGCCTGTGAGAATCGTTGTGATGTGAGTGGATTTAATCCCCTCTGTCACTGTCTGCAAAAGTATGCGGTATGTATCCTCCACAAGCTCACAGTCCGACGGTTCAATCCCAAGCTCTGCTGCTTTTTTAAGAATGAACCTGACCTTGTCATCATCATGCTCCACCGCATAGATGTCATCAAACATACCCGCATAGTATCTGTCTAAAAATCTGCGCTTTGCAGCTGTCTCGATTTTTGTGCCTGATGTGGTAAGCACATACAGCTTCGTGCCTTTTTCCTTTGCCTTCATGGCATACTCCTTTACCTGCATCACAGGACGGCACCACTCATATGTATCCTCACCATGCTTAATGCAGTAGTCTGCCCACTGCACATCTGACATTCCTATCTGAAATTTTCCGTTTACCTTGTAGCACGGACTACTTAAAGTGCCGTCTACGTCTATGAACATTGCCTGCATAGTGTCTGCTCCTATATAGTTAGTTTATGCAGCTATAATAACATGATTAAAGGGTCAAAAGGTATTTTGCCTTAATCCTACCTGCTCATATCATAATAGCGCGCATATATTCCGTCCTGTGCCAAAAGCTCCTCATGTGTGCCTCTCTCAGCAATGCCACAGTCAGCTACCACGAGAATTTCATCCGCATTTCTGATTGTCGAAAGCCTGTGGGCGATGGTGATAGTCGTTCTGTCCTTTGCCAGCTCCTCCAGACTTTTCTGGATAAAGCGCTCGCTCTCATTGTCAAGGGCACTGGTTGCCTCATCAAGTATTAGCACAGGCGGATTTTTAAGGAACACCCTCGCAATGGAAATCCTCTGCTTCTGCCCTCCTGACAATCGAGTGCCCCTCTCTCCGACAAACGTATCATATTTATCCGGCAGTTCCATGATAAAATCGTGGATATTCGCTTTTTGGGCCGCATCTACAATCTCATCCATCGTCGCATCCGGTTTTCCATAGGCTATATTGTCCTTTATACTTCCGCCAAACAGATAAACATCCTGCGAAACCAGTCCAATCTGCGAGCGCAGGCTCTCAAGCGTGAGCTTTCTCACATCATTTCCATCTATTGTGACCCTGCCATCCGTTACATCATAAAACCGCGGAAGCAGTGAGCATATTGTAGTCTTTCCGCTTCCTGACGGTCCAACAAGCGCAATTGATTTTCCTGCCGGTATCTCAAAGGATACGTGCGAAAGCACCGGTGTATCATCATCGCTATAGTGGAACGAAACATCCTCGTAACAGACATTTCCCTTTACATTTTTAAGCGTTTTTGCATCAGCAGCATCAACTATATCCGGCTCAGTTTCCACCACCTCTAAGAATCTTCTAAAGCCCGAAAGTCCCTTCTGCATCATCTCAGTCAGCTCTACAAGTATCTGGATAGGACTGATAAAGATGCCTATATACAGCGCATACATAGCAAGGTCGGATGCCTCCATCCTTCCATGCGCTATCAAAAAACCACCAAATACCAGCGTAACAAGATACATCATCCCCTGGAAAAATGCATTTCCGCTCATAAAGCTTCCCATACATCTGTAATTTGCATCCTTTGAAATCAGGAAATTTTCATTACTTCTGTTAAATTTTTCCTGCTCGATACGCTCATTGGCAAATGACTGCACCACCCTTATGCCCGCCAGAGTATCCTGAAGACTCGAATTAATATCACCGATTTTTCGCCTGTTATCCATAAAGGTTTCCTGCATTTTCTTATTCTGTCCATATGAAAATACAAGCATAAGCACCACAAGAATAAGCATAGGAACCGCAAGCATACGGTTTATCATAAACAGAAAAATGAACGAACCGATTATCTTTATAAGCGATATAAAAAGATTCTCCGGTCCGTGATGTGCAAGCTCCGATATATCAAACAAATCGGATACGAGCTTGCTCATCATCTGTCCGGAATTATTCTGATCATAATACGAAAAAGAAAGCTTTTCATATTGGTCGAAAAGCTCCTTTCTCATGTCGCGCTCCATCCTCGCTCCCATCATGTGCCCCGCATATGTCACATAATACCTGCACGCAGTCTGTATGATATATGCCACCAAAAGGCCTATTGTAATAGGAATCAGCGCAGAAATGATTTTTCCCGATGCTCCTGCAAAAAGGGTTTTGGTCAGCGTGCGAAGCAGCTGCGGAAACGCCAGATCTATGGCACTGATTATTGTTGCGCAAAGCAGGTCTATGAAAAAGACTGTTTTGTAGGGTTTGTAGTATTTGATGAATTTCTTTAATGTTTGCATGGTGTTCTCCTGGGATGTTCTTTTTAAAACAATTTGTTTCTCAACGTACATCATTATATATAGGTAAACCTATATATGCAATAGGATAACCAATGAAAATCTCACCGAATATTAGTATAATCCAAAAAGAAGCACATGCAGCTTGCCACCCTATCATCATCATTGCGATACAAATGCGGCTGGTCGGTCTCAAACTTATACACCTGTCCCCTATGGATTTTCTGCACATGATCGTGACACTCGACCGTCAGCACACCGTCCGTGACTGTAAGATACTCGCGTGTTTTCTCGCCATGCCCACCGCTTGTATACACGCCGCCTGGCTCCACGTCGATACGGTATACCTCTACCTCCCTTGAGTCCTCGTATGGGAAGCAGGTCCATACCCTGTACTGTCCCAAAAGCTCCTTTGTCGGTACCAGATCATCCGGAGATATGAGCGCATAGTCCACTCTCGGCGGATCTATAAGTCTTTGAAACTCAATTCGCAGACCGCTAGTGATTTTACCAAGCACTCCGATAGATGGATTCGCTGTGCCCTTTTCTATCTGAGCAAGCATGCTTTTACTCACACCGGTCTGCTCCGCTACCTGATCTAAGCTCATACCCTTTGACTGGCGTATTCTTTTTAAATTTTCAGATACATTGTGTGACAGATAATCCATACTCATATCTCCGTTTTTGTATTTTATAAGTTTACAGTGCCCTGCGATACAGCATCTCGATATCGCACTGGCGTGAAGCCCTTGGATTGACAGCAATGTTGCCGCTCTTCATGGCATCGACAGCCATCGGCTCTATCTTGCTTTCTATCTCTTCCTTTGTGACTGTTCCGTTTTTGCTGGCATTGTTGATTGCGATGGTCAAATTCTCCGGGATTCCGATGTCAGTACAAAGCTCCCTGATTGCATCTACCAGCATCATCGGCTCAAATTCGTCCGCATATGCAGGAATCGGGCTTATATCATTGTAGATGGTCAGATACTTGCCATGGTCTGCAAGTGCATTGTACTCTGCGATTACAGGAAGCAACACTGCATTTGCCACTCCGTGAGGCACATCGAAAAATGCGCTGACCGGATGACTCATTGCATGTACATTTCCAAGCCTTGCAAATGAGAATGCTATTCCTGCAAAAAGCGAGCCTGTCATCATGGCTTCAGCAGCCTCGATATCGTTTATGTTTGCTACAAATCTGCGGATATTTTTTCCGATAAGTGCCATCGCTTTTTCTGCCAGTGCATCAGAAAATGGCGAAGCTGCTGTGGATACATACGCCTCCTCTGCATGGATAAATGCATCAATTCCGCATGCTGCCGCTACGCTTGCCGGTGCTGTTGTGATGAGCTCTGCATCAAGTATTGCATATTTTGGCAATATCTCGTAGCTGAATACTGTGAGCTTATAGTTTCTGCTATGATCTGTGATTACAGAGAATGCTGTCACCTCTGAGCCGGTTCCTGCGGTGGTTGGTATCGCAATGAGCGGTACGATTGGTCCCGGCACCTTGTGTGCTCCCTCATAGTCTGTGACGCTTCCGCCATATTTGGCAACCACACCCACTGCTTTTGCCACATCCATCGGTGAGCCGCCTCCGAATGCCACGATAAAGTCTGCGCCCGACTCCAGGTATTTTGCTGTGGCTTTCTCCACTGTTGTGACAGATGGATTTGCCTCTATATCTGTAAAAGTGTCAGCTTTTATGTCAACTGATGCCAGATAATCTGCTGCCTTTTTTACAAGTCCCATCTTCTCAAGATGAGGTCCTGAAATGATGAGTGCATGCTTACCTCCAAGCTTTTTGGCTATTTCCGTCAGCTTTGAGAGACTGCCCTTTCCCACTGTGATGTCCTGTGGCACCGAGAAATTAAATGTTTCCATATATAATCTGTCCTTTCTGTTTCCTAGCTTGCTTTCTTTGCAAGTACCCTGTCTATTGCAGCATCGATAACCTTATCCAGTTCAACCTCATCTGCCTCCGGCATAAGTGTTGCAGCATCCTCATCTGAGATGAGCTCAACAAGTGTACCAAATGACTCCTTGTATTTCTTTTTACAGAAGACGAAGAATACCACGCCGAGCGCACACCATGCAAGCACGATGCCCCACTCCTGGGCGATAAGTGATCCGCCGCTTCCCGGTATGCAGTACATTGCAACCATGAAGCCTGACATGATGACCGCCATCGTTCCAAAGAACTTGTATGCTGGAACCTTGTAAGGTCTTGGCATATCCGGCTTCTTCTTGCGAAGAATAATGAATGAAAGAGCAACCATGCAATATGCCACACAGCAGCCAAAGTTGCCGGCATCACTGATCCATACAAGCATTTTTCTGCCTGCAAACGGTGCAAGCATTGTGAGAGATCCGATGAGAATCAGTGCATTGATAGGTGTCTTGTGCTTTGGATGAAGCTTTGCAAAAAACTTTGGAATCATGTATGACTCTGCCATTGAGTACATGGCACGCGAGCCACCGAGCAAAAATGAGTTCCATGAGGTTACGATACCGCACATTCCGCCGACTATTATAACCTTTGCCATTATCTTTGTGTTGAATGCGGCAGCCATTGCATCTGCTGTGACAAGTCCTGTTGCCTGCTCTGAATCAACAATTGCCTGTGGGCCCATGACAAAACCTACCGCAACAATGACAAGTGCATAGAACACAACTGCCAGAACTACTGATAAGATAAGTATTGAGCCGATTTTCTTTGCCGGAACATTGATCTCCTCAGCCGCCTGAGGTATTACGTCAAATCCGATAAAGTAAAATGGTGAAAGTGCTGCCACTCCGATAATTGCCTTTACGTTCAGACCTGCAGAGCTGCCTGCAAACATCTGTCCATCCAGGTTATCAACTGTTCCATTGATTACCGATGCAATTATCAACAAAATTCCGGCGCCACCAATAATACATGTGAGCACAGTCTGCAAAATCGCTGCTGTCTTTGCGCCGATAATGTTTATCATCATAATTAAAAATGCCACAACTATCGCCACAATAAGCCATGAAGCATAGATATCAAAGCCTGCTACCGTATACAGATAGCCCTTCAAAAAGCCCGGCCACAGATATGTGATGATTGTTGGGAAAGCGCACGCCTCAAAGCAAGCCACACTGACATATCCAAGGATAATCATCCACGTACATATGAATGAACCTGTCGAACCCATTGCCTTGTAGCTGAATACATGCTCGCCACCGCACTGAGGCATGGCTGCTGTCAGCTCCGCGTAGGTCATTCCCACGAAAAATATCATGATACCGCCGATTACGAAGCCGATTGCGGCACCGAGCACTCCGCCCTTTTCAATCCAGCCTCCGGTTGAGACAACCCAGCCCCAGCCAATCATGGCTCCAAATGCAATTACAAGTACGTCCCAGGCATTCAGGACTTTGTTAAATTCTGATTTTTTCTGTTCCATTACTTGTCACCTCCAGCTTCTGTCTTACTTTCATTCTCTACCACTTTTCTTGCCAGAGACTCAATAAGCTCCGCTGTGCCATCCACTCCTAACAGGCTGCTGTCTATAAGCATATCCCTGTTATGTCTGTCGCCTCGGTTGCTTCCTGTCAGCGCCATGTGACGCTTATGATAACGCTTATCCTTTTCAGTGATAAAAAGCTTTGCATCATCCTCCGACAAATTGTGGCTCTTCATTACGTTTTCAATCCTCACTTCATCCGGTGAATATATGAAAATACGTAAAATCGGTTTATGTTCCTTTAGTATATAGTCTGCTGAACGACCGATAATCACACACGACTCACGGTCTGATAATTTTCTGATTATGGTTTTCTGGACGTGAATTGCTCGCTCTGTGAGGTCTGCATATTTGGAGAAAGAGCCTCTGACATCACCCTCTGCACCTTTTCCGGCGATGGTGATACCTTCCTCAACCTTTTCCATGATATCCTTCGGAATACCGACCTCTTTTATGATTTCATCTACAGTATCCCTGTCATAAAATTTGATTCCCAGGTCTTTAGCAACCTTTTTGCCAATCTGGTTTCCTTTAGCGCCATATTCGCATCCTATTGTAATAACAAGATGTGCCATTTCGTTCCCCTCGCTTTTCTTATATACATCTTTATAATATGCTGATATTGTTCAAAAGAAGGGCGCACGAAGTTAATCGTGACGCCCTTGTCCTTTATCCGGCTCGTAAAATCTGCCGCAATATATTCTGTTGCCTGCTTCAAATATAATTCAAACCTTCTATGAAAGTGACTCAACAGTCTCCTTGATGATATCAAATGCCTTGTCGCACTCTTCCTCGCTTACGATAAGCGGTGGAACCATACGGATGATATGGCTTCCGATTGCTGTGATAAGCATATGACGGTCAAAGCAGCCATGCTTTACATCTACACCTGAGATTGTATCGTCAAACTCAACACCAACTAAGAGTCCCTGATGTCTTACCTCTTTTACGTGTGGAAGCTTCTCAAGCTTAGCTGTGAAATAATCACCAACCTTCTTTGCATTTCCGGCAAGATCTCTGTCAAGCAGCTCGTTTACTTCTGCAAGTGCTGCTGCACAGCATACAGGATGTCCACCAAAGGTTGTACCGTGTGAACCGGCTGAGAACGCTTTTGAAACCTCCTCTGTAGCACAGATAGCACCGATTGGCATTCCACCGCCAAGTCCCTTTGCCATAGAAACGATATCAGGTTTGATGCCGTAGTTCATGTAGCTCATTACGGCTCCGGTTCTGCACCATCCTGTCTGAACCTCATCGATAAGGAGGAGCATGCCCTTCTCATCACAGAACTCGCGAAGTCCCTTCATGAATTCAGGTGTTGCAGGATGAACACCACCCTCGCCCTGTACAGGCTCAATCATGATAGCGATTGTGTTCTCTGTGCAAGCGTCCTTGAAGGCCTTTAAGTCATTGTAAGGAGCATATGAGAAGCCGTATGTCATAGGACCAAAGCCCACCTGGCATCCGTTTCCAGGCTGTCCTGTTGCTGACATAGCACCGAAGGTTCTGCCGTGGAAACCGTCCTTTGCAGTTACGATGTGATATCTGTTTGGACCATATTTCTCTATACCATATTTACGAGCCATCTTAATCATAGCTTCATTTGCCTCAGTTCCTGAGTTCTGGTAGAAAATCTTGTCCATTCCGATAGTCTTGCAAACCTTCTCAGCAAGCAGTGCCTGTGGAATGGTGTATGGATAGTTGAATGTATGCATGATGTCATCCACCTGATCCTTGACTGCTGCAACAACCTTAGGGTTTCTGCTGCCGGCATTGTTTACGGCGATTCCTGCGTAAAAGTCAAGGTATGGTGTGCCATTCTCATCATACAGATACATGCCCTCAGCAGTCTCAGCGATAAAATCGAAACGCTCATATGTCTCAATCATATACTTCTTTACTTTGTCTTTGATGTCCTGTGCTGTTAATCCTGTGTCTTTTAATTTCATAATATATTGCCTCCTAATTTAAATATCCTTGTGATTTTGATAAATAAAAAAGAGCAAAGTGCTTCACCGGTTAGCGTCTTTGCTCTTAAATATTCATAATTAATATGTAGTTGTTTGTTCGTTTTCTTTTGTGTATTATTTTGAACAAGTAAACAATATCACGTTCAATATATTGTGTCAACAATTTTCATTAAAAATGCGAAATACCTCACAATTGTCAGTTTAAAGGTGTTTATTCTTAAAATTATTAACATAAATCGCCATTTAATGCTTAAAATATTATTTTAATGTAATGTTTTGTGCATTATATTGTCTGTACATTATTCTGTTGCTATGTTCCTTTCTATCATTTATATACATTATAAAGAACATGATACACATACCAAATTATACGTATTTCTTTCCATTAAATAAAAAATCCGGGTACTCTCATTTGAGTACCCGGTTCATTCACCTGTTGCTATGCATTCTTTATAAGCTCCGGTTTACGGAAGGTGCGGAACAATCCAATCTGCTCCAGTGCCTTTGCAATGCCGAAAAAGACAATTGAATCTATCGGCCACATAATAAGGTTCTTCAGTGCACGCATTGGAAGGATTGCCATTAATGCCTGTCCATACAGTACCTGCAGACACAGAGTATTGAGAATGACATTGCAGATGAGCATTACTACAAACTTCGCAGCAAGCACTCTCCATATGGTAAGCTTTTTCTTATAAAAGAAACATCCATATAAAACACCTGCAAGCATTACAACAAGTGTAAGCTGTGGACAAAATGGTCCTGTAGGCTTCATCAGATACTTGATTATGTCAAGCGCTCCGTGGAAAACAGCTCCGGCAATCGGTCCAAACAGGTAATCAACGATACCATTTGGAATACTGGAAAAACCGATACGGATAAGCTGTCCATATTCGATGGAGAAATATCCAAGGATAACGGCAACTGCAGCAAGCATAGCCATAGTTGTGATGGTTCTGACCGATTTAAGCTCTCGGGCAGAATCGGTGAACAAAGTAACGAATTTTTTCATTAAAAAATTACCTCCTTTGCAGACCTCACCGAACTACAACAGGAGATAATTAATATCTTCGGATGCAGCGGGATGCGACTCATGTACCGCAAGATTCTCTTTTCGTCCGGGTGACAACTCCCTGTTCATCCGGCACTTAACGCACATGTGTCTACTCTGCTAAAATTTATTTATTTGTAACGTATTAAAGTATATCACACTCTAATATCAAATCAAGTCTTTTTATTCAATATAATAATTAAAGGGCCAAAATACCTTTTGACCCTCATATCTTATCGTATCCTACTATTTTATTTACTCTATCTTGGATCCGGACGATGCTTCATGTCACGGATAGGAATATTGGCAACAAGTGCCGGAACCATTCCGTTGTTAGAATCAGACTCTGTCTCTGTGATTTTCACATCAAGAGCTTCCGCATCAATATCCATATAGCGGGAAATAACCTCAATGATATCCCTTTTCATCATCTCCATCATCTCCGATGAGCAGTTTGCACGGTCAGAAACCAGCACCAGCTTCAGGCGATCCTTTGCAACATTACCAGAAGATTTCTTTTTAAATAAATCCATTATACCCATGGTACGTATCCCCCTTTAATTTTTCTTAAACATATCCTTTAGCTTTTCAAATACACCATGCTTCTGGTTTAAATCAAGGAAAGGAACCTCCTCGCCCATGATACGGTGGCAGATATTCATATATGCCTTTCCTGCAAGGCTGTCTGAACCAACTAACGGCTCACCACGGTTTGTAGAAATAACAATCTGCTCATCATCCGGTACTGCACCGATTAAGTTGACTGCAAGGATCTCTGTAACATCATCCACATTCATCATATCACCGCGCTTAACCATATCGACACGCAGACGGTTGACAATCAGATCAATGCGCTTCATCTCATTTGCCTCGAGAAGGCCAACAATACGGTCAGCGTCACGGATTGCTGATACCTCAGGTGTAGTAACAACGAGTGCACGGTCAGCTCCTGCAACGGCATTCTTGAAGCCCTGCTCGATACCTGCCGGGCAGTCAAGCAGAATATAGTCAAACTCCTCACGAAGCTCATTGATAAGCTCAACCATCTGCTCCGGTGTAACAGCATCCTTGTCCCTTGTCTGGGCTGATGGAAGCAGACACAGATCAGGATATTTCTTATCCTTGATAAGAGCCTGACGGATACGACATTTGCCCTCAACGACGTCTACGAGATTGTATACAATACGATTCTCAAGTCCCATAACAACATCCAGATTACGCAGTCCGATGTCAGTATCAATCATAACAACCTTTTTATTTAACTGTGCAAGACCTGTACCGATATTTGCTGTGGTTGTGGTCTTGCCCACACCACCCTTTCCTGATGTGATAACGATTACTTCGCTCATGAACTTTCTTCCTCCTACGTTCCTAAATGCTATTTAAAATATTTTTAGTAATTGGTTCGATGTAAATATATCCATCCTTTGCGATGGCTATCTGTGCCTGCTCCTGCACCGGCTTTTCCTTGCGCCTTACCCTGTGCTTTGGCTGAGGCTCGTCCGGACTCTTCGCAATCAAATCACCAATCTGAATCTGAATCGGCTGCATGTCAAGTGCAAATACAAAACAGCTCCTGTCACCTGTACATCCGGCGTGAACATTTCCCTTTAATGCACCAAGAATAACGATATTGCCCTGAGCTATAATCTTGGCTCCCGGATTGACATCACCTATGATTGTGACCGAAGACTCGCTGGTAATCACCTGGCCTGACCTGAGCGTACCACGGTAAAACTGCTCCGGAACACTGACTGTTGCAACATTCTCGCACTGCTTCTGCACTGCCTCATTAAATGCCTCAACCTGCTCCTTCATAATGGCTTCCTGCTCGGTACCACTCTCCACAATGCACAAAATCTCAATTGTGGTATTTTCCTCAATAGCTGCAATTATCTGCTGCTGTTCATCATCTGAAAGATGCCTTCCCTCAAATGAAATAGCAAGCTTTGCGTTTTTAAAAAAATTGGCGGATGCCTTAAACTTCTCTACAACTGCCTTTATCAAATCAGCAAATGACATATCCGCATCTAAAACTAAATTGATTCCATATTTATTACTCTTTATCGTAACCGACTGTGACATGAGTACCTCCAATATCATTTAATATGAAATTCATTACTTTTAATTATACATTTTTATGTGGCTTCACGCAACCTTTTTCTGTAGGCTTCATTAGGCTATACTGCCCAACAAACCTTTTATAATCTATTTCTATTCTTATATTTATTTTGTAGAGCTACAATAATCCATCTGGATTAGGATGTGTTTTAGATTCCATCGACAACACCTCTTCAAAAGCCCGAACAATATGGGGAATCACAATCCGCTTATCTGGTTGCAAACAATTTTAACAACAGCCGCCGGAACCATAATACTGTTAGCCGCTTAATTGCAACTTTACAGAGAGCTGCATCAACAACCGATTATGTTTATATTAATTATTAACGGAATACCATTAACACCAATCCCCACAAAAGCACTTCTTATGGCACTCTCCATAGAACTAAATGAGCTTTTGCATCAGCCACATCTTCAGCCATAATTGTTAACGTCAAATAGATGGTCTGATACAATCCCTGTTTGACATCATTTACTTTATTCTTAATTACCTTGTTATAGCTTTTTCTCAATGAGTCATATTTGTTGTGTCGCATGCGATACAACACTTTCTCATGAAACTTCTTTTCATCCACATGCTCATTTGCTACCGAATAAGCAAATCTACACGGAATAGTCTTAAGTACCTTATCTATCCCTACGCATCGATACACCTCAATGTACTTTTGAAGGCTTCTTAATCTTTCTTTCAATTCCCATCACACTCCTTTTCCTATGCCCTCTAACTATTACTTGGAGTTTGAAAATGCTAATTACAAAAAAGGATTAAAAATCAATTGTCCGAGCCTTCATACCAATGGGAATAAAGAAATATAACAGGATACGCATAAAGTGACATGGTCTTTATGCAAAAAATCCGTTCTCCTATGTCGTGCGCATTAGGGTTACACCCTAAAACCCAATATCTCAATTTGATCATGCTTTGGCCGTAAGCGTCAAATAAAACAGTGTATAGATTCCTGCACTGGCTTCCGCCCCTTTCGGACTGCCGGAGAACAGCCAGTTCTTTCTGCCGATCACAAAGGGACGGATACAGTTTTCCGCAAGCGAATTACTGATGGAACAATTCCCGTCTTCCAGATAATTCCAAAAACCTTCACGGTTATTTAAGGCGTAATGAAAAGCTTTTGAAAGTTTGGATTTCGGCAGCTCTCCGATGGCACTTTTTTCTGCCCATGACCAAAAAGCCTCGAGAAGCGGTTTCTCGCGGATAAGACGTTCTTTTTTCTTCTGATCAGGAGGGAGCGCATCCACGAAAGCCCGGCGCAGATGCGTATAGCAAAGACATCTTTTTACTCCTGAAACTGCATTGTATCCGGAGTAAGCGTCTGTATGGATATAACCTTCATATTCCCTCAGAAACGCTTCCGGATATTTCCCGCTTCGTCCCGGTTCTTTCAGCACCTGTACATGTGTTTCATCGATATGAAGGTATCTCTGTTTCAGAAGTTCCAGCTTCAGACGGTGGACGATGTGTACAAGCCAGTCCCGATAGACAACCAGAAGCCAGTTTGACATAGTCGCTCTGCTTAAACGTAATCCCAAAGCCTCCCATTCTTTTTCCTGTCTGTACAGCGGGATGCTTAATTCAAACTTCTGGTGGATGAGCCAGGTGATGGTAGATGCAGATGCCAGAGAATGCAGGACGGGAGGATATGGCACCGGAGCCTTCTCCATATAAGGAGTTCCGTTTTTCCGGCACGACCTGCATTCATACGTTTCCCGGTAATGGTCAATCACCTTGAGTTTTGCAGGGATAAACTGTACTTCCGTGCGGACGAATTCTTCCCCTACTTTCACCATCGTACTCCCGCAGTTATCGCATATCTGTTCCCTTTCATCTATGGTATGGAGTACTTTGCTGTGAGGAAGATTTTTTACCAGTTCTTCCCGCTGACCGGTGTACTTCCTTTTACGTAGGTGCTTCTCTATCTCAACAAGCTCCGGTTCGTGTGCATCAGGATCTGCACAGGTTTCGATTTCATTAAAAAGAGACATCTGCCCCTCGATTTCGAGAGTAGATGTCTTCTCGGATTTTGTTCCATAAAGTTTACGTGTCAGGAAATCAACCTGCTCTTTCAGGAGCCGGACCTGCTGTTCCAGTTCTTTGATATGATTTTTATACTCCTGTTCCGTAGCTGACATAACCTGAAAACCCTTTCGCTTCGATAGGATTATTATACCATAGAATCGTCAGATTTCCCAGCATTTCTAAGGATTTTCAGTATTTTCAGACTTATGCGGGAGCCATTTCTGAACCGCCTTTGGCTGCTCCGGGTTCAAACCTTCCAGAAGCCAGCGCAGCTGCTGATCAGAAATCTGTTTTGCTTCTTCGCCGGTCCGCGGCCATTGGAGACGTCCGTTTTCGTACCGTTTGTATAAAAGGCAGAAACCGTCTCCCTCGTAATGGACTGCTTTGATCCGGTCAGCCCTCTTCCCACAGAACAGGAATAAGGAATTGCTGTAAGGATCCAGTTTGAAGTTGTACTGGATGATATCCAGCAAGCCATTGAGCTGCTTCCTCATATCGGTGTAGCCGCATCGGATATAGATTTTCTCCACATGGGAAAGCTCTCCTAACATGGCTGCAGGAGTGGAACGGGAAATGTTTCTGTCCGGAAGTGAAAGCTCCGCAAACTCAGCCGGGGATTCCGTTAAAGCAGTTGACTGTTGGTCTGTACACATGTGGATGCCGTTTTTCTTGCGGGGCAGTTCTTCCAGGGCAAGCTTTCGAATTTTGGAAAGCCAGTAATAATAACTTTTCAAATAGATATCGTGTTGTTCACACCAGATCTGATTTGTCAGTCCGGAGGCCCTGCATTGCCGTATTACATCCAGCCAGTATTGAAGTTTCACCTGTTTGTCTGGAGTCAAAGAAGAAAGATCCATAAGCCTGCTCCTTAGATTAGATTTAGAGTTTTTAGAGTCAACTCCCAAAACTCTAATCAATAGTTTACATGCAACAGCCAGAAATTTCGATACACCCTCTTATTGGACGCTTACCAACAATAAACGCTTGCAAAGGAATCTTGGAATTTTAACGCCAATGGAAAAACACGAAAATTACTTGCCAGCTGCATAAAAACTGCCAGCAGATAAATTTCTACTGGCAGGAAAAATTTATATTTTTTCAATTGTCTACTTGACGGGGAGCGGTTCATTTCCCGACAGCCCCTTGCAAGTTAAGCTTTGTTATTTTTTTTTGATGAAGGCTTTTTCATTTGCTGATGCTGGAAGGTCTGGAGTTGTTCCCTTTGGAACCAGACGAACCTCAATTGCCTCGAGACGTTTTGCGTATCCTTCTGTTCCTGAAGATTCTCCATTCTTAGCCCATGCAAGCCATCCATAATCCTGAGCATGAACTCTGTAGTATACATCATAGTTCTTTGCTACATCACCAGACAGTTTGATCTGAATTGCTTCCAGACGTTTACACTGTCCAGTTGTTCCGGATAATGATCCGTTAGATGCCCAATTCTTCTCCCATCCAATATCCTGAACGTGAGATCTGTACTGGATTGAGCTGTTCACTGAAGACGGGAGTTTCATACGGATAGATTCCATACGTTTGCACTCGCCTTCTGTACCTGCCATAGCACCGTCATATACATATGCCTGTGTACCATAGTCCTGTACATGTGTCTGGTATCCGACCAGTCTTGCTTTCATAGCTTCTTTGATAGTATCAATAGGTTCTGGTGCGTTGTCCCCTTTGGTAACCAGCTGAATCTTGATTGCTTCAAGACGGTATCCGTAACCAGCTGTTCCTGCTTCTTCGCCATTCTTGGCCCATCCGAGCCATCCGAAGTTCTCGGCATGTACGCTGTAGTATACGTCATAATTCTCTGCAACTTCACCAGTCAGTCTGATCTGGATTGCTTCCAGACGTTTACACTGTCCTTCTGTACCGGATTCTGCTCCGTCTTTACTCCAGTTCTTTTCCCAACCGATGTCCTGAATATGTGTACGATATTCGATAGATCCAGAAACACCATCTGGTAACTTGATCCGGATTGCTTCCAGACGTTTACACTTTCCTTCTGTACCAGACGTTTGTCCGTCTTTACTCCAGTTCTTTTCCCAACCGATGTCCTGACAGTGAACTATGTAAGATACGGACATTTTTGTACTCTTTGTAGCTGTAGCTGTAAATTCCTTACCAGTTTCATCTGTGTATTTAGCAGTTGCTGTGTAGATGATCTGACTGTTCTTGTCTTCTTTAACAACATCTGCAGTTACGTCATTAGAATCTTTACAACGGCTGCATACGAATGTTGCAACAGCTGTATATCCTTTTTCTTTATCAGCTGTCCATTTCCATCCGTCTTTTTCTGAGACTTTGTAATCATGACCGAGAGCTGCTACTTCTTCTGTCTTAGTACCTGTGTAATCTTTGCCTTCAAATGTAACTGTAGCTGTGTAAGTAATCTTACCTGCCTCTGTACATGTTGCGCCATCAGATTTCTCAGTTACTTTTGCATCAACTGTTTCTACATGTTTCTCATCATTTGCACATGTAAATGTTGCTGTTGCTGTGTAAGTGTTGTTTTCACCCTTTGTCCAGTTCCATACAGGAGCACCATACTTATGGCCAAGGGCTGCCAATTCAACTTCATATGTATCTGTTAATGTACCAATTTCTGTCTTACCTTCAGCATCCTTTACTGTTGCTGTTGCTGTATAGACATCTTTACCTTTTTCTGTACATGTTGCAGCTACAGATTTCTCTGTATCTTTAACTGCATCAGCAACTGTAATCTGCTCTGCTTTAGGTTCATCATCACATACAGAACACTTAACACCTGTTACAGATGCTGTATATCCAGTTACATTGCCGTTGTCATCTTTTACTGGTTCCCATGCCCATGTACCTGTGTACTGGTGCTGACCTGCGTCAGATGTCTTCTTATCAGATGCAGTATATCTGTAACCATCATCTGTCTTACCTGTTGCTTTGTAAGTAGATGTTACACCCTGATCACATGTACCAGTGTGACTAACAAGTTTAGCCGTTGCAGTTACTTTTTCTGAAAGAGCTTTCTCAATAGAATCTCTGTTAGCTTTGTTTGTTGCATTTTCATCTGATTCAAGGAGACAATCCAGTTTATTGATCTGATTTGCACAAGTTTCACATTTCAGATTCTGGAATGTAACGCTTGTGTGATCATCGCTCCACTCAGCATCTGTTGCTGTGTAAGCATGTCCTTCTGCTGCGTTCTTCTGAGCTTCATCCCAGATAGCTTTTCTTTTCTCGTATGTAGAATTAGCCTGTTCATATTTGGACTTAACAGGTTCTGTAATACAAGCACCGCACTCTGGGCAAACATAGTTGTCCGCTTCGTTCCAGTTACCGCTATCAGTCTTTGTATAGTATGTTTCATGGAACTTGATGTAATGATGTTCGTGTGCTGTATTCTCTGCTTCTACTCGTGTGCCCTCTTTGATCAGACCACAGTCAGAACAACGTTCTTCTGTAAATGCATTACGTCCGCAGTATGCAGGTTCAGAAACTGTTTCATAATTATGAGAAGTACCTGTCAGTGTCTTCATATCAACTGTATCAACGAAGTTAGCTGACCACATGAACTCGTCATTATCATTGCTCTGACTGCCCATGAACTGCTGATACTTCTTGTAGTTTGTATAAGTCGGATTGTAATCTGTCTCTTCGAATTCATAACCGTAGCTGGAATGGTCAAGCAGTTTGCTCTTACCTGAAATGAACGCGAAGTTTGTACCGATTGAAACAACCAGTTCGTCACCCTTCACAGTCAAACCTGCGATTGGATGATTTGTGACAGTGAAATCTGCACTCTTTTCATCTGTTGTTGTAAACGCCATACCGCCAAACAACTTTGTATTATCACGTTTTGCAGATACTGTATTGTATTCCTTCACAACGGCTACTGCACCGTCTGCAGGATTGTAGGAAACGATATCGTTGGATACGTTGAAGTAAATCTTACCATCTGTATACAGTGCTGCTGTCAGACCGATGGATGGGTAAATGCTCTGTTCATCCACAAACTGTGCATACAGTTTGGTCAGAAGATCATTCTTCTCCATCTTACCGTCTTTGTTCAGAACGCTTACAAATGTATCGTCATCATCGTCGTTTTCCTTGTCTGTGAAATTAATCAGTGTCTCATAATCGCTGTCGCCATCGCCTGTATCCTTATTTGTCAGTTTATGACGAACAATCTTGTACTCTGCAGCCTTCTGGCTCTGATTCATGCTTGTACTGTTTACTCTGTCAAACAGGTCTGTCGAATCATACATATAGTAAGCATAACCATCTGCATAGTAAACATTACTTGCTGCACGAGCCATCCATGCTTTTTCATATGTTGTATCTGTTGCTTCATTCTGATAAAGTGATCTTAAAACACTAAAGTTACCCTGATACAATTTTCTTGCATCTGTATCGCTGAACAGGAAGAAGACATGGTTCATATCACCATCTGTCTCGACACGGTCACGACTCATAACTTCTGTGTAGACATCTGTATAACAAGGGTCTACATAGTACCACTGACCATCCACCTTGACTGCATTCCAGTAATGGTCGGAACCGAAGTCTTCCTGTTCTTCGCCATACATTGTAACGTTGGACTGGAAGGAAATTCTTACAAGGTCAACTGTGTAGCCTGCATTGATATCCAGTGTCTTACCATCTGAACCATAGTACAGTTCTTTGGCTGTCTTCCAGTTATCACATACTTCTGAAGTTGTACCACCATCTGCTGTAACAGTTTTCTTGCTGTCATAACCTTTACTTGGATCTTTAAGATAAATATCTTTATCCAGGCACTGCACAAGATATGAAAAAGCTCTGGAGTAACCCAAACATACAGATGTACCCATACCGAATGCACCAAACTGAGTACCTTCCCAATAGTTGATGACACCAGTTGTCATACCGGTTGCAGCCTGATTCGCATAGATTGGAATCGCCTGCTTAAAGCTTGTTTCCTTCGTTCCATCACCGTCCATATCCAATGCCGGATCATCGCTATCTAACTGCCGCTGAGTAAGCTGCTCAACAGTCACCTTAACTCCAGGAGCATTCTCAGGGTCTGCCTCAACACCATTTTCTTCCGCATCTTTGATAAATGCGTCTGCCTGCTCTTTAAGCTGATCAGCAGCATCATCACCAAAGTTAGTTCTTGCAAATGCATCTGGATCTTTATCAATATCTGTCTTATGCTGTTCAACATAAGCCTTTGCCTGTTCCTGAGCTGCTTGTTTTTCAGCATCCGTTGGATTCTCAGGATCAGCAGCCTTTGCTAATGCCTGTTTATAAACAGCATCCTGAATGGCATTCTCATAAAAAGTAACAAGTAAATTCTGCTTAATGCCTGCATAAATCTGATCATGGAAATTCTGTTTGATCTGTGGTTCGTAAACCTTATAGATCTCATCGTAAACTTCATCCTCATGCTTCTGCTTCTGAGGATCCTTTGCGATCATCGGCTTGTCATCATCTGATTTCTTACCGGAGTTCATGATGTAGGACATATCAAATGTATTGTTATGGGCCAACCAGTCATTCAGAACAAGCAGCTTCTGTGCCTTTGTCTGTGCACCTGATGCTGTAACTGCAGCAAGAGCTTCATCTCTTGCATTTGTTACATCTGGACCATAATACTTAATACCTAACTTATCACCATATGTGAAAGTAAAGATCATACCTGTCAGGTCATCGTAGCTCACCTTGCCATCTCTGATATCCTGAACAGATTTGCCGTCTAAGGCAAGCATCTGACCAAGGATACCAAGACCATCTGTATCATCGTTGAAATCCAGAAAGAATGGATTCTGAACACCGAGTACATTAGCATTGGCTGACCACTGATTCAGATACTGCTGATACATACCAACAACTGTATTAATCTGGTCTTCTGTCAGCTTCTTGGTTTCAGCCTGTTCATCTGCTTCATACAGGTCTGCTGTGCTGATATTAGATTCATTGGATTCTGTGCCGGCTTCTCCGCCAACCATTTCGAGATCCCCCAATGCTTCACGCAGGCTCTGGATTGCCGGATCGCTTTCATCAATCTTTATATCTTTTGTAAGTGCTTCTGCTACAGCTGCATTAGCACCCTTGAACTGGATGACTGGTGTCTGTATTGTAATACCTGAAATAGTTACTTTATTTTCATCAGTATCTGTGTTTGAAGAATCAGTAGTTGCTTCTGTTGCATCATCTTCTGTCACAGAATCTTCTGTTGCTGGATCTTCTGCCTCATTTGTATTGGTGTTATCCTGCACGGCTTCTGTAGTATTTTCCTGCACTGCTGGTGTTTCTTCATGTGCAGGCTCTGCAAAAACTGTTGAAGGCACTACACTGAATACCATCATAGCAGAGAGGAATAAACTCAAAAGCATTTTACTTCTCTTTTTCATAATGTCTACCCTTCCTTTCGTGTTTGTATTAGATAATTCATATTATGTTTTTTGTTTGCCCCCACCTCATTTCCATTGTATTTTATTTATACTCCACCCTCTATTATATGCTACTGTAATTCGTATTTTGCATATATTTTTGCATATAATATAGTAATTAGGTATTTACTTTAATATATCACTGCTAACTGTTTTGTTCAAGACATACTGACGTTTTTTAGCACAAAAACACATCGAAAAGTCTGGTTTTCAGGTTTCTGGCATGTATAAACGTAATAAAGAAATTCCCCCGTATCTTATGATTTGTTAAAATACGGGGAATCATCAAGTTTTTTCTTACTTATTTATATAGAATTTACATATTGATGCGACAGAGGAGTCTTTTTTAGTTCAGTTCCTCAAGAATTGCTGCTGTGAGTTCTTTTCTGTTTGTCTTGAAGTGGAAATACGGTCTTTCCTTGATTACGCGGATGTCTACCGGATATTCATATTCTTCCAGTGCATCTGCAAGACCTGCTTTTACTTCATCCAGACTCTTTGTTTCATCAAGGATTACAAAGAAATATGGAAGGAAATATCCTTCATGATCCTGATCTGGTACAAAGCAGAAGAATCCATCTTCTACACCAGCTACACGTACTGCTTTTGTCTCCATTCTCATCATGTAAAGTTCTCCGCCACCGAAACGCTTTGTTGTTCCACGTCCAAGAATGTATACAATTCCGTGTTCATTGATGTAAGCTTTATCTCCCGTATGTAACCAGCAGTTCCCATCTGGATGATTGATCAGTGTTCTTTCAGTAAGTTCATCACCTCTCCATCCCGCATAGTGGAGCATCATAGCAGGACCCGTCATACATAATTCTCCGATTTCTCCATAATTCAGTTCTTCCAGATCCTCTGAGAATACTGCCATAGTTGTTGCCGGCATTGGCATTCCAACGCATCCGTCTACCAGCGGGAACATCGGATTTGGAAGTGTAAAGTTTGAACATCCTTCACTCTGACCATATCCGGCACTTAAAGTTGCTTTAACATTATGCTTATGGAAGAATGCTTCTACTTCTTGTGTTTTCCTTTCGTTCATTGCTTCAGCTCCGGTTCCGATACTTCTTAGATGAGACATATCGTAATCTTCCGGAATTCTGTCACTCTTCATAAGCATTTCACAGAACATTGGAATCAGTGCCCAGAAGTTTGGCTTCTGCTCCATAAATGCGATATCAATATCTTCCAGCGGACAGAATGGATCAAGTACCATAATCAGTCCTGCTGACAATGGGAAGATTGCCATTGATACAGTTACTGCAATCAGTGCAGGTGGTAAGATTGGCAGCCACCATTTTTCCGGTACATCTGACGGCGGAATAAAGATGGACATCTGGAATGCAGTTGCTACTATATTAGAAGAAGAATGAATAACTAATTTAGAGATTCCTGTGGATCCGCTTGTATATGCGCCAAATACTGGTCTGTTCACATCTTCTTGTGCCATATAGTCTTCTGTATAATCTTTCCCAAGTGCCAGGAACTCGTCCCATGTAAGATCTCCTTCTGTTGTCTCTATCGCACCGGTATATCTGGATGCAATTTCTTTTTCAACATAGTCCGGGACAGATTTTCTATCTGCATAATCATATGGAGAAACCTTAATTACACGCTTCATTGGTGTCGTTGCACGGAACAGATCTTCATCTGACTTTGATGTATAATCCATGACAAATGCTGTCTCTGATTTTGATTTTCTGATTGCAAAACATAATTCTTCTGGAATGTCATCTCTGCAGATAATTGCAGCTCCGATTCTTTCTGCTGCGATCAGAAGGATAAAATGTGCCGGAACACTTTGCAGAAATACAGGAATTCTGTTTCCTTCACCAAATCCAAGTATCTTTAAAGATTTTGCTGCTTTATCAACTTCTCCCCAGAATTCTTTCCATGTAATTTTGTTTCCGTAATATTCAAATGCAATTTTATTTTCGTCTGGATTTTTTGCTCTTAAAAACGTTTCAACAGTTATTGTTGGCACTTCAACGTTGCGCAGTGCTTCTGGATAAAACTGTAACCATGGTTTATCAACGCTCGCTTTTCCAGTTAATGTTGCTCCTGTATTTTCCATAATTATTTACTTCCTTTTCCGATTATTTATTTGTTTTATAATGACGATTCGTATTCTATCATGGATATTTTTCCTTTTCAATAGAAGTGGTGAATTTGGCATATTGAATCAAACAAATCAACTAATTCATTTTTTTCAGGATTTCATTCAATAGGAAATTTTTTGTATAAAAGTTCTTGTTTTCTTATTTTGTATGCAGTACACTAAAATTATGATAGAAGAGAGGGGCTTTTGGTTATTATGAAAGAAAAAAACAGATTCAGTGTTCTGTTAGAGCATCTGACATCTATGGCCAATTTAAAAAATTATGTACTTGCCAAAGCTGTGCAGTATGATGAATCTTATATAAGCAAATGGATTAGTGGAAAATCACTTCCAACAGAAAAAAATCACGAAATTATTTTGCAGAATATCAGCCAGTGTATTGTTGAGGCTCTGACTGATGATAACCGGGACACTTTTTTAGAAGAATATCAAATTTCTGACGTTTCGAATCTTCAGAAAGCGATTTACGATCATCTCGAATCTGAATATACATATGTAAAAGAACTTCAGGTAACAACTGGTTCTAAAGTGGCTACTAAAATTTCATATTATCCGGAACTTACACTGGATCAGTTTATCTTTAAAATGAAACATCCATCACTCCGTAAAGTACAGTCGCTAAATATTTATGCTATGGTAGATATTCTGAATGTAGACACGAATTATCAGCTTTTAATTGCTGAATTTAACAGCATGCACAATGACATAGGACTTGTGCTTCCAGGAGTTCATTTTTCTTTAATGATTGATTTGGAATCGTCTTCAGATAATCCGGTTTATACGGCTGGTTTCCTGATGAATTTGCTTTCAAATCTTTCGAATATTGATTTTAATCTTTATTGCGGAACACAGGCACAGAAAAAAATGGTTTTTGCGATTAAAGATATTTATTCGCTTTCAGGTATGTTAGTTGATCAGAACCATTGTCTTGCTGTTACAACAATTGAAGATTCGTCTCTTTCAACGGAACTTTATTACAAATTAAAATTACTTTGCAGCAAAGAAACATTGCTTATTCGACGGACATCTATTCCTGAAATGATTCGTACTTACGAATATGAGCATTCACTGTTTGCCCGGAATTCTTCTTGTCTGCTTGGACATTTTACAGAACATTTTCTTCCAACTGATTTACATAATGAGCTGCTTGATAAGTATGGCTCTTTTATAGGAAAGACATACAGACCTGTACTTCAAAAAATGCATTCTCTGGTATCGCAGATACTTGCTGTTACACCGATAAGAGCACTGATTTATGCTTCTGCATTTACAGATTTTACAGTTACTGGCGAATTGGATTTCTATGGTTATCGAATTCAGCTTTCGCCGGAACAGCGTCTTCATTTTTTTAAGCATATGAAACATCTGCATGAAATTTCAAATGCGCTTCAGATTAAGATTTTGCCGAATGGTTTGCTGTCTGATTACCAGCATATCCCAAGACCGACACTGTTTTTTGCAGATGAGTTTTCTTATTTGCGTTTTAGGAGAAATACACCGTATTACAATATCTGTATTCCGAACAAAATTAGTTTGAATCGAATTTTTTCGGCCTTTTACGATACCGTTTGGGAGTTTGAATCCTGTATTGCACCGGATGCATATCTTACTCATGCAATCCATTCTGTAGAAATTTTGCAATCAGATGCTTCAGGTGATGTGCACAATTAAGAGAAGTCAAGTGGGCTGTTGCAAAATAGATGAGTAATCATCTATGGAGCAATAGCTCCATTTTTATGTCCAAAAGCAGAAAACGGACTCCGAAGGTAAATGCACCATAGCGAGTACTCCTTAAATTTTACAGCCGCCATCCCTGGCGAC
>OHYF01000227.1_pt1 | contig 34541 bp, 30 predicted proteins | sample 1580111 | NCBI WGS metagenome assembly OHYF01 (sample SAMEA3882530, study PRJEB24775) | human gut metagenome | biome: human-associated habitat; feature: intestine environment; material: feces | place: Netherlands | collected 2009/2010
ATAGCCATAGTCTCCCGCGTAGTATCTTCCACCTGACGCAGGATCTCGCATGCTTTACGATAGAGAAAAAAACCCGCTTCTGTTGGCTCTATACGATTACCTTTGCGTATAAAGAGCGGCGCTTTCAACTCATCCTCCAGTTCCTGAATACGTTTACTAAGTGGTGGCTGCGCCATATTCAACACTTTTGCAGCCCGACTTACTGAGCCCTGTTCCATCACCCGACAGAAGTAACGTAAACGCTTTAAATCCATAAATCCCCTCAGCCCCGTGTGCTGCAGATGTAGTGGTCAACAAAAACTGGCCACAGCTTTAGAGTTTTTCCAGAACAATCGTTCTGATTCATTCGGCGTCAAACCACCATTATATTGATGAGGTCTGAGCTGGCTGTAATATCCTGTGATGTAATTCGTTATTGCCGTGCTGGCTTCGCTAAAATTCGCGTAGCCATTATCCGGTACCCACTCTGTTTTCAGGCTTCTGAAGAACCGTTCCATTGGGCTGTTATCCCAGCAATTTCCCCGGCGACTCAGGCTTTGCTTTATCTGATATCTCCACAGTAACTGTCTGAAATTCCTGCTGGTATAGTGACTGCCTTGATCCGAGTGATACAGTAAATTAGCCGGTTTCCCCCGTGCTTCCCAGGCCATCGACAGGGCTTTACCTGTCAGTGCGGAATCAGGGAAAAATGACATCGCCCAGCCAACCGGTTTACGGGAAAACAAATCGAGTACAACAGCCAGATAAGCCCAGCGTTTTCCCGTCCAGATATAAGTCACATCACCGCACCAAGCCTGATTAGGCTCGGTAACAGCAAACTGGCGATCCAGATAATTAGGGATCTCAATGTGTTCCTTAGACGCCTTCTTATAACGATGGCCAGGTTGCTGACAGCTGATAATATTGAGCGCTTTCATCAGCTTTGTTGCCCGCCAGCGCCTCAGTTTTATACCTTTGGTGGTGACCATTGCGGCAATGCTTCGCGCTCCTGCTGAACCGTTACTTTCGTGATAAACTTCACGCACAAGGCTCAGTAATGCCACTTTCGTGGCGTCAGGCTTCCTGGGCTGCCGCCAGTATTTATAACTGCTGCGATGAACCCCAAACACGTTGCACACAACGGCAACAGGAAACCGCGCCCTGAGTTTCTCAACTAATGAGAATTGTTCAGGGAGTCTGACATCAAGAGCGCGGTAGCCTTTTTTAATATATCCCTTTCCATTTCAACGCGTTGAAGTCTTTTCTTCAACTCACGTATTTCAATCTGCTCAGGTGTCATGGGTGAAGCTATGGGTGATTTTCCCGCTCGCTCTTCTTTCAGTTGTCGAATCCATTTATCCATCGTGGATTTGCCGACATTCATCGCAGTGGCAGCGGCGGCAACGGTGTAATGCTGATCGAGTACAAGCTGGGCAGCCTCGAGGCGAAACTCGGGGCTAAAATTGCGTCTGTTACGTCCGGTCATAATGTCACCTGTTTTGACTATGAGGTGATGATATCACCTCTATTCAGGTGGCCAAATTCACTATGCTACTACAAGGGGAGTGTACATCAGGTTTTCAGCCCCTCACTCTTTTTTGATCTACTCAGATACAGGTAAACGGTATTTGTCGCCTTTTTTGTCGGATATTAAGGTACGCCGTCATCAGTCTTACTGCTAATCAACAGGAGCAACTCAATGAAAAATAATGTTCATGACCTCCGTTCTGCACTGGAACTACTAAAAACATTACCTGGTGAATATGTCGAAACCGATACAGAAGTTGATCCACATGCGGAGCTTTCTGGCGTTTATCGTTATGTCGGCGCAGGTGGAACCTGCCAGCGCCCGACCCGTAAAAATGGCCCTGTAATGATGTTCAAAAAAATCAAAGGATTTAACGACATCAGTGTTGCTATTGGCCTCAACGGTTCCCGTAATCGCGTCAGCCACTTCCTGAATTGTCCCCCGGAGCGTCTGGGGCATCGGCTGAAAGACTCCGTACAGACACCAATTCCACCAGTCCTGACGACAGCTCCGGCAGCAGCACAGGAAGTTGTTCACCTCGCGACTGATCCCGATTTTGACCTACGTAAGCTTTTACCAGCACCGACAAATACTGAAGAAGATGCAGGCCCATACATTACTATGGGGTTGTGCTACGCGTCAGATCCGGAAACAAATGAATCTGATATCACCATTCATCGTCTGTGCGTTCAGGGCAAAGATGAACTCTCCATGTGGCTTACTCCTGGGCGTCATATTGATGCTTTCCGCAAAAAGGCAGAAGCTGCAGGTAAACCGTTACCAATCTCCATCAGTATTGGCGTTGACCCGGCGATTGAAATCGCCGCCTGCTTCGAGCCACCAACAACGCCTCTGGGCTTTGATGAACTGAGCATCGCTGGCTCCCTGCGAGGCCATGCCATTGAAATGGTACAGTGTAAAACCATCAACGAAAAAGCAATAGCTCACGCAGAAATCATCATTGAAGGTGAGCTGTTGCCAAATATCCGTCTGCGTGAAGACCAGAATACAGATACAGGCAAAGCGATGCCGGAGTTTCCGGGCTATACAGGTGAAGCTAAAGAAGCAATCCCTGTCATTAAAGTAAAGGCTGTCACACATCGTAAAAATCCTATCTGGCGAACCACTGTAGGGCCTGGAGAGGAACATGTGAACATGGCTGGCATCCCGACAGAAGCAAGCATCCTCGATATGGTTGAACGGGCAATGCCGGGAAAATTACTGAATGTTTTTGCACATTCCGCTGGAGGTGGCAAATTGCTGGCAGTGATGCAGTTCAAAAAGTCAGCTGCTGTGGATGAAGGTCGCCAGCGCCAGGCCGCCCTGCTCGCCTTTGCTGCGTTCCCTGAGCTGAAACACGTCATTCTGGTCGATGAAGATGTCGATATTTTCGATAGCGATGATGTACTGTGGGCTATGCAAACGCGTTATCAGGGCGATGTTGATACTGTCACTATTCCAGGCGTTCGCTGCCATCCGCTGGATCCGTCTCAGGTCCCAGATTACAGCCCAAGCATTCTGCAACAGGGGGTATCCTGTAAAACCATCTTTGACTGCACGGTTCCATTCCATCTGAAAAGCCACTTTGAACGTTCTAAATTCAAAGAGGTTGACGTGAAACGTTTCCTGCCGGATTTCGAATAAGGAGAAAGCCGTGGCAACAAAACGTATGATTGTTGGAGTTAGCGGTGCATCCGGATTTCAGTACGGAGTAAAGACACTGGAACTTCTAAAGAAACTGGATGTTGAGATTCATCTCGTAGTTTCTAAAGGAGCAGAAAAAACCTGCCATCTGGAGACAGATTATCGACTTGACGATATTTTTGCCATGGCGGATGTAGTCCACCCAATTAATAATCTGGGCGCAGCAATTTCCAGTGGCTCATTCAAAACGCAGGGAATGATTATCGTCCCCTGTTCAATGAGAACACTGGGGGCTATTGCTCACTGTATGACCGACAATCTGCTGACGCGTGCCGCGGATGTAATTCTAAAAGAGCGTCGCCGTCTGGTTCTGCTGGCGCGGGAAACCCCTCTTAACCTGGGACATATTCGCAATATGGCTACAGTGACCGAGATGGGAGGCATAATTTTCCCTCCTGTACCCGCATTTTATCAGCGACCACAGACGGTTGAGGAGATAGTGACCCATAGTGTCAGCCGTGCTCTCGACTTATTTGATTTAAATATAAAAGACCTTCCGCGCTGGGGGGAAGGTCTTCTTAATTACAACGAATAAATTTGTCAGGATAATCCTATGTTAACAGGACCATATGTGAATGGCGTAGCAGTAATAGTGGGTGGTTTGTTTGGCGCGCTTATCGGTACACGCATCCCCGATCGAGTAAAAACGGCACTCCCCCTGACCTTCGGGCTTTGCTCGGTTGGTCTTGGTATTAATCTTGTAATCAAGGTGAAATACATGCCTGCGGTGGTGCTGGCAATGGTTATTGGAGCCATTATTGGCGAGATGTTTTTCCTGGAAAAACAGATTGGCAGAGTTGCCGGAACAACCCGGGGACTGATAAACCGCATTTTCCCACCCGTTCAGGGATTAACGCATGATGAATTTACTGAGAAATTTGTCGCAATTCTGGTGCTATTCTGTGCCAGTGGCACCGGTATTTTTGGCGCTATGCATGAAGGGATGACCGGAGATCCATCTATTTTATACATAAAAACTGTGCTGGACCTTTTCACTGCGGCAATTTTCGCTACCATGCTGGGGTTCTCTGTAATGACTATCGGGGTTCCGTTAATTATCGTACAAGTAGCTCTGGCTATGCTGGCTGTATATATATTGCATCTGATTACACCAGATATGATGGCCGACTTTTCCTGCGCGGGGGGATTGATAATGGTCGCGACCGGACTACGTATTTGTAATATTAAAGCTTTTCCCGTCGCCAATATGCTACCTGGCTTAATTCTGGTTATGCCTATTTCTGCCCTGTGGGCCAGTTTATTTGCATAAATAAAAATCAACATAACTGTGCTCACTGACGCAGTAAAGGACAGATGAGCACAGAATTATCCAACGTATTTTTATATATTATCAGGAGCCATGATGAAGGGACGGGAATATGTTCTTTTACTGAATGAGAAAGGAGAATTCATTGGCACGGAAGAAAAATATGATGCACACACACCCCACACCCCTCTCCACCTGGCTTTTTCCTGCTGGCTCTTCAATAGTGAAGGCCAGGTTTTGATAACTCGCCGCTCACTTGGAAAAAAAGCATGGCCAGGTGTCTGGACAAACTCGGTATGCGGACATCCACAGCTGAATGAATCTTTCGAGCAAGCCATTACGCGCCGCTGTCACTTTGAAGTCGGAGCAGAAATTACTGATATAACTCCTGTTTATCCAGAATTTCGCTATTGCGCAACAGACACTAATGGAATTATGGAAAATGAAGTCTGCCCGGTATATGCAGCTAAACTAACAAACACAATAACCCTGAACCCGGACGAAGTGATGGACTGTTACTGGGTTTCGTTAGATGCACTGTATCAGACATTGATAACCTCGCCGTGGGTGTTTAGTCCATGGATGGTGTTGCAGTTCGGTTCAGAAAAGACACGAAAAAAACTGATGAGTTTTGTAAAATAGGACGTTAATCCTCTGTGTATTTTCATGGCATCCGTTCTGAAATTAATCGAAGGCATTCACTATATTGAATGGTTTTCCGTATTTTTATTTTCTGATAGTGGAATATATCATTATCAGATCTGTTTATATAAATAACAAATAAAACATTACCAGCAACAGAAGCGTGGCAGCGAATATAAAAATCATATCCAAATATATCTTTGGAGAAAATGAATAATAAGGGGGAAGGCGAAGTTCCATATTAATATCAATGATTAATGATCGTGCTGGCTATCAATCGGATGATACTGTGTTCGAACTGCCTGTTTTCGATAGCCATAACGGGGGCTGTTTCGCGGCTGAACGCGCCAGGCCCCGCCCCACATCCGGGACGGGGAAAGCGTCAGTCGGAGGAATTTAAAAACTGATAGGGAGAAAAAAATTTATCTCCCAACCATTGGGTTAAATTATCCATTTTATTAAAAATAACAGGGTGATAATTTTCAGGTATATTTCTATCTCCATGTCCATTATATACTGCAATTTCAGGATATGGATAAACGGGGCGAACTTGCATAACGGATGGTTCTTTACCCTCATGTTCTGATGACTGTGATTCCTTGCCAACTATCAACGATGTTGGCTGACCGAATGTCCCAGCATCGTTATTATTACGTTGTACAGTCAATATCTCATGGGGTGGAATATTTTTTTCCACCCATGCCATCACTGGGCTGAGCAAATCAATGCTATCCGGCCCTTCACCGCCACCACAATGATATACTCCTGGCAGTAAATACAGCCGCTCAAATTGGCTGGTTACTGTCTTACCCATAGTTTTCTGAACAGCAAGATGATAATTGATCGTGTTCAAAGGGCTGATATGCTGGTCTGCCAGGCCATGCCACAAAATTAATTTTCCACCACGTTGATAGAATGCGTGAAGGTCAGGATTCGTTGAATCATAAAAGCGATGTAGCTTACTCAATTTATCAAAATATGATGCATCAAATTTTATTCTGCGTAACTCAAATTTCTCAGGTGTATCTTCTTTTTTAAACAGCACATCATTAGCATCCTGGCCAATTTTAGTACTGAATAGAGAGCCTTTTTTACTTTCAGGTATAAAGATACCTTCCCATGCTAATTCAGACCCAGGCAATGGCCCACCGGCAAGCAAAGATAAACCACTTTGAGGGTCTTTTGGCCCCTGATAAATTTTATTCAACACGTCCAGCTCCTGAGCTGTGAGACACTGGCTGGTATCAGATTGTGCGGACGAACATAAAAGATTCTGCAGATCAGGGCTACAGGAAAGAGGATTACTGATCAGGCCATCTTTGTCACCATCAAGAGCATCACACTGAGACACTACCGCCTTATGAATCAGCGTTAATTTATCCGCAAGAAGAATGTGGTTGCCGTCATTATCAGTATTAATCTGTGCCAGCCAGGGATGGTATATACCATTTTGTGTCTGGAAGTTCATCGCCGCAGCTCCTGCAATGATGCCATCAAAATCATCAGGATATCGTTGAGCTGCCATTAATGCTTCCCGTCCGCCATCAGAGCACCCGGTAAAGTAGGAATATCTGGCGTTTTGACCATAAAATGCCGTGATTAAAGCCTTTGTTGCCTGAGCAGTAAGATGGACACTGCGGTAAGCAAAATCTGTTCGCAACCGCGAATCTTTACCAAAAGAACCATCGGCTACAGTATGTCCCATGTCTGTTGCTGAAGTAACAAAAGAGCCATCTGTTATATGAGTACATCCGTCAGCAGCACCGACTTCATCTGATATTCGTCCACACAAACCACCGCAGCCAATCTGAAGAGAACGCTGACGCCAATTCTCTGTTGGTAAACGAACCTCAAAGCCAATCTGAGGAGCCAGACGCCCTGTAACAATGCAGACTTTACGCTTTTCATCCAGAGTCGCTTTCAGAACCTGACTTCCCTCCCCGGCAATAGAGGTTAAATCAGTTTGTTGTAGCGTGGAGCAATCAGTGACTGGAGTTATTCCTGGCAAATCTTCATAGTTTTTGGGGGAAACTGGTGTCACCGGGAAGTGCTGATTTGCGGATAATACGGATACAGGAAAAATGAGAGAGCCAGTAAAGAGTGCTAATGATATAAAGCAATTCAATTTTCTATTCATATATACTCCGTTTGTAAAGTGATGAGAGAAAAATATAGATCCATTATATTATTACACACAATTATGAAAAAAATATGGAGTCAGCTTTAACAAAAACAAATATTATACAGTTTTAATATTCGTTGAAATTACCCACACTCTTTATGGTAAGTTTTTTCAGGACACTATCCGGATATTTTTTCTTGAACAACTATTTTATCCACCTTTATTTATCCATTCATTTCCATCATGCAACATGAAACGCTCTTTCGTTTTCAACGGGGCTTTGTTCAACTTCTCCGTCACTATCTAATTATCTCACTGGAAAAATTATAAACATTGACACGTTCACATTTATCTGCCGCAACAAGTACAATTATTAACATATCATTAATCACCTGATAAACCGGCCCCCGATACGCTGAATTTAATTTTGTAGCAGTCCTTTAACCCATGTAGTTTTGCTGAAAGTATGTGAGGATTTTCAGTGCATTTTTTACTTTTTTCGGATCTGCGCGTCTCCTGCCGTCGCCAGGAGAATGTTGGCTGTAGAGCTGACAGAGGCCGGATGTGCCGCGGCATAGTGCTATATGCATGCAATACACGCAGAATATACACTTGCCCCCACTGGGTATCGAGTTCATAAACCAGAACAAATACGGGTGAATGACCAGTTCCCGGAGCTTAGTGGTTTACTGAATTTTGCCACCTGAACAGAGGTGATATACTCACCTCTGTTCAGGACGGGTCACACAAATGAAAAAGCTATGGATGTCGGCCTTTCTACGATGACAAGATGAGTCAGACAACTGCATGATGAACATCAGGGAAAAACACCAAAAGCCTCCCCGATAACACCAGAACAAATCGAAATACGTGAGCTAAGGAAAAAGCCACAACGAATTGAAATGGAAAACGAAATGTTAAAAAAGGTTACCGCGTTCTTGATGTCAGGCTCCCCTGAACAGTTTTCGATAATCGGGAAACTCAGGGCGCATTATCCAGTGGTCACTCTCTGCCGCGTATTCAGGATTCATCGCAGTAGCTACAAATAGTGGAAAACATAATCTCATTGCAGTTGAATAAAAATATAATCAATATTTTTATATAATAAGTGGTTGTATTATCCAGAAAACACATCATGAGAAGATGATTGTTAGCATGTTAAAATGTTAATTAACATTAATGTTAGATAATAATTTTTTGTTGGCGAGTTCAAATGTTTTAATTTCATCATCTGATAACCCGCCCCATATTTTCTTTAGAATTATATTTTGAATGTTTATTAGTTTTTGAGCAAGTGTAACTCCGTCATGGGTTAAGCAAACACTTTTGCTTCGACGATCGTTTTTATTGTTAATTCTTTTGGCAATATTCTGCTTTTCTAATTTGTCTATGATGTGTGTGATATTTGTTTTGGAGAATTGTAACTCCTTGTAAATATCAGAAGGGGACTGACAATAATCATCAGACATATATAATGAAATTAACACCATAAATGTTGAGGTGTTTATTCTATACTCGCTCAATTCCTTTTCTATAATGCTCTTAGTTTTATCACTTACTCTAATATATAAGTGTATTAACAGACTCTCCTGAGCCGGATATGCCGGGTTTTTGATTTTTTTGTAGTTTGTTATAGTTTTTAATAAATCTATATTATTCATAATTCCACCACATGGCAAAAGAAAACTCATGAAGATTACTCAACCTGAGTGTTACAGGATGTATCGTGAACGCTGGAAAATTTAAGTTCCAGCCTGTACCGTAATCAGATAATCGCAGCAAAGGGACAAAGCAATAGTCCCTTTGCTGCACAGCATCAGAATGAATAACGAATATTGGCGTTTATCGCATCATCTGTGTTGTATTTACCAAATGCAGAGCGTTCAACTTCCAGCCCCAGACGCGTATTGTCGCCAAACCGGGCATTTAACCCCACACCGTAAAGCATACGACCGTCTTTTCTGCCATTAATCTGATGTTCTCCCGCTGCATCCTTCAGGTGAACGTCAGCACTGTCCGTCAGATCGAACTCATAATGCAGGCCGGCACGGGCTGTCAGACTCCAGTCCTTACCACTGAAGGTTTTACCGGAAACAACGCCGGTTCTGCCCACCAGAGGATTGACGCTGTCACGACGCATTGAGACATCCATTCCACTGTCGTTCCAGTTAAACGTCTGGCCCTGCAGTCTTCCCCAGACAAGTTCCGCCTGAGGTTCAACAAACGTCGTATCTGTCAGATGATAACGGTATCCGACTTCTGCACCTGCATACAGTGAATGGCTGCGGAAGTTCTGTTTACCGGCTCCGGCAAAGTTCAGGTCATATTTGTTTTCATTGTGAATATATTTGGCAATCAAATCAAAGTAAGCGCCGGACCGGAACAGACCACTGGCATAGAGACCGCCACCCCATGATTTTGTTTTACCGCTGTACAGGCCTGCTGACGCATCTGTGTCAGTGTAGGTGGCCATCACGCCGGTAAACAGGTCCATACTTCCCAGTTCGTGCTTACGGTCAGCCCCCATCTGCAGCAGGGTATAGTGGTCAGTGAAACCGCCATCAGCAGAGCCGGAACCGTTCAGCAGACGCACCCACGCACCGGCTTCGCCGTTAATATCCCTCAAATCGCCCATGCGTTTGTTCAGGTTGTTAACTTCAGTGATGAAGTTGTTATAGCTGATGTGCATGAATGTGGCGGCAGCCTTACCCTGGCCGTCGTTACGTGTAACCTGGTAACCATCGAGGACCCATTCTTTTTTCCCGTCCTCTTTTTTGACACTGAGGGTGGGGGTGACATCACTGAATCCCACAACCCGTGTTGATGCCCTGAACAGGTTATCAGTTGCCGCTTCAGGTGCGCTGACCAGTGGAATATCAAGCGTGTCCTTGTCAGAAGGTTTTTTCAGGAAGTTAACCCAGATGCTGTTGTCATGACCTGTTGCAGACTTGTTTATCACCAGTTTGTCTGCCTTGTTGAGGTCTGTACGCATGACAAATGCTGACTGAACCGCGTCCAGATTATCTGTTGTCAGTGTCGTGAACGGTGATGTTCCCCCGTTAAAGCCGACTATTGTTCGGTTAAGTTTCAGATTTCCTGCCGTGGAGTTTCCGTTCATCGACCACTGGGTGTCTGTCATGCTGACGGTAGCATCCGGTGCATTCAGGCTCCCGCTCCAGGTATTGCGATACCCGTTAAACAGGCTGTACAACATCTGATTCTGAAGAGTCAGGTCAGGATTCAGTTCCCCTTCCCCTCCGATGGTGACAGTCCCTTTATCCTGAACATTGATATTACCTGACAGCATACTGAATGGCCCCACGTTCAGGCGGGCATCGTCTCCCTTCAGGTTCCATGAACCGGCATAATCGTATACAGGTAAAAGTGTGTGAGATACCTCATCAGGACGGCTGTTCAGATTCAGGGTGGCATCAGAAATATTCACCGGACCGTCAGAAACAAAACTCTGACTGGCCAGAGCATTTGCTCCCTTGTTCAGGTTCAGGGCGGTACTGGTCAACGTTGAGTTCCCCAGAACGGCACTGTCTGAGGAGATATTCACGGTACTGTTGTTCGCCTGTATTCCACCACTGAATATCTCATTGATATTCAGTACTGACTGATTATCCAGGTTGACGGTGCCGTTGAAGACACTTTTATCTGCATCTTTAGTTGCAACAGATGTGCCTTCTTCAAGGGTAAAGGCTGTTCCCTGGCCATCTTCTTTGTCGATAAATACCCGACTGTCGCCCAGCGTGACGCTGGAATTATCTGCCTGGATGGTTGTGTTCAGTGTGGCATTGCGGCCCAGACCAAAGTCTGTATCTTTTAACACGAGCGAACCAAAGCTGAACGACCTGTTCTCCCAGTCATCCTGGGTAAATGAGGTGGGCTGTGTCAGAACGGAATTGTCGCCCAGAGACGAGACTGTATTTGCAATACTCTGAGACGTTGAAGCATGGATAACCGGGTGGCCCTGAATGGTCAGACGACCGTTTTCCTGACCGAAAGAACCTTTGGTGTCTGCTGAACCATCCAGAACCAGCGCGCCTGTTGTTCCCGGGAGAACTTTATTGGATACATTAATGTTTCCTTGTAGCTTACCGTGATACAGATACCCTTTATTATTAATCCTGTCTGCAAGCAACGCCTGTGCATTGTTCTGGTCATGTCCGACATATTCCCAGTGTTCGTTACTGACCTGACCGGTAGGGAACCAACCATAACTACTTGTTTTCAGGATAAAATAATCGACGGTATGAGTATAGGGATTATTATAAATATATAATGAACCTACTGTTCCCCTGTTTGATGATGACCATTCATTAACTTTTACGTCTGCCGGACGCGTCTGATAATCCAGAGTGATATTAGCCGTTTTATCACTGCTGTTACCGAGAGCTGCACCATAATCGGCGGCATTCAGCTTATGAAATGTCAGGTCATTCCCGTTAACATCCAGAACACCACCCCGGTAGCCCCAGGATATATTGTCCGGATTAACCTGCCGGTTATCTGCCAGCACGACTGTCGGGCGGCCGCTGGCAATATTCACGCTACTGAATGCCTGAACGTGTCCTGAACTGTCAGCCTGCTGATTGAGGACAACGGTACCATCCCCGACTTTCAGGCCGCCCTCATTAACACCGGTGCCCTGTACAACCAGGGTGCCTTCGCCGATTTTATGCAGGTTGTCACCTTTCACACCATTAACCTGCCAGTTTACGGAGGCATCCTTGTCCACAATAATACCGGCCCCGGTCCAGGTACTTCCGTTTGAAGTGGTGACAGTGTAGTCATCAGTAAATGTCAGTGAACCGGCACCCTGCGTGACAGAGTTTTCCAGGTTAATCTGACCATTATGTCCCAGGAATGTCAGATTTTTACCTGCGTTCAGGTCAGAACCTTTTTGTCCGTGCATAGCATATTCATCGGAACCCTGTGTCAGAGAGCCAGTGCCGGTACTGCTGTCAAATTTCCATTGCAGGGGTGCGTCGGATGAGGCATTAAAAAAGACGGGGGCGTCATTATCCTCTGAATAGACCTGTGAAAGAAAACTCTGAGGGATAAGAGAATATATCAAATTGGTACCCCCTCCTACTCCCGAGTAAACACCGACCAGTTCCCACTGCCCTTTGGCCGTATTCCAGCCAAATAATGGAGACCCACTGTCGCCAGCCTCTCCAAAAGAGGGCAGGATGCTATGATCATGTATGTTGCCCCCCATATACAACTGAATGCCGTCTGAGCCGTGATAAAAGAATGATGCCGGGAGTATTCCTCCTGTCAGATAACCATACCCACCTGTTACCCAATGTCGCTTACCCTGACTATCCTGAATATACTGACTTCCCGAACCAGCCCTGTAGAATGCCGAGTATTTTGAAGGGTTCAATATATCAGCCGTTGATGAGCTGGTTACGGTAGCCGGAGCAACCTCAGTTACGAGCTTATCCAGTCTTGGTGTGTGGAGATCCGATGAGCTGTGTTCATTACGATCCACAATATGGTAGCTGTTCTGACCATCACCGAAGCTGACGCTCTGATATCCTTTATTATGTTTTACACTGGCTATATATTGCGGGTTAATTAATGTTGCAACACCGGGATTTGAGCTTACATTCACACTGCTAAAATCAACCATGGGCGCTTTATCAAGATATCCTACTAATTCCCCTTTATTATTAAAAATAGGAATGTTCGTTGCGCCAGCCTGAAACTGCCCTTTATTTTCTGCAAAGTCTCGGTATGTCTGGTAAGGATTATTGCCACCAACCGTTGATGCAACAGCAACGGTTGGGAGTAATGCAGATAATACCAAAGAGGTAATTAATGAAAGTCTTTTTCCTCTGCGGGTACTCCCTTTACATACCCTTCGGGCCAGTTCAGAGACAACCTTTACTGTGTTAGTAATATAACAATATTTTAGAGCGTATATTTTATTCATAGTAAATGATTCCGGAATGTATATTCCAAAGTTACATTAATAACCATAGACAACTTCAAACGAAAGCATTGTTGAATTGCGCGCTAATTATTAATTAGCCATATAATTATAAATGTGATGTAGTTCACGTTTATTTTTGTTAAAAACTACAATTTTTTGTAGTTGATTTATTGGGTGATTTGTTGCTGGCGTATCATTTGTGTTGATGATTTGTTTGTTCATGGTGGCAAAATGCTAATTACATCCATCAAGCGTTTTGACTTATAACTTAAGGCTCTGGAATTAGTGACACTAATGTAACTACATAAAAAGTGATATAGATGAATATTAACTAACAATACTTTTCTATTTTTATTACAAATTGCGCAGCAATTCTGAATGGATATATATTCTCATACCATCACCTATTTTTTCTGAAGTTCAGGTTAGGTTCTTACACTCTGTTTCAGCATCTCTGTCTGACCTTGTATTTAGTATTAAATGCTTAATTCTTCAGTTGTTGGTGGTAACTATCGTGACAACTTTTTAATCTATCGGGAGACACTTCCATCTTCGTTGGTCACAACAGTCTTTTTGATGAATTTACGATGGGCTTCATTATCCAGTTCAACGAATCCCACCACCTGTAATTGATGGTGAGGGGAATTGATAAAACACTGCTTTAATCAAAAGATTATGATAGATACACGGGCAGTAATACTGTGTCTGGTGTGCTCCCCCGGTCATCAATGATGCCAGGAGTGGGGAATTTGACGATTGTCCGGAGATTTAAAGTACAAAGAACAGGTGCTTTGTCCTGAGAATAAATGCTCTGGCCTGTATATGGGAAATACCTCAAGTCTCCCCTGGGATGCCTGGTTATTTCTTCACGCTAACAATGGTGATTACCGTCTTATATCACTGACGCTGGCAACTCCGACTACGCAAAGAAGCATTATCATCGCTGACAGGGCGTATGGCATTGCAGGACGGGAGGGGGACTGGTGAAATCCGGACGACCACACAGGCTTACGTCGGGCTTCAGCGGTTTTCTCTTGCGCCATATGAAACCACAGCGTACCGTCTTACATGCCATTGACGCACATTGTTTGGGTTATCCTGTTGGATAACACCATTAAATATTTACTGCCAGTCCACGTAACCTAAGCGTCTGCAGGAGACGCACAGATTATGTTGTAATTTTGTGTTGGAACAACTTCTGCAACTTTTTGAACAGAGAAAACCATTTATTATGACGCAAGCCTAAAAGTAGTAACACCAGACCAGCGTAACCTACTGATTGCATTGAGATAATCTTTACTAACCACAGATAATGTATGGGGCCAGGATCGCGACAAGATAGACGAAGTTATGCAATTGTTGCCAGCGTTTGCCTAAGTTTCGCTGCATCGCCTGCGTGGAAGTAAATGTTAAAGCCAGTAAAATCAGCCAACTGATAATTCCAAGCGTTAAATAAGGTCGGGTGATTAATTCCTGACCCAATAGCGTCAGATTATTCACTCCCAGTTCCAGCAAGGCATAACTGGTTAAGTGCAGCGTTGCCCAGGCGAAACACCATAAACCCAACAGGCGGCGAGTGCGAATCAATAATGGTTGTTTAGCGTAGCGCGCCAGCAGTGTAACCAATAAGGTCGCCAGCAAGAATTTCAGCGCAGTCCGACCGGTAATATGCTGAATATCTTTCACCGGATCGGCACTTAATCCATCGTGGTTAATTGCCCACATCAGCCAGACAAACGGCAAAAATCCGGCAAGATGCAGGCAAACTTTCAGCCATGTCACTTGTTTTGCTGTCAGTCGCACTTAGAAATTCTCCCGTAAATCCAGTCCACGATAAAGCGACGCCACTTGATCGGCGTATCCGTTAAACCACAGCGTTGGCTGACGTTGTACATCAAGAATGCCACCTGAACCGATAAACCGTTCGGTAGCCTGCGACCAACGGGGATGATCAACATGCGGATTGACGTTGGCATAAAAGCCGTATTCATCGGGCGCAGCCAGATTCCAGGTGGTTGGCGGACGCTCCCGGGTCAGCTTAATACTGACAATCGATTTAATCCCTTTAAAGCCATATTTCCACGGCACAATCAGCCGTACCGGTGCGCCATTTTGCGGCGGTAGCGCCTTGCCATAAACACCAACGGTCATCAGCGTGAGCGGATGTATCGCTTCGTCGAGACGTAATCCTTCTGTATAAGGATATTTCAGGCCGCCGCCAATAAACCGGTCCTGCTGGCCTGGCATCTGTTCCGGCGCATAAATGGTTTCGAAGGCGACGTATTTCGCGTTACTGGTCGGTTCTGCCAGTGCCAGCAATTTGTGCAGCGGAAAACCAATCCACGGCACCACCATCGACCACGCTTCTACACAACGCATACGATAAATCCGCTCTTCCAGCGGGAAACGACGGATCAGTGCATCATGATCGAGGGTTAACGGTTTAGCGACTTCACCGCTGATTTTCAACGTCCACGGATCAGTTTTCAGACTGCCGGCATTTGCCGCTGGATCGGCTTTGTCCAGTCCGAACTCATAGAAGTTGTTATAGCCGGAAACTTTATCTTCCGGCGTCAGTGGCAGGTTATTTTGCCAGGTGGCAGGCCTGCTGAATTCTAATGGCTTTCCGGCTGGTGCGGATGGGCGATCATTCCCTTTAAACCAGTTAAGCACATCCGCATGGGTGGCGTTTGGTAAAGAGAGGGCTGCAGCGCTGATACCTAATGCTTTCAGAACTTGTCGACGTTGCATAAAAAAAGCCGACTCGGCGGTAATATCAGATTCTTTTAATTTCATAATTCATCACGATGTTTTGTTATTTATCAGCAAAATCTACCCTGTCAGGAAAAGCCTTTCCTGACAGAATCAGAGATATGGCATCTATATATTTATGAATTAACTTCCACGATAGGTTGAATATCCATGCTGACTGAGTAATAAAGGCACATGATAATGTTCATTCAGTTTATTAATATGAAATTCAACGGGGATCTCAGGAAAGAAACTTTCAAGATTTTGTTGCTTGAAATAGTCCCCGGTTTTAAATATAACACGATAATCGCCCGTGGTCGCAGTTTGTTCGGGCCACAGCCCCTTAATTCGTCCATCTTTATCTGTTTTAGCGGTATTAAGTTGTAACCAGCCATTATCCGCTTTCTTTTCAAGAGTGACTGTCACATCGGCAGCAGGTTTTCCTGTTTGCTGGTTCAAAATATGCACGCTAAGAATGTTTTGTTGTGTGGCATAAACTAAAGAAGGTAATGAGAATGCAGCCGTTGCCACCGAGAGTAATAAATAACGCTTTAACATGTTTATATCCTTGTCATATAAATGAGTTTTGAGGATAGCGAAAAAACGTCTCGGTAACCTTACAGCAGGATTACAATTTTGTAATGAACCGGCTATTTCTATAACATATGATTTATGGCATATTATTTTCATGAAGATTCTACTTATTGAAGATAATCAAAGAACCCAAGAATGGGTAACGCAGGGGCTTTCAGAAGCGGGTTATGTCATTGATGCTGTTTCTGATGGCAGAGATGGGCTTTATTTTGCGCTGAAGGATGATTATGCATTGATCATTCTGGATATTATGCTTCCGGGTATGGATGGCTGGAAGATCTTACAAACGTTACGAACGTCAAAGCAAACTCCCGTTATTTGCCTTACAGCAAGGGATTCTGTCGATGACAGAGTCAGAGGGCTCGACAGTGGGGCAAATGATTATCTGGTAAAACCCTTTTCATTTTCTGAGTTGCTGGCAAGGGTTCGGGCACAATTAAGGCAACATCACGCCCTGAATTCAACATTAGAAATCAGCGGGTTAAGAATGGACTCTGTCAACCAAAGTGTGAGCAGAAACAATATCAGTATTACTCTGACGCGCAAGGAGTTTCAGTTACTTTGGCTACTGGCCTCCAGAGCTGGCGAAATTATACCCAGAACGGTTATTGCGAGTGACATTTGGGGAATCAATTTCGATAGTGATACCAATACGGTGGATGTTGCCATTCGCAGGCTCCGCGCAAAAGTTGATGATCCTTTTCCTGAAAAGCTAATCACCACAATCCGGGGGATGGGGTATTCATTCGTAGCGGTAAAAAAATAATGAAAAGATTATCTATAACTATCCGTTTAACCTTGCTTTTCATATTACTGCTGTCTGTAGCTGGCGCTGGAATTGTATGGACTCTCTATAATGGCCTGGCAAGTGAGTTGAAATGGCGTGATGATACAACACTCATTAACCGGACAGCGCAGATCAAGCAGTTGCTAATTGATGGGGTAAATCCAGATATTTTACCTGTGTACTTTAACCGGATGATGGATGTTAGTCAGGATATCTTGATCATTCATGGTAATGGCATCAATAAAATTGTTAACCGGACAAATGTCAGTGATGACATATTAAATAGCATACCTGCGACTGAGACAATCAGCACAACTGGCATTTACAGAAGTATTATTAATGATACAGAGATAGATGCTTTGCGAATTTATATTAATGAAATTTCGCCAATATTAACAGTTACTGTAGCTAAATTGGCTTCAGCAAGACATAACATGCTTGAACAGTATAAAATCAATAGCATTATAATTTGCATTGTCGCCATTATATTGTGCTCGGTACTTAGCCCGCTGTTAATCAAAACGGGATTACGAGAGATCAAAAAGTTAAGTGGTGTAACTGAAGCATTGAATTATAACGATACCCGTGAACCTGTTGAGGTTAGCGCACTACCGAGTGAACTAAAACCTCTTGGGCAGGCGCTGAATAAAATGCATCATGCTTTAGTAAAAGATTTTGAACGACTTAGTCAATTTGCTGACGATCTCGCTCATGAACTTAGAACGCCAATTAATGCATTACTTGGTCAGAATCAGGTCACGCTCAGTCAAACAAGAAGTATCGCTGAATATCAAAAAACAATCACTGGAAACATTGAAGAGCTGGAAAATATTTCGCGGTTAACAGAGAATATACTTTTTCTTGCCAGAGCAGATAAAAATAATGTTTTGGTGAAACTGAATTTGCTTTCTCTCAATAAGGAAGTTGGAAATTTGTTAGACTATCTTGAATATCTTTCAGACGAGAAAGGTATTCGTTTTAAGGTCAAGTGCAATCAGCAAATTTTTGCGGATAAAATTTTACTGCAACGAATGTTATCGAATCTTATTGTTAACGCTATTCGATATTCACCAGAAAAATCGCTCATTCATATAACCAGTTTTCTTGATTCCAACGGATATCTTAATATTGATATCGCCAGTCCTGGAAAGAAAATTAATGAGTCGGAAAAAATCTTCCGCAGGTTTTGGCGGGGAGATAACTCGCGTCATTCCGTAGGTCAGGGACTTGGTCTTTCTTTAGTCAAAGCGATTGCCGAATTACATGGGGGAAGCGTTACATATCACTATATAAATGAAAATAATGTATTTCGAATCGCCTTACCACAAAAATATTAATTTATGATAACAATTTATCTTTTGGGGTTGGCATATATTCTAAATGTGAAGGCGAAAACTGTCGCTGCGGGGGGAAATCTGGCAGGATGACAGTTGGCTGCCTGCTGCATAAGCACAGTTTATCACCGTCTGGCAGACACTTCTGGCAACGGCAGTTACATACGACCGTTATTTACCTATTACTGCCTGACAGTTTTTCTGTCCCTGCCACCGATTATACTGAGCAGGAACTGGAGCGGAACAGCTATTGCATCAGCAGACCTGCAGCCACCTTCTTTCTACGCGCCAGCGGTGAATCGATGAACCAGGCTGGCATGTACTTCCCATTGTATCTGATACTGGAGGCAGGTCAGTAAGACCAATCCGGATGCGCCCTTTGAACCAGAACTGAAACGTCAGGCTGTCATGGAACTCTGTACACGACAGGTATCAGCCAGTGAAGTTGCCAGGCGTATTGGTGTCAGCTGTACGGTATTGATAATTGTTTCAGCATCGCAACCGCATCAGACTCCGGCATCGCAAACTGCACCCGGTGCCGTGCAGCCACATCCAGTGCAAACACCTTCGTGTAGACCTCTGTTGAGCTGATGGACTTATGCCCCATCAGGCTCTGCAGGACCTTCAGTGGTATACCGGCATACAGCATGTGCATCGCATAGGAATGGCGGAACGTATGTGGCGTGACCGGGACAGAGAACGTCACACCATCAGCGGCAGCGGCGGCAACCGCCTCCCCAATCCAGGTTCTGACCGTTCTGTCCGTCACTTCCCAGATCCGTGCTTTCTCTGTCCTTCCTGTGCGACGGTTACGCCGTTCCATAGGTATTTTCAGTGTTGCCACCATCGTCTGCAGCTGGCTGACGTACCAGGTGTCGGAGAGAGGAACCAGCCGGTGAATCTGCTGACCGGCTGGCATTCTTCCTGCCGTCTTGGCGGACTTTTCGGTTCGTTGTTTCAGGGTCGCAAGCTGCACAAACGGATACGGAGGCGCGAGCGAAAAATCCCCCCGCGTCAGCGCCAGTGCTTCATTAATACGCGCGCCGGTGTTCCACAGAGTGGCCAGCAACATCTTGCGACGCAGATCCGGGACATAATGGAGCAGGGCACTCACCTCGGGTGCCAGCAGATATTTCGGAAGTTCATTATGAACCATCGACATCTGGCGAAGTGCCAGAGCTGCCGGATAATCAATGGCAACAGGAAGTTGTGCAGACTGTCCGGCAGAATACACTGCCGGTACCATGGCAGCAGACTGGCTGTGAATAATGGAGCCTGACATTTATATTCCCCAGAACATCAGGTTAATGGCATTTTTAATGTCATTTTCCCGGTGACTGAGATCAGCCACTTCTTCCCCGATAACGGAGACCGGCACACTGGCCATGTCGGTGGTCATCATGCGCCAGGTTTCATCCCCGACATGCACCACCGGATAAAGTTCACGGGAGACTTTATCTGACAGCAGGCGGGCACTGGCCAGGGGGATCACCATCCGCCGCCCGGGCGTGTCAATAATGTCACTCTGGACATCCACAAACAGACGATAACGGCTCTCTCTTTTATAGGTGTAAACCTTAAACTGCATTTCACCAGTCCCTGTTCTCGTCGGCAAAAGAGCCGTTCATTTCAATAAACCGGGCGACCTCAGCCATCCCTTCCTGATTTTCAGCCTGCCAGCGTTCTGCGCGCAGTCGCCGGGCTTCGTTCTGCATAGTCGTACTGACCAAACCGGAGATATTCACGTCATACGCCTTGAGCAGCTGATAGCTGTCGCTGTCAACTGTCACTGTAATACGCTGCTTCATAGCACACCTCTTTTTGACATACTTCGGGTATGCATGTCAGTATATATTCTTATTCCGCAAAAATCAGCGCGTAAATACACATACTGTTATCTGGCTTTTAGTAAGCCTTATGTATTTTACCTTTCGTTATGTTAACCAATAAAAATTAAAATCTGACTTATAAAAACAAAGCGTAATTACCGGAGAGCCGCTTCTGTCAGATCCGACTTTCCGGAATATCACAACTTTCCGGAAGTGTACCACGCTGAGGAAATCATCATATCGCTGTTTTCCACCCCTGCGCGGCGCATCACAGGTCAGGGAGAAGACACAACATATAGTGTCACTAGCAGCTGAATGCAGCACTACATGTTGTACTTACAGGAGGTGGCGTTGTGTGGGGGGAGAAGAAGATCCGTGACAGCCGGAAACCGGATCTGCGCGGCGGGGAACGGGCAAGCAATATGATAATTAAGCAACATACATAAAATCATATCTGATATGGTATTTATCATTAAATATAAGACAATATCCGATATTATCAGAAATCAATAACACACAACTCATACAGGATATGATTTTTACCTGTCAGAACATTATCAGATGAAGCGTGCAGGATGGATGAAGAAAGGGTGTTTTCACTCAGCTATGAACAACTGACCCGGTTTGCGGAAAAACGCATCCGGGAATGCAATCTGGACAGCCAGGGCGTAACTTATCTCTGCGAGTCAGCCAAAGCCGGAGCCGTGCTGATCTTCTGGCATGAACTGGCCATAAATGGCTATACCTCAATGAATGCCATAAAGAGACAGGAGATCATTGACGCCGACCATCAGCGCCTCAGAAAGCTCATCTGGCCGGAGGATGACTGGAAATGACTCAGAGCCGCCGACCGTCGCCACTGCAACGGAGAGTGCTGATTGTGCTGGCTGCCCTTGATGAAAAACGGCCGGGCCCCGTGCTGACGCGGGACATAGAACGGGTGCTGGAGCGAAGCGGGGAGGCCCCTGTCTACGGGCCAAACCTGCGCGCCTCCTGCCGACGCATGGAAGCATCAGACTGGCTGCGCACCCTGCGCGCCCCGAATCTGCAGCTGGCTGTCGAGCTGACGGACGCCGGCCGGGCCGTGGCACAGCCTCTGCTGCAGGCTGAACAGGAGCGCCTCCGGGCAGAACAGCGCGCGGCGGAAGTCGTCGTACTGCCGCTGGTCCCGGCAGCAGATCTGCCCGCAGACGGCACGTCTGCCAAAGACCTGCCGGTGGAGCTGGACGGCATGACGTATCAGGCCTGCCGTGGGGATTTTGTGGTGCGTCTCGACGGCAGCACCTGTCTGCAGTTATGGAATAAAGAAGGCAGGGTGGTACGCCGGGAGGGCGATCCGCTGGAAGTGGCGCAGTGGCTACAGGCCTGTCACGATGCAGGAATAGAGGTTCGTGTACAGGTTAATGAAAGCGTCACCCCGTAAAAACATGCCTGCACGGTTTACACGTCATCCCATGGTGGCAGCAGGTTAACTTTCCTGCGCCACCAGTGGAAAGAGGCTATGCACAGTCTGGTCAAAAATCCTGACGTTGACATCAGTCACTCCCGCAGGACAGCCATCCTGGCTGGCAAGCATGTCATGTACCTCTGGCAAATAAAAGCACTTTATCGGACATCAGTGCTTACACACATAATATTATCTTCCGCACATCATCCCGGATATTATTTCCCGTCGTTTTCAGGAATCAGTTATTATCCGCGAGCCATGGTTACCTGAGAACATCATAAATGATACTAATATTTATATACAGGCAGAGATTCAGTCACGCAGGGTATTATAAAAGGAAAGATTTTATTTTATGTCTGACGAGTCAAAAAACCACCTATATCAAACATTGTGAATTAATTGTAATCACAGATATTTTGAATATATACAATTCACACATAATGAATATCTTTACACAGCCCCTTATGACTAAAAATCCTCAAATGTGTTGTCAATCAGATAATAATAAATAAACTATTAAATCTTCTTTCATTGTAGCAAATATTTTCACTCATACTGAAAGCTATCCAGCCTTTAAGGATAGAGAATAATAATTATTAATAATACAAAATAATAACAAAAAGTAATACTTTCATATATTATGCATGACAATTAGCTCTCTGGCTTTGTACGAGCAGCTACGAGATGGCCCTGCTGGATGTGGTGCCAGAAAGAGCAGCAACTGTACATTACTATAACAAAATGGCTGCCTGTCTGTGCTGATACCAGATAGGATGGTTCCGTTCCCCCTCCTGTGTTCAGGGAAATGGATTTGGCTATCGGAATATCCTGCCATATCACACTTCATTAAAAAACTTATTAAAACTGGTGTCAATATTTGTCTTTCAGGCCATTTGCACAGAAAGCGATGTGCTGTGGATGAAAGCAGATAAGATTATGGCCAACAATTACACACATGATGTCATGGCTCCGAGAGAGAAAATTTCAGAAACAACAACTGAGGAAAGATGATTTTACTCAGCCCATAGTTGTGCCGGAGGAGAAGGATCATTACCTGGTAATGGATATTTTTCTCGTCAGTTGTTGCATGGAAAAACGATTGAAAAGATGGCTACAAGCGAGCTGTATTAAGTTGTTTAATTTGTTATAGGAGTCCGCAATATGCAAAAAATCAAGATATCAAAAAGAATAAAGCCTCTTTGCTTAATAGTTCCTTTGCTGTTATCAGTATCATGCCACAATATTCCGCCCCCCCCTAAATTAACCAACTATATAGACCAAACAAAATCACTATTTCCAATAGAAAATTATCCTCAATCTGTCGATAACTGGTTCCCTTCCGGCCCAGAGAGGCATATTTCCGTCATAGATAAAACAGCACAGTTACGCCATTTTTCTGACCTGAAATCACACTATTTTGGAATGAAAGCAGGCGAAAAATCTCCCTGGAACATGTTTTATATAGCATCCATCCTTAGCCAGGGGGTTGAAGCAGATCGTGATGCTAATATAAAAAAGTATCTAGGAGAGAAAAGTGTTTTCTGGGGGGCAAATTTTAGAGTCCACACGAACACCTGGAAACAGCAGATAAGGGATAACGCGACGGCCAACATTGACCGGACTTATGCCCCTTCGAGACGGGGAATTACCATTAGAGAAACCCTGGTCAGACTTCTTCCGACTCTCGACCCGGCTTATGATAATCCAGGTCAGGCTGGGCAAGGCTATCCTTTTGATAATTTACAGGAATCATCAATCCGTCCCGGCACCCCTGTATTTGTCTTATCGACAAGCAACGACGGTCGCTGGAAATATGTTTTATCTCCCACTGTCAAGGGTTGGATATATAGTGAAGATATAGCAATGGTAGATCCACAGTTTGTTACCGAGTGGCTGACTCTGGCTAATAAAAATCTAGGAGCGTTTATAAAATCATACTCCGTTCATGAAAAAGACCTCTACTATTTTACGGCCCTCCCAGGAACTATCCTGCCATTCAGGAATAAACGCAACGGAGTTTTTGTGGTTGCAGTGCCTGTACGCAACTATGATGGGCGCGCACAAATTCGCTACGTCGAACTCAAGGAAGATGAGTTTGTTGCTATGCCATGGAAAATGACTCCCAATAATATAGCTATACTGATGAAAGCAGTGATCGGTAGACCCTATGGCTGGGGAAATTATAACTATTACAATGACTGCTCTGCCGAAATACAAAATCTTATGATTGCATTTGGGATATTGCTTCCCAGAAATTCTGCAGCACAAATACAGACGGCTTCCCAGCTTGTCAATCTCAGTCAAGCCAACATCAATACAAGACTGCGTTACCTCATGGATCATGGCAGACCTTTCACCACTCTTGTATACATCCAAGGACACATCATGCTGTATATAGGCAATGCTGTAATCAATGGGCAGCATGTACCAATGACATATCAGAATATATGGGGTTTGCGTCCGGCGGATTCCAGTAGCCGAAGCATTATTGGCGGTGCCGTTTTTTTCCCACTACTGGCCTCTTACCCAGAAACTCCAAGCCTGGAACCTCTGGCTGGCAAGGCTCTATTTAAATTGGGCTTTATTGAATAATTTTTGTTATATTTTTAACAAAACCATAAAGTTCATGAAGTAAAACGGGAATATCGGATAACCCCAGGCTCTAACAATGGTCAGGCCTCCTGACCATTCCGGCAGACGTACAAGTCTTTCTCACCTGGCAAGTTGCTATTTAGTCTTGAGTTGCTATTTAGTCTTGATAATTCGGTCTTCTTCATGTCATGTGTATGGTTTATCGCAAAATGTCATGGACAGCACATACAATCATCTACATTAATAAAATCAACAAGAGGAGGAATCAATATTAAACATGTCTCAACTAAAATTATAAGCACCAAAACAACACAGAACTTTAAATTTGCGCGCATAAAGCTTTTGAGACACTTAAAGAAGTATCTACGTTGCATTAAGTATTTGTTATCAGCCAGCCATCCACGAACAACAATTACGTTTTTTAAAAAATCGAGGCTAAAAACATAAATAACAAGCAATAATATCAAGCGAGCAAGATGTAATACATTAAACAACTCACCACTATCACCACACATTTTGAGCAAACTCCTGACGACGAGACAACAGGAGCCATTATAGCAACCACAAGCCAGCAGCAAACCAAACAGTCAATTATTAATCATTATTAACACCCATACAACAAGCACATCGGAAGGATTACTATACTGCTAATGCAACAGAGGGACTGGTGTTCCTGTAGCCCAGCACACATCCGCCATAAAGTATAAGCGCTCAAATGCGTAAAACCATACTCCTCCCTGGCAACAAAAAATCATGGCTTCAGCAAACAACATCAGCTACTAATAGCCAAATAATAATAAACAACTTTACAGTAAAGGTAATAAATAACTAATAATAATACATGCATAAAAAAAACTATCTGGACATAAAAATTCTTAATCTCTATATTTTCGCCATCGAAAAAGGAGAAAGGCCTGAGCAGCATGAAAACCGTAAGTTCGCATAACGTTATTCTTGACGTACTAAGAAATACAATGATCATAGATGGGGAATATAATCCTCTTTCAAAAAACGAATGTTTTTTAATCAAATATCTTTATGAAAGACAAGGAACCTCAATATCAAGGGATGAGTTAACACAACATTGCTGGCCAGGAAGGGTAGTATCTGCAACATCGCTTCCTGTAGCAATAAAACACATAAGAGATGTTTTAAAGAAAATAAAAAATGAAGAAATAATAAAAACTCATAAAGGTGAAGGATACTCTTTTCTTCCCGGAGTAGTTGAAATAAAAATTATCGATTCTTCTCCCGGGGACAAAACAAAGAACACAAAGAACACGGTAAAAACAGGACATCACAAACTACTTAACTGCAATAACAATAGGAACAAGTGTGTTTTTTTGGGGGGCGCTCAGCTTCGTTATATATACAAGATACACTAATAATATAAAGCACTGGCACACAAATAATGGTTCACTGATAATTTCAACATCAGAAACAATGAGTGAATTAATAGATGCCGTACACGAAGGAGACTCTATCTTTATTGATGACATGGAGTCAACACTTATCTGTGATAAACAAACATGCAACTTCATAAAATGAAAAATTCATTTGCAATAACTTTTATTATTTCGATTTTTGCTGCATTATTAACCATCAATAATGGCAACAATATAACATTTTTTTCTGAGAGAACATACAAAAATATAACAGAACACACAGATATAAAAATAAATGGAATTGGTTTTAATATTTTACATTACATGTCAGATAACAATGCAAAACTAATTATTTCAGAAACTCTTTCTGGAATAGCTATAAGAACAAGCCCGCACGGATATCTGTTAATACCAACTCATAAATATAAAACATCCAGCTCAGGCTCATTTCAATCTATAGGCTCAGTGTTATCTCTATGCTCCTACCACGCCGGCAATCATGATATTATGTTTTTTGACGGAAGCAGAGGTGTATTAGAAAACAATAATCAACTGATACCATTGCCAACTATATTTTTAGGTCAGAAGAATCACAGCAAGCATCCCCCAAATATAGCTCAAGAAAGAAACACAGAGCATAACAATGAAGAAAACAACAATTATAAAGAACTGACAACAATCAATTACTAATATTACGAGAAGCGGTGTAACAAAGGATGTTCACCGCAAACATTATTAACTAAAAACATTCAATAATAATGAAAAAGATTTTACCCTCTCCCCCTGCACACTGCATAAGATTAAAGATCTATGGGCATAGTAGATATTGCTGACAACATAATTTACGCTAACTTACAGGAATTACTAAACGAAAGAATAAAAGATTCAACAAGACATCATGATAAAACCAATATAAATTCAAAAAAAAAAAAAAAAAAAAAAAATACCATTAGTGTGGTGATGTAATAGATTATCTCAGTTCCACCGCAATACCAGAAAAAAATAAGATGCCTGGAGTGACAAAGTGATTGCGAATCTTTTGTTTTTCTGTTCATATCAGCCAGAAACAGAAAAACAGTAACGACAACATCAGGAATATCAGGGCAGCATAAGCCCCCGCTATCCACCTTCCCGGAATCATGATTCTTCGTTTTCCTCTCATCAGAAATACACCACCACCGGCGTCAGATTACCCTGCCAGCGTTTTACCGGCTCCTCTGCACCGGGGAAATTCACCCGCACATCACTCAGGAATGTCACCCAGGCACCGGCAATATGCTGTCTGCCATTATCCTGTGACAACAGCGATTCTGCCCCCGAAATAAACGCATCATAACGTGCCGTTGAGCCGGCATAGTCCGGAGTCCATTCATAACCGTTCACCTGCCATAACTGGCTCTTCACCTGCCGTTCTGTCTCCGGTGTCACCTGAAGCAATGTCACCGACGGCTGCAGCCCAGGACGGGAGGTTGTCAACGATGTGGTATGTCCGCCAAGAATATAAAAATCCTGCCAGTGGTCCGGCGGAATAGTCAGGGGTTGCTCCAGCACACTGGCTGAAGTCAGAAAAAACAGAGCCGGAAACATACCGGACTTCAGACGATGAATAATATTCAGCACCGGACCGTCCTCCTGCTTACTGGTACTCAATACTTACCGGCAGTGATACCCGCCAGCGTTCCGGCATCATGCCGTTCAGACGTAATTCACCACTGCCTGCCACAGTCTGTGCACCATACGCACCTTCAACCTGACGCAGGGAGGCATCACTGAAATGACTCACTCCCGAATAACCACTGATGGTCATTGTCTGCAGCCAGCCGGGGCCTTCGCCACTGAACATCTTCTGCAGAACCCCCGGTATATCAGAAGTCTTCATGGCTGCGCTTTCACCAGGCAGGCCATTCACATTCAGGTCGTCATACACACCGGCATACGCCGGCTGTCCGTCCTTCACATGGCGCAACACCCCCGCAGCCTGCATTCTGAAAACAAATGTGCCTGCCCGGACGTTATTATCTCCGGTGACAGGCAGCGTCACCTCCGCCACGCCTGGTGCTGTCCATTCAAGCGAAAATCCCTCAGTACCCTTTCCGTAACTGACCCGGGGAGAAAGCCCCTCACGTCCTGCCGGTGTGGTCAGGGTGGTTTTTCCCAGTAAAACGGTCATCGCCGGCAGTGCGACCGGAATTGCCTGCTCACCGTCACGAACACCGCGGCTCTGTTTAACCTCCAGACCTTCATTTCCCTGTCCGACTTTCCATACCCACGGATTACGGGTGCTGGTCACCGGGCCTTCCAGCTTAAGCTCTCCGCTGAAATCTTCTCCCGGCGTGTTCCAGGCCAGTACACAGGAAGGCAGGAGGCTGGCAGCAAACAGAAACAACGTCACCTTTTTCACTTCTCTTCTCTCCTTATATCCCTGCAACCATCACTGTACCGTGACCGTCACATTCAGCCCTGCCTGCCATGCTGCAGGTGTACCCTCCGCCGGCAACCGCAGTTCAAAATCCGACACTACAGAGGCATATGCCGCAGCCAGATTCATCACCCGACCGTCAGCCAGTATCCCCTGAGAGATGACCTGACCATTGTCTGCGGCACTCATGCCATTGCCAAAATTCTGATTCATCAGTAACAGAGAAGAGAGTCGGGCTTTCAGCCCCTGTGGCAGGCTTCCCGCATGTACATCCGTCACGCTCTGTCCTCTGACCAGCGACATCCCGGCCGGTACGGATGCCCCGTCTTCCTGTCTGCCTGCGCTGACTGCCATCCCCTGATTCAGGGTGAAAGAAAGCTGTCCCGACACGTTTCCCGTTTCCGGATCACGTACCGGGACAGAGGCGCGAAAACGTTGCGCCGTAGTGCCACAGCCTTCCTGCACAGTAAAAGGTTGTCCATTGCTGCTGAAAGTAATAAACGGAGTAAACCCGGGACCACCGCGCTCTGCCACCTCATGCAGATATCCCTCCAGAAACGGCATAGCCCCTTTATCACGTAAATCAAAAACAAGCTGTCCGTTCTCTGTACGTGCATCAGCAGTATCCACAGCCCAGGTCTGGTCCCGCGAACTTATCTGCCAGGTCCATTTAGGAGCTTCGTCAGTGACAAAACCATTAAACTGAATTTCGCCACCATCAAGAATATCTGCATGTGGTGCTGCCGAATAAAACAGGGCCACCGAAATAATGGCAAAGATAAGGAGTTTATAATTATTCATTACTTTCTTAATTTATCTTCTTATATAAAAATTCATATATACACAACACATTAACAGCAAATAATGTATGTTATTGTATTAACCTCCTCCAAGTATTTCACCCAGAGGAGGTAACTCAGTCAGAAAACAGTTTGCATCAACACAAAGTGTTCACTAACTTATAAATAAGAAATAGTAATCGGCATAGAGGCTTGCCAAACAGTGCTCGTTTGTAGCGGGCTGTTCAGTTTAATTACTATATTTTTACCAGATGGAAAAGCTGACGCATACATCCCATTGTATCTGTGATTATTTTCAACTGGTTTCACTACATGCGGAGTCTTCAAGTCACGACCGAAATCTTTCCAGTGTGCGTCAATATCTGAGAAAACCCTCTTCATAAAGTTATGGGCCTCTTTATCATTCCATACCCCTTTAGCATTTTTAGCAACACCGCCATAGAACAAATCTCCTTTTGTATTTGCAAAAGGCATGACGCGGTCTAAGTCGGTAATCGTCTCTCCTGCACGACCCTGAGCAACGGTAATGTCCATACTTTCTGCAGCAATCCATAACGGTACGGTCATAGTACCAATAACATCCCCATGTTCAGATTTAACATCTAACTGAGTGTCAACTGCACCATTCGATATATTATCCACGTTAATAGCTTTTCCATAGTCGATATTAGGACTCAGCCCCTGTTTACCGTAAAATGTATCTCCCTTAAGCCGAAGGCCAAGCACGGGGATATCTTTCTTTAACGCAATAGTCGCCGATTTAGCGCCTTTTTCAAGCATTGCATTCAGATCTTTTACACCTGCTCCAACTGCCACATCCCACGGAAGTTTTTCTCCGGCAATAGCCAACTCTCCTCCAAGGTTCAAAGTCCCCCCACTTCCTCCAGGATTCCAAGCCATAGCAGATCCGGATACTACAGCAGAGGCAGCCACAGCCAGTGCAATCAGTGTCTTTTTCATAAAATAAATTCCTTGATATTTCATAAATAATAAACTGAAATCGGTAATCCTTATTTTTCCGGAATTACCGCAAAACCATCCCCTGCGGATTCATTTAAATAACCGCATTTCATTAAACACTGTGTTTAACTCAGAATAGCTTTACGTTATTCCCGTTTAAAAATACGGTAAATCCCTTTACCAATATGACCCGTTCCGGAGTCACGGATGTATTGCATCTGTTGTCGGAGATGAATCCTCAGTCTTCCACCTGCAGCGCTATCTGCAGATTTCCCCGGTAACTGACCGGGACTTCCAGCTCTGCCGGTGCATCCGTTCTTAACTCAACCAGTTTCTGTGCCTCCGGCACGGTTATCACCACATCCTCACCCTGCTGTCTGGCGCTGAGTGCCACTTTCTTTCCGTCAACCATCAGGGCCGTCTTCAGGGTGATACGGGCTTCCCCGTTATCCGGCAGAGTCTGTTTCACCGTGATGTTTGCCAGTCCGCCGGAGGCCGGGCGGCTTTCTGCATGCCGGATTATCAGCTCTGCAGGTAACGGGCTGTTACTGCCTGAGCGGTACAGCACCGGGTCTGTCGGTGTACGGGTCACCTTCACCACGCTGTTGCCTGACACCAGACCATTAACCACACCCAGATACTGCGTTTTCTCGCTGTATTCAGCGGCCAGTGCTGACTGAATACTGAGTGCACTCAGGGCCAGGGCGACTGCCATCATTGTTTTCTTCATTTATTACCCCTCTGTTCCGTGTTCCGGAGGGCGGTTATTTCTGCTCTGCGGTATCTGCTGTCTCAGTTTTTGCTGCTTCCGGTGCTGTCGGTTTCTTCTTATTAATTGTCCAGGTCTGCAGGCTTCCCCAGTCATTCAGGGAGTCCACTTTCACCACATTTCCCTTCACCTGTACTTCATCACCCGGCATAAACATCAGCAGTTTCTGAGCTGTTTCGTTATCCGTGGCAATTTTCTTTCCGTTTCCGTCCAGCAGGCTGCCAATCGCAAAAATGTATGGCGTAGTGTTCACCAGCATGGTTCTGCCATCCGGGCGGCTCTGCAGGCTGATGCCTTCTTCTGCCCCCTTGCGGCCTTCAAGCAGTGCCTTCGGTCGGTAGAACAGTTTCAGCTTCGTGCGCAGCGCCACCGCAATACCACTGCCCTCCAGAGCCGGCGGAATATCCTGCAGGTTCAGCCAGTACACTGACTCTTTATCCTTCGGCAGATGGTCCGAGGCCATGATGATACGCAGTGTCTGCTGACCATTCGGTTTCACCTTGAAGAAGGACGGCGTCACCACAAAGGTCGGACGGGTGTCCTTCTCCACGATATTGTCCACCCAGGCCTGACCACCAAAGGTGCGCGCCTTATCATTGTTGGTGACCGTGATGGTCAGCGCATCCTTGTCCCCGCGAAAGATATAGCGGGTCTGGTCTGCCGCCAGGGAAGCCATCGCACTCTGACAGGTCATCATCAGCGCCAGTGTCATCCCCAGCGCTTTCGTCACCCGGTTGGTGAAAAACGTCGTTACTGCGTTACGCTTACTCACACGTAATCTCCTGTAGTTTCTCAGTATCCTGCAGTTTCGCCGCAGGTATCCGGCACTGCCCCAGGGTGATATCACCCGGCGCATCCACCGCGTTAATCATCAGCACACCATTGTTGGCCACAAAGCCCAGTGGCGTGTTCTTACTGTCCCGCGCCCAGGTTCCACCTGGTACAAACTCACCGTTACGCTGCTTCACCTGCAGCAGGTAACGCTTAACTTTCAGGGCATCAAACGGCATCCACACCACCGCCTTGTCCGTCGGCACCACCTTCTGACTGGAGTTCGTCAGTTCGGTGCTCAGCGGCAGTGTGCCCGCATCAATCGTCACCGTGTTCCAGTCATAGCTGTTCAGCGGGACCACCAGGTTGCCGTCGCTGTCAGTCTGTCCGTCACCGGACGTCACCTTCACTCCGGGGGTATCCTTCACGTTCACCACGGCCACGGTATCCCCGGTCGTGCGGCTGAACATAATGTCTTTCGCCGCCGGAACGGCCAGTACCGAACCGCTGCCCGAGACAGAACCACTGGTTCCGCCGGACTGCGAGTGGTTCAGGGCACCATTCAGATAAGCCCGGTCACCACTGTACGACGCGTTCAGATAACTGCTCACACCGCCACTGCTGTCACGACCACCGCCCAGGCCATAGCTGAAACGGTCATTCAGCGAGCCGGACACGCCGGTGCTGACGCCCGTACCACCGCCTTTGCTGGTGCTCACCGACGTACTGCTGCTGTAACGACGGTCAAACAGTGTGAACGGTACCGACACTGACGCCGATGCCGACCAGTTGTTTTCTCCCCGGGTGTTCCGTGAACCGGACCAGCCCAGGTTAAGACTGACGCCCTTAATCTGTGTGCTCAGGGTGCCGGTAATCCCCGTGTCCTTACCGTTGTCATCGCTGTACCGGTAACTCCCGGTCATGGATGCGGGGTAATAGCTCCGCTGCCAGCCGGACACCGACAGGCTGAACAGCCCGCCCACCGGCTGACTGACACCGGCATTCCATTCCTCCTTCGTCCGGCGGCCGTGCTTCTCCCGCCCCCACAGCGTTGTCGGGTCAAAGGAGGACATGTCCTCATATTCCTCACTCTGCCGTGACCAGCTCACCCGCAGTCCGGTGTTCGTCATCTCCAGTTGTTTACCCCAGGATAACTGCACCTTATTTCCGCTGCGGCTGCCGTCACGGTATTTTGCCGTGGCATAAACGCCGTCAGCAGACACCGCCCCCAGGTAACTCAGCCCCAGAACAGCCCCGGCGCTGACGCCCTGCCAGTCCTGGTTAAACACCCCGCCGGTGCGCAGCGTCAGCCCGTCCAGACCGTAACCGTATGACGCCGCAAACACACCGCCTTTCAGGTCACTGTCATCGTCAGGCAAACCGGCTGCCACACTGAACTCGTGCTGCCCGGGGCTTAACTGCCCGGCCATCACCGACAGCGGGAAGTTCTGCACATGTTCCCGGCCATCCTCGCCAGTCACCGTCATCTTCACATCCCCACTGGTGTACAGCGGCACATCCGTGATGGCGAACGGACCTGCCGGCACCATCTCCGAATGCAGCAACCGTCCGTTCTGCGTCAGTGTCACCCTCGACGGCCCGTCCGCAATGCCGCTGAAAACCGGGGTATACCCCAGATTGCCCGGCTTCATGCTGTTGTTCCGGCTCAGCGACACGCCGTACGTTCCCGTGCTGCCCAGCAGACTGTCCCCGGTGGATGTTTTCCCGACCGCCAGGTCCGCACTCAGTGCGCGGATGGCCCGGGTGGCCGTAAACATGTTTATTGTGGCAGAGCTATCCCCGCTGTCACCGCCACTGGCCGTGGCAGAAGAACTCACCACCCAGCGCCCGATATTGGCTTTCAGGTCCGCAGAACCAAAGGCCGAAGTGTTATTACGGCCGGTGTTGGCGTTCGCGTTATAGTTCACGCGAAATGCACTGGTCCCGTAATCCCAGTCCACATTCTCCGGCATCTTCACCAGCCCCTTCTGGGGAATGGACAGCGCCAGACTCTGGGTGGAAACATCAAAATCCACCTTCACTGACGGGGCTTTTGTCAGCACATAGCACTTTCGTGTGGCGTCATACCCCTCACGAAAGTAATCTGCACTGACGTAAATCCCGGCCTTCGTCAGCCATGCCTCTGTCAGACACAGTTCATTACTGTCCTGTGGTGTCACATCCAGTATATGTTTCCCGGCCTCCTTCCCGTTCAGGGACAGGTCAACCAGATAACGCCCCGGCGCATAGCTGCCGTTCAGGGCTGTCCAGACATCCGGATTAACCCCGGCACCGCCCTGGATAAAGGACATATCCAGTTTTTCACCTGCAATACCTGTGGCACTGGCAAAAGCAGCTGATACGGCAAGTGCGAATACAGCCCGGAAAAATACGAACAAAATTGATTCAGCGGCTGCCTTATACGCCTGCACACACAATCCTTTTCTCCGTTACTGATACGTGACCACAAAGGTCAGTGCCCCCGAGTATTCCCCCGCCTTCACGTTCGCCGGAAACACCGGCTGCGCACGAAAACGGAACTGCCCCTTAGCAGCAAACTCCACCGGATAATTCACCGAATGTCTGTCCAACGTCAGACGTCCGCGATAATCAGCCTGTGTATCCACCGCCCGCACATCCACGCGAATACCCTCACCAGCACCGCGGGTGACCACGCCTTCTGCGTCAAGCTGACCCGGGTTACCAAAATCCAGGGTGGCGACCTGCCCGGCCTTAAAGGCAGAGCAGCCCTGAACCGTGGCGCCGGACTCATACAGACGCACAGTGAAATAACGTGGCGCTACAGAGCCCCCCGTGGACTTGCGATAAGTGCCGAATGTCAGCCGAACACTGTTACCGGAACTGTCCGCATCCACCACCACATGACAGGCCGAAGCCACAACATCCATAGAAA